>JACXTT010008550.1_pt1 | contig 14183 bp, 10 predicted proteins | sample 9270951 | NCBI WGS metagenome assembly JACXTT01 (sample SAMN15532306, study PRJNA645909) | rock metagenome | isolation source: weathered quartz diorite | place: Puerto Rico | collected 2017-06-21 | reverse complement strand
GACTTACAAGGAAATTTGAAAGAAGCAAAGAAACCGGTCGGTCAATAATTGTCATGTATATAGGTGATGATGTGGACCATTTCATCACGAATTTCGCCCGTTGGCCGGGTAAAATTGTTGAGGTATAATATATCCAAACCAAAATGACGATAATGGACCCTGCCGCACCATAAGCAGAGCCCTGTGCGGTATATTGTATATATAAACCGATAAGATACTGCCCAAGCATAAACAGCAGGGCTGTAAAAATTGCGCCCGAGCGGACGTCTTTCCATTTGATCTTGACATCGGGCAGAAATTTAAATATGATACCAAATAAAGCCGAAATCACCAGCAGTGTAATGGCAAGATTCACCAAATCGAAAATGGTTACTGTTACATAAGGTAAGAAACGCTCCAGGCGGGTGCTGAGGGCCTTTATGACCAGGTTTATGATAAGGCTTACCAACAACAAAAACCCCAAACCTATGATCAACGAAAAAGAAAGGAAGCGGTTTTGCAGCCATTTTAACCAGCCCCTTTTTGGTTTTGATTTAACGCGCCAAATAATATTGAGTGAATCCTGAATCTCCACAAACATACTGCTGGCGCCAACTAGCAAAATAATAATACCCGACAATAAAGCCACCCCGGTTTTGCCTGAAAGCTGCAAGTTTTTAATTATCTGCTGCAGTTGAACCGTGGCATCGTGCCCTATAAATTGTGACATCTGGCCATACAAAGCATCATTAAAGGAATAGTGCCGTAGCACCAGGCTGGATATCGAAATAACCAATATGATAAGCGGAGCGATTGAAAAAACGGTATAATAAGCCAGCGAAGCGCTTAATTTTAAGCCGTTATCGTTTATAAAACCCATGAAAGTGGCCACGATCACTTTCCACAGCGTTTTAAGATATCGTCTGCTTAAAATTCTCATCAGGATGAAACGCCTTTTACTATTCATGGCTGTATACCACGATAATAAGCCAATTTTACGCTTTTTTGTTTAGAAAAATATTTGAACGGATTTAAATGTCAAGCACTTAAAAAACAACCTGAACAATTGAATAATCTAAGCCATGATTGAGACAGAGGCGTTTTGAAAATGTGAAAAGATTTGAATTTGTTAGTAATATTTTGTTTAATTCCTTGATATTATGGTTCTAAAACTCATAATTTTATACCATAAGATTACTCAATTCCAAGGTGTGATTTTTTAGGAATGATCTGGCGTTGAGGTTTGATATCAAAACTTTTAATTGTTAAATTTTTTTTGGGGAAAGCCGTTCAGTTGTAAAACCGAACGGCTTTTATCATTTAGTGGGCATCTGTCGGCATACTTACCTTGCCCTTTTTAAATGGCTGCAAGTATATCAACGGGATGGAAAACAGCATGATCAGCCCTGATATCAGATAGGCATCGTTGTAAGTTAATAATAATGACTGCCTTACAACTGCGCCTTCCATAGCTCTGTAAGCCATTTGCGTAGCATCAATTGCCGATTTACCCTTCGCCATAAATGCTTGTTCCATCAAGTGCATACGTTGTAAAAACGCATTGTTATATGGGTTAACGTTAGTTAGCAGGTTGTTTCGGTGTACGCCCTGGCGAATATGAATGATAGTAGTAAGCGCCGCTATACCGAATGAACCGCCCAACTGGCGCATCATGTTGTTCAAACCTGTTCCTTGTCCCATTTCGGGCCCTTTCAAATCGGCTATGGCCAGGGTAGTCAGCGGAACAAATAATAAGGCCATACCCACTCCACGTATCAGCAAAGGTATCAATACATTCACTTCGCCGGTTTCCAGAGTTGAATTGCTCAGCATAAAAGTAAATACAAAGAACAAAAACATACCGGCAGTAGCCATAAATTGCGCAGGTATGCCTTTATTAAGCATTTTGCCTATGAATGGCATCATGATGATAGTACATAATCCGCCCGGAAACAATAGTTCGCCTGTTTGTTGTGCGGTAAATCCAAGCAGGTTCTGACAGAATACCGGGAAAACGAATACCGAACCATATAATCCAAAGCCCAATATAAATGAAGTAAACATACCCACTGCAAAACTCCGGTGCCGCATAATACCGAAATTCACTATCGGGTACTCATAGGTGGTTTCGCGCCATATAAATAAGATAGTACCAACAATTGCAGTTATGGTAAGTACTAATATGTAGGTTTTGGCAAACCAGTCTTCAGACTCTCCTTTTTCCAATATCACCTGCAGACTGCCTACGGCAATTGCCAGCAAGAGTATACCCCACCAATCAATGGGTTTTCCTTTTCCTTCCTTAGGTGTTTTATTGATAAATGTATAAGCAAAGAAAGCGGCGATAGCACCTACGGGGATGTTCACATAGAATATCCAGTTCCACGAAGCATGGTCGGTAATATAGCCACCGATGGTCGGTCCTACAGTTGGGCCTACCACAGCACCCAAGCCAAACAGGGCTGTAGCTGTTCCGATCTGTTCACGTGGCCATGTTTCTACCAGGATAGCCTGCGAGGTGGAGATCAATCCGCCACCGGCCACCCCCTGTAATATACGGAATGTTACTAATTCACCTAAGCTGTGCGCGTTGCCGCAAAGGAATGATGCGATAGTAAATACTATAATTGAGGCCAGGAAATAATTCTTACGGCCAAAGAAGCTGCCTAGCCATCCGGACATAGGCAATATAATTACGTTGGCCACTGCATACCCGGTAACCACCCACGCCACATCTTCAAGGGTTGCCCCCAGGTTTCCCTGTATTTGTGGCAGGGATACGTTCACAATGGTGGTATCGATCAGCTCCAGGAGCGAGGCCGTTATCACCGTAATTGTGATGATCCATTTTTTAAAACCAGTTTCGGCCATTGTATTTAGTCTTTATAGATTACAGAAACGTTTACACTCATACCCGGACGCAGCTTTGCCATTGTTTCTTTATCAGCATTGATCTTGATCTTAACAGGTACACGTTGTACAACTTTAACGAAGTTACCGGTTGCATTATCCGGAGGTAACAGCGAGAATTTTGCACCTGTAGCGGGTGAGAAATTGTAAACCTCGCCATGCAGCTTCAGATCAGGATAAGCATCTACTTCAATGTCTACTTTCTGACCGTTCTTCAAGTTGGTCAGCTGTGTTTCTTTAAAGTTGGCAGTAACGTATAAGCTGTTATCATTTACAATATTGAATAAAGTTTGTCCGGCTTGTACCAACTGTCCTAGCTGTATATTCTTTTTAGAAGTAATACCTCCTGATGGAGCAGTAACGGTAGTGTATGATAATTGCAGTTTTGCATAATCAACATCAGCCTGCCGCTGGGTAACGCCTACGTTGGTCACGGTCAACTGATTGCGGCTTGTTCCAACTTGTTCCAAAGCAGCTTTGTATTGATCCTGTGCGGCGCGGTAAGTAGCAGCAGCTACATCACGGTCTGATTTTGCCTGGTCAAATTGCTGCTGGGTGATTGATCCGTCTTTCACCAGGTTAGCATACCGGGCGTAATCTTTGTTAGCTTTTTCTAATCTCGCAGCAGCTGATTCAGCCTGAGCACGCGCACTTGATGAGTTGGCCGCGGTTGCGATGATTTGTGACTGACCAACACCCACACCTGCGCTTGCGCCTTTTTGAGCGGATAAAGCCTGTTCTAATTTTACTTTATAGTCGCGGTCGTCGATCTTTACTAAAACCTGACCAGCATTTACGTGGGTGTTTTCTTCAAAGAAGATGCTATCTACATAGCCACCCACTCGGGCTACCACCGGGCTTACGTCGCCATCAATTTGAGCGTCGTCAGTATCAATGTGTTTGCCGTAATAGATATATTCCTTTATCCCGAATATAATACCACCTATGAGTATTATTCCAAGTATTATAGGTATAACCTTGTTCGGTTTCTTTTTGGGTTCGTGTTCCTGTGCCATTTTATTGGGTAGTTAAATTTTGTTATTTGTTAAGTTTTCCGGTTGATTTTAAGAGTGTATAATAGGCGAGTCCTGCATCAGCTTTAGCCAGTTCCAGGTTGATTTGTGCCTGGTACAACAATGTTTCGGCGTCGGCCCTGTCCGTAGCAGAAGCTACATTGCTTTTGTATTTCGATTGCAGTATCTTATCATTCTCACCTGCCTGATCGATAGAGGTTTGCAGCAATTTGATTTTGTTAATCGCTTCCTCATAGCCTTCGTAGCTGCGGTTCACATCTTTGCGAATATTATCGGCAGTAATGCCCTGATTGATCGAAACCTGGTCGCGTTGGATTTTAGCTTCGGTCACTTTATTCTTATTAGTCCAGAGTGATGAAAAATTCCATGAGAAGGTTAAACCTACTGTAAGCGGGGTGATATATTTACCTGACTGTGGGAGCGGGTTTGCTGCAACGTCAACATAATAGCCACCTGCCGAAGCAGCCAGCGTTGGCAACTGATTAGCATGAATGCTCTTTATATTATTGTCGGCAACTTTTGATTGCAATACCAGTTGCTTTACTTCCTGGCGATTAGCCATTGCAGTATCGATATAACTGCTTATGGAACCAATCTGACGATCGATTTCATTGATCTGGGCAATGTTGATTTGGGTTGTTTCGGGTAACCCTAACAGGATGTCCAAATCATAATTGATGATCTTGCGGTTACTTTCAAGGTCGATGCCGTTCAGTTCAACGTTTGAGCGTTGTAATTGAAAACGCAATACATCATTCTTGGTCACTAATCCCTGCTCAAAAAAACGTTGAGATTGATGTATCTGCTCGTCAATTGATTTCAGGTTCTGTTCGACCACCTTTTTGCTCTGTAGTATTTTATACAGGTTGTAAAACGAATTAACCACGTCATAGGCGATCTCGTCTTTGTCCCTGTCTGCATCCAAACGCGAAACTTTAGTCAGCAGGTCTGTTGATTGCTGGGCTAACTTTAATTTACCACCAGCATACAGGGTTTCCTTCAGCGATACGATACCAACCCATGCGTCTGCGCTGCTTGGTAAATTAAAACTGCTTTTCCCGAGGGCAAGGTGGTTTGCAGGTATTTCAGCACGGCTATAACCATAGCTCACACTACCGGTAGGCAATACTTCATCTTTAGCCTGGTTGTACTTCGAAACAGCCTGATCAATTTTTGACTGTGATAGCTTAAGTACTTTGCTATTCTGGATGCCCAGTTTAATTGCTTCGTCAAGGGTCAGGGTTCTGTTCTGGGCAGAAGCAGTTGCACTTAGCATCAAACCCGGAACCATAATCGCAATAGCGAAACGGTAGAGGGGTTTCACCATTTTTTTAAATGGGTGATTAAGGGGGTTATTTATTTGTGTTATCATGTTCATTTACTAAGTAAGCTCTTAATAGTTTTTTCATATAAGCTTCAATTCTGGGCTTCAATATTTCCTCCAGTATTTTATCGTCCTGAATATCGTATCCAAGCATTGCAGAAGTAAGCTGTGGGGTGTTAACAATAAAGTTTTTGGTGCCATAAATAGTAGCTATTACAAGCTCTATATCCACGTCTTTATTGAATTCGCTTTTATCTATACCTTCCTGGATAATTTTTTTCAGCTCCGAAACATTGGCCATCAATATGTTTGATATCTGGTTGGCCAACTCACCCCTGCGTTGCATGGTCAGTTCCTGGTACAGCATTTTCTGGAAACAGTTATTGTTAACTACACGCTGCACATACAGGTCGATATATTTTTCGATTTTATTCCACGAAGAGGTGGTGTCATCGCTGCCGATATTTTGCAATAGATTTCTGAACGACGATATCTTCCTGTTAAAAACTGCCAGGAACAACCCTTCTTTTGAACCGAAATAATAATTCAGCATCGCCATATTCACTCCGGCCTCGCCCGAAATTGTCCGGGTGGAGGCGCCATCAAATCCGAGTTCTGAAAAAACCTTTTCAGCAACGTCAAGGATGTGTTCTTTTTTATCGATCTTATCTTTATCCATTTCTTTCAACGGCACAAAATTAATCAATCGATTGATTATGTCAAGGCGGGTTTTGTTATCTAAATGTAATCATTTGATTAAGAGAGATTATGAATTCAATCAACTGATTAGTTTTTAACAATTTAGCAACGTAACAGTTTTGTTTTAGATTTGAAGTATTCAAAATATCAATCTATCTTACTCCTTGTTTTTCATTTATGAGACGATTCCTTTTTCTTCCTATATTTTTACTGGTTACAAGTGCAGTATTTGCACAGACTGCCCCGCCTACTGATATTGTCACCATCGAGCAAAATCTAAAAAAGCTGGATGTTGTAGGCAGTGTTCTATATGTTGCTGCGCACCCGGATGATGAGAATACGCGCCTGCTGGCTTACCTGGCGCAGGAAAAGCATTATCGTACGGGATATCTGTCGATGACACGTGGCGATGGCGGCCAAAACCTGATCGGTAACGAGCAGGGAGAATTATTAGGACTGATCCGCACTCAAGAACTTTTAGCTGCACGCAAGGTAGATGGTGCCGAGCAGTTTTTTACCCGTGCGCTCGATTTCGGTTTCTCCAAAGGGCCCGAGGAGACATTGGATTTCTGGAACAAGGAAAAAATATTGAGTGATGTGGTTTGGGTGGTACGCAAGTTCAGGCCCGATGTGATCATCTGCCGATTTCCAACAACGGGTGAAGGCGGGCATGGCAATCATACCGCATCGGCTATTTTGGCCCAGGAAGCTTTCACTGCGGCAGCCGATCCTAAACGCTTCCCTGAGCAATTGAAATATGTGCAAACCTGGCAGCCAAAGCGGCTCATGTGGAACACCTTCAATTTTGGTAACACTAATACGATCGCCCCTGATCAGTTTAAAGTGAACGTGGGCGTGTATAATCCATTATTAGGAAAAGGCTACGGAGAATTGGCAGCCGAAAGTCGCTCGAATCATAAAACACAGGGTTTTGGCTCTGCAAGGCAGCGTGGGGATACATACGAATACTTTAAAACGATATTGGGAGATGCGCCAAAAAGCGAGCTGATGGATGGCGTGAACACAAGTTGGGGACGCATTAAGGGAGGCGAAGCAATCGGAGCTGATATTGAAAAGATCACCAGGGATTTTGATGCCAATCATCCTGACGGATCGGTGCCTGGATTAGTGAGTCTATATAATCGTATCCAAAAAATAGGTGATTCCTACTGGCGCGAACAAAAGACAAAGGAGCTGAGTGACCTTATTGCCGCTTGTACTGGATTATGGTTTGAAAGCTATGCGGCTGATCAGACTTATGGGTTGAATGACAGTATTGAAGTACGGTCTCAGATCATAAACCGGTATAATGACCGGACAAAAGTATCGCAGGTTGACGGATTGCATTTTAATAATGGGAAAGTTATTCCTGCAAATGAGGTGCAAACTTTTAATAGTAAAATAGCTGCCGACAAGATTACTCAGCCTTATTGGTTAGAGCAAGCTCACGGAATAGGCTCATACACCATCGCTGATGACCACAACGTAGGCAACCCCGAAAATCCGGATATGCCTAAAGTGAAGTTTGAATTCATTGTTGAAGGCACCCCAATTCAGTTTGAACGACAGTTGGTTTATAAATATACCGACCCGGCGAAAGGCGAGATCTATCAACCCGTACAGGTCGCCCCTCCTGTAATTGCCAATATCAGTGGCAAGGTATACATCTTTAATTCCCAACAGCCGCAAACAGTGCAGGTAAAATTAGAGGCTTTTGAAAAAATAGGCTCGGGAACAATTTCCCTTGATGCGCCTCCGGGGTGGAAGATCAGTCCGGAACGGGTCCAATTCACCAATAAAAATAAAGGCGATGAATGGGAACAGGATTTTACGATTACACCTTCAGGCAGTAAATCGCAAACCGGGGTATTGGAAGCTGCTATAACGCACGACCGTGATAATACACCTTATAAATATAGTGTCCTGTCTATTCATTACAATCATATTCCCAATATTACGCTGTTCCCTCCTGCACAGGCTAAATTGGTTCAGCTTGATCTGAAGATAGCCGGGAAGAAGATCGGCTATATCGATGGTGCGGGCGACCTTGTCCCTGATGCATTAAAACAGGTGGGTTATGAAGTTCACCAATTGAGTGAAAATGAAATATTGAACGGCGATCTTTCCGTTTATGATGCTATAATAGTAGGCGTAAGGGCTTATAATACTAATCCGAGATTGGTTATTGAGCGGCCCCGACTGATGGAATATGTAAAAAACGGCGGCAACTTGCTGGTGCAATATAATAACAGCAATGGTTTAGTGACTAAAGAAATTGGTCCATATCCGTTCAAAGTAGTCAATGAGCGCGTAACCGATGAAACCGCAAAGATTACCATTCTTGACCCGAATAACCCTGTACTAAATTATCCTAACAAGATCACCCCTGCCGATTTTGATGGTTGGGTACAGGAGCGCGGTTTGTATTTCACCAAAGATGCCGATCCGCAATATCAAAAGGTACTCCAAATGGCCGATCCCGGCGAATCGCCAAAAGACGGGGCCTTGATCACCACGCAATATGGCAAAGGGCGTTTTGTTTATACCTCACTTGCATTTTTCAGACAATTGCCAGCGGGTGTTCCGGGGGCGTATCGCTTGTTTATTAATATGATCAATAAACCTAAGGCGAACCCGTAAAGATTGTCTGAACTATGATTGATATGATTTAGGGGTTGCCATGATTTTTTAATAGATGAAAATAATTAATCGTGTTAACCAATTAATCCGACGAATCATGGTTCAGACAAATTCGCAATAACACTCAACACAAAAAATTTTATTGTAATCATTACAGAAACAATTACTTTTGCACTGTTGTAAATAAGCATACTATGGCACATCATCAAGAAGAGAAAAAAGAATTTAACGTAACCAATTTATATTACCTGGTTGGACTAGTATTCGGCCTTATGACCGGCGCGGTATTAGAAGTGGGCATAAAATGGATTATTGTTGGTGGCGTTTTAGGTTTATTGACAGCTCTTTTATTCGTTGCGGTATTTGTAAGAGGCCGTGAACAACGCTGATCCTGAATTACCCTCATTCATAAAAAACTGGAACCAGTTTTACGGTATCGTTATCGTATGGCTGGTTCTTTTAATTTTCGTATTTTGGCTCATCACCATCCTTCTTAAATGAGCCTGATCGACTGGGTTGTTTTAGCCCTTACCATCCTTACCATCGTAGTTTACGGCATTTGGAAAAGCGGCCGCAATCAAAATATCGACCAATTTCTTGTAGGTAACCGTTCCATGCCCTGGTATACCGTGGGTTTGTCGGTAATGGCTACACAAGCCAGTGCTATCACCTTTTTGTCGGCGCCTGGGCAAGCCTACTCTGACGGAATGCGGTTTGTGCAGTTCTATTTCGGGTTGCCGCTGGCTATGATCGTGCTCTGCATCACCTTTGTGCCGATGTTTAGCAGACTAAAAGTTTATACCGCTTATGAGTTCCTGGAGCAACGTTTTGACCTGAAAACACGTGCGCTTACTTCAATGTTGTTTTTGATTCAACGAGGATTATCCACCGGGATCACCATTTATGCGCCGTCGATCATCCTGTCAACCATACTGGGTATCAATACCGTTTACACCACGCTTTTTATAGGCGGACTGGTAATATTCTATACCGTTTATGGTGGCACAAAAGCGGTAAGCTATACGCAGTTGTTACAAATGAGCATCATATTTTTGGGGATGTTCCTTGCGGGGGTGATGGTGGTTAATCTGCTGCCTTCGGGTGTAGGCTTTACCAGAGCACTGCATTTAGCTGGAAAGCTTGGACGAATGAATGTCATCGATTGGAAATTTGATCCTTCTAACCGCTACAATGTTTGGAGTGGTCTGATTGGCGGCTTCTTCTTGCAGCTGTCCTATTTTGGGACAGATCAAAGCCAGGTAGGGCGTTACTTAACGGGAAGCTCTATCGGTCAAAGCCGCATGGGTTTGATTATGAATGGACTGATCAAAATACCGATGCAGTTTCTGATTCTGTTGATCGGTGTTTTGGTATTTGCTTTTTACCAGTTCAATCAGCCGCCTTTGTTCTTTAATAAATACGAAGTAAATCGGGTTAAATCGGGGCAATACGCCCATCAATACAACGATCTCAGACAACAATATGCTCTTGCATTTCTGCAGAAAAAAGGTAGGGCCGATGAATTATTAAAAGCACTGGACAGCAAAAGCGAAGAACGAATAAATAAGGCAAGCAATAATTTGAGACAGGCAGATGCGGCAGAATTGGCCATCCGAAAAAATGCCATAAGCCTGATGAAAAAAAACAATAGTAAGGCCGACACGGACGACACCAATTACGTCTTTCTGAATTTTGTAATCCATTTTTTGCCAAATGGATTGATAGGCTTGTTGATAGCTATTGTGTTTTTAGCATCGATGGGATCAACGGCAAGTGCGCTAAATTCGCTTGCATCTACCACAGTAGTAGATATTTATAAGCGGGTTATTAATCGTGACGCATCCGATAAAACCTATCTAAATGCATCGCGGCTTGCTACGGTTTTCTGGGGATTGGTTTGTATAGCAATGGCCTTGTACGCTGCCAAACTGGGCAATTTGCTGGAGGCAGTTAACAAATTGGGTTCCTTTATCTACGGTACGATATTGGGGGTTTTTGTGGTGGCGTTCTATCTCAAAAAAATAAAAGGTACTGCCGTGTTTATAGCAGCGATAATAAGCGAGATCATTATTTGTATAATGGGCTTTTATAACATCATTGCTTATTTATGGTTAAATGCCATTGGATGTTTCCTGGTGATCATCATCGCATGGCTAATCAACCTGTCAGTTAAAGAAGAGACTGAAAATCAAAGGAAAATTTCGACTTGATATACAATGGACAAGTCGCTTTGTTTTGGGGCAATAAAAAATCATTGTAACATTCCGGTTACACGACTAATTTCATCGCTTTTTTATTTACCTTTAGTTAAATAATAGCATTAAATTAATTAGGGAAATGGCTGAGCGCGAGGCTTGGCTATTTTTTTTGCTTTATCGGAAAGTGCCCTTATTAATTATTACTTAATACTAACGTTGGTTTTTAAGATAAATTGCCCTCATCATCAGGCGCTTTGGAAGAGTTTGTTAAAGAGAAGTGTACAAACTGCCATTACAAACTGAAGCCTATTTTAAGTGCTCTTTTTATTTGCAATGGCAGAAAGAATCAGAGTAAATTATTTTGCCTGATCGGCAACAGCCTGGTTCAGACGTTGGTATTCGTCGTCTTTTTGTTGTTTGGCCAGCTTAACCCCTTCTTGCGCAGTGGCAAGTGCGCCGGCTTTATCACCCATTTTTAATTGGATGCGAGCTTTCCATACCTTATAGAATGGTGCATCAGGATTCATTTTTTCAGCATCGGTTATCCACTCCAGAGCTTTTTTCAGGTCTTTATTATTCTCATAATAATACATAGCAGCCTCAAAGTATGGCTTCTTATCATGGTTCATAATCTCATCGATATTCGCCATGATCTTACTGTCAACCTCCGTACTTATAGGGAAAGAGAACGAAATATTTTCCCATTTTACCTCCAATTCGCATTTGGTTTGATCCACATCATTAAATTGGATAGTCATGGTTTCGGTAGGTTCAGCATGGTTAACGGTCTTTACCTTAAAGCGCAGAAAATCTTCTGACTGCTTGTAAGTATAAGCGCCCCATTGGTGTGCAGTTTTGTTCAGTATCACAGTCCATTCATCTTTCCCGGGGATAGAGAATAACCCGTATTCGCCAGCAGGAACTTTATTTCCTTCAATGGTCACATCATCAGAAAATTTAATGACAGTAGCGGCATTGGCCCCGGTGCGCCATACAACGCCATAGGGTTCAAGATTCCCGAATATCTTCCGGCCTCTTACGTTGGGACGTGAATAAGTTAAGGTGATTTGTCCAAGGCCGAGATCCTGCGTAACTGTTTGGGTAGAGCTTAATTGCGGAACTTTTAGGTTTTGGGCATAGCTGTTTTGCGACGTGCACGCGATCAGCATGGCTGCCAGATAGAAGTAAATGCGTTTCATTTTTTTGGTTTTATGCTGCTAAGATATTAATTATTACAGCCATATGACCGTGCTATTGGTAATAACAATGTAAAACCATAAGTTTGTATTATGCTCAAAAGGTCAGTGATAATTGTGTTGGCGATGCTGTATCTAACTACAGTATCCGGCTTTGCACTGAACCTGCATTATTGCTTTAACCGGTTGGCTTCCGTTAAGGTAGATGCAAAGGCCAATCCCTGCGCCAAGCTGCAAAGCAGTAAAATGAAATGTTGCAAGGATCAAAAGATCGAGATAAAGGTTAAGGATGCACATCAGAACAACTCGCCTTTACACTGGTCCAAATTTTTCCCGATAGCATTACCTGTATCAGCTTTTGTGATTTTTACTCCTGCTGTTCAAAACCTGGTAGTTGTTAATGTAACCGAACGCGGTCCACCCAAAGCTCCGGGTATCCCTCTTTTTCTAAAGAATTGCATTTTTCGCATCTGATCTTAATTAATCTTACTGATTTATGCTGCCGTTTACGGCTGCAGTTTTTATTATTAACGATTAATGATGATCAATGAAAATCTCTAAAATACTTCTATTATTTGCCGCCCTTGGCGCAACCAATGCATTCGCTCAAAAAATGCCCATGAAAAAAGATACTTCCATGAAAGGTATGGACATGGGTGATATGAAAATGGACTCAGGCTCAATGATGTCCATGAAAATGAATAGCCAATACTCGCTCGACGTACCGATGAACCGGGATGGCTCCGGAACATCATGGGTGCCTGATGAAACACCGATGTATGCCTATATGATCCACGGTAAAAAGTGGATGACTATGATTCACGGCAGTTTCTTCCTGCGCTATAACAAGCAGGATCTGTTTAACTCTGGCAGTCGTGGTGGTAAAAAATTTGATGCACCGAACTGGCTGATGGCGATGACGCAAAGGCGGATCGGTAAAAACGGATTATTTTCTGTGAATACCATGTTTTCTTTCGATCCTTTCCTGGTTGGTCCCGGCGGATATCCATTATTGTATCAAACCGGTGAATCCTATAAGGGTAGGAAATTGGTGGATATTCAGCACCCGCATGATCTGTTTGCCGAGCTAAGCGTAAATTATACCCAGCGGGTGGCCAAGGACGCTGATGTGTCCCTTTCATTTGGTTATCCCGGTGAGCCGGCTTTAGGTCCGCCGGTATTTATGCACCGACTATCGGCAATGAACGACCCGGATGCACCGCTGAGCCATCACTATTCTGATGCTACGCACATTACTTTTGGTACTTCGACCCTCGGTTTCCGTTATAAGGATATCAAACTGGAAGGATCGATCTTCACTGGTCGCGAGCCGGATGAATTCCGTTATAATTTCGATGCGATGCGGTTTGATTCGTACTCTTTGCGCTTATCCTACAATCCGTCAAAAGAGTGGGCGTTGCAGGTATCCAACGGTTGGATACACAGCCCCGAAAGCGCTGAAGCACAGCAGAATGTGGACAGGTTTACCGCGTCAGCCATTTATACCAAAATGCTGGACGACGATAGCTTTATAGCCACTACACTGGTTTACGGGAAAAATCATTTTTTTGACAATCATAAAACACTTCCATCGGTATTGTTGGAAAGTAGCTGGCAAATGCATAAAACTGCCGTTTACGGTCGATATGAATACGTAAAAAAAGATGCCGATGAATTGGATTTGACGGATACCTATCCGATGAATCCGAACTTCTCCATTAATGCGTTTACGCTTGGTGTTAACCGGATATTGGCAACCGTAGCCAGGACGAATTTAACTGCAGGGATGCAATCTACCTTAAATGTGTCACCATCTGAGCTGAAAACGCTTTACGGCAGTACGCCAGTTGGGTTTGAAGTGTATTTGAGGATTACGCCGAGGTAAAGGGTACTCCTACGGAGTTTAATTTTATGAATTAGCTATAAACAGGTGACTCCGCTGGAGTCATTATTTGGTTATAAAGTCCCATCTGGATTGCTTGTTTATAGAAAAAATGAGCAATTAAATTGAACTCCATAGGAGCTTCTGGATATGGGCTTGGACTAGTTTATTTCTTCCAATATAACTGGTATTCCCGCAAAACTTCTTGCGGCATAATCTTGCCCTTCCACTTCCCCAAAACCATATTCAGCATAAATAAAAGGTATATCATTTTTCTTCGCTGCCTCGAAATCACCCACTGTATCACCAACATAAACCGCA
>JACXTT010008549.1_pt1 | contig 14183 bp, 7 predicted proteins | sample 9270951 | NCBI WGS metagenome assembly JACXTT01 (sample SAMN15532306, study PRJNA645909) | rock metagenome | isolation source: weathered quartz diorite | place: Puerto Rico | collected 2017-06-21 | reverse complement strand
CCCCCGGCGTACGGAAGTGCCCCACCGCCGTACACGGGCGGACCCGAAGCCCCCGTCCCCGCGGGCTCCGGCCCGTACGACGCGACCGAGGCGATCAAGTACGGCTGGGCCAAGTTCTCCAAGAGCCCCGCGACGATGCTGGTGCCGGCGCTCATCGTCATCCTGATCACCATCGTCATCGACGTGGTCCTGCAGATCGTGCTCAGCAAGACCGTGACGGCCAGCCACGACTGCGGCGCCGAATTTCTCGGCGTCCGCGCGCAGTGCGGTCCCGGGTTGATCAGGATCATGCTGGGCTACGGGATCAGCGCCGGCGTCGGAACGTTCGTGGCTCAGTGCCTGTCCGCCGGCCTGATCAAGTCGGCGCTCAACATCGTCGACGGGCAGCCGGTGAACGCGGGCGACGTGGTTTCGTGGGCCACCAAGCCCGCGGTCGTCACCACCGCCGCGATCGTGGCCGTGGCAACCGCTGTTGGCGCGTTGTTCTGCATCCTCCCCGGAATCGTCGTCGGCGTGCTGACCGCCTTCGCGATGTACTTCGTCGTCGACAAGGGAACGGCTCCCGTCGAGGCGATCACGGAGAGCTTCTCGTTCGTCACCAGCAAATTCGGGTCGCTGGTGCTGTTCTACATCTTCTCGGTGCTGGTGGTGATCGCCGGCGTGATCGCCTGCGGTGTCGGAATCTTCGCCGCCATCCCGGTCGTCCTGATCGCCGCCGGATTCACCTGGCGCCGCCTGAACGACCAACCGGTCTCACCGATCGGCTGAGACGCCTCTGCTCGCGCCCGGCATCCACCTCGCACCTAGGATGCCGGGCGTGAGTGCGTCCGCTGTCGACCCGGTGCCCGTCGGCAGCCTGCGTGCCGGGCGGCGCCGGTTCCGCGCCATGCCCGATCGGCTGCTGGTGCCGGGCATCGCGCTGGGCGTCGTGGCGATGGCGGCACAGATCATCGTCCAGACCATCGACGGGGACCTGGTCGCCGGCTCCCAGGCCTGTGTCCGCCAGTACGCCGGGATGCCGATCGCCACGACGTGCGGGCCGACCCTGCAACGCGGCCAGCTCGCCTTCGTGGTGGGGCTGTTCCTCTTCCTCGTGCTCGCCCAGCTCTGGGTGGCCGGGATGAACAGGGCCAGCCTCGACGTGGTGGACGACGTCGCAGCCCGCGGCCCGTTCGCCGGATGGAGCATGCTGCGGGTGCTGCCGACAGCGGCCCTGGTGTCGGTCGCGATCACCCTGGGCCTGGTCGCCTGCGTGCTGCCCGGAGTCCTGATTGCCTTCGCGACGCGCTACGCGACCGTCTCCGCAGTCGACCGCGGTACCGGTGCCTTCGCGTCGGTCAAGGCGAGCGTCGACCTGGTGAGGGCCGACCTGGTGAGCGAGTCGCGCTTCGTGCTGCGCAGTTCTCTCCTGCTGCTCGGCGGCCTGCTCGCCCTGGTCGTCGGACTCTTCGCCGCCATCCCGGTCGTCCTGCTGGCCCAGGCCGAGCGCTACCGCGCGCGGGTGCCACTCCAGATCGGCGACTAGCGCGGCCCGTGCGTGTTGAGCCAGAGGACTGGGCCCGGGAACCTCACGTCCTCGATCGCCGCCAGCGCCTTGCCGGTGTAGACGGGTTCGAGCTCGAGGCCCAGTCCAGCAGCCTTCTCGACCATCGCCGTCGAAGCCGGGGTCGGATCGCCGTACGTGCTGCCGAGCCAGTCGTCGGCTGTCTCGAGATCGTCCGGGGTGACCTGCGGCAGGTCCCGGGCACCGCGCTCCGCGAGCAAGGTCGCGGTCCTGGTCGCCAGCCGCGCGATCACCGGGGCATCCAGCGGGAAGGAGTCGTTGACGACGGCGCCGAACACCCGCGTCCGCAAACCGGCGAGCTTGAAGCCCAGCGCCAGCCCGGCCGCCGTACCGCCCGACCCGATCGCGGTCACGACGGTCGCCGGTTCCGGCAGCTCGCCGGACCTGACCTGATCAGCGATCTCCAGGGCTGTCTCCACGTACCCGAGCGACCCGACGGCGTTCGAGCCGCCGGCCGGCAGGTACCAGGGCAGCCGGCCGCGGCGGACGTTGCGCACGATCAGCCAGGGCGCCGCTCGTCGCAGCTGTCGGACGGAGGCGTACCGGTGCAGCTGCGCGCCGGAAGCCTCGAGCCGGGCGAGTTGGGCGCGCACGTGATCATCGACCGGCTGGTCGACCAGGCCGAGCACCGTCCGCAGCCCGTGCTCACGGCCGTAGAGCGCGCAGGCCAGTCCCCAGTGGGTCCCGATGCCGCCGACCGTGAACAGGGTTCCGGTCCCGCGCCGCTTCGCCTCGGGAATGATCCACTCGAGCTTGCGGACCTTGTTGCCCGCCCACGCGCCATCGCCGTACCGGCTCTCGTCCTTGACCCACAGCTCGACTCCGTCGACGAGTCCCTCAAGCCGGCGGACCGGGCTCGGCGACGTGCCCAGCGGCACCCGATCGAGATCGAGCCCGGGCCAGCGTTGGTGGAGCAGCGACGTGGGTGGCACGTCGGTGAGCGGCATGCAGTTCTCCTCCAGGGGTGGTGCCGCGAGACTACCGACGAGGTGGCTCGCGACGCCGTGCTACCGATCACGCAATTCGCCCGCGCGAGCACAGCCGCCGACCTACGCTGGCGCGGGGCCTTGAGGCCTCACCACCACCACAGACCCACCGAGGATCACCGTGAAGACTGCTCGCCGGACGCCGTTCCACTCGCTCCCCGCCCGTGTCTTCGTCGCCGTCGTTGCGTCGTTGCTGGCCGTCGGTGTCCTCGCCGCACCCAGCGACGCTGCCACCAAGCGCAGCGTGAGCATCAGCTCGCCGAGCTCCGGGTTCATCAAGAGCGCCGTGAAGTTCTCCGGCAAGCTCTCCAGGTCTCCCAAGGGCAGCACCGTCATCATCCAGCGGCTGAGCGGCTCGAAGTGGGTCACCGCCAAGTCGACCCGGACCACCACCGCGGCAGGCGCGTACAGCGTGTCGGTGACCCTGCCCTCGAAGCCGTCGGTCTACAGCTTCCGGGCGTTCGCGCCGAAGAAGGGCGCGCTGAAGGCCGCGACGTCGCGCACCCGCTACGTCAGCGCGCTGCTGCACACCGCCGCCACGATCAAGGCCACGCCGACGCACCTGTCCGCCGCTGGCACGACCACTCTCTCGGGCACCGTCCATCCCTTCCTGTCGGGCTCCGCGGTCAACCTGCAGCGGCTCTCGGGGTCCTCGTGGGTCCAGGTCAAGACCGCCAAGGTCGGCTCCACCGGCACCTTCTCCACGAAGACCTCGCTCGGGGCGACCACGTCGTACCGCGTCTCGGTGCCGCAGTCGGGCTTCAACGCCCCGGCTAACTCCGCAGCGGTGACCGTCACGGTCGGGTCCACGCCGCCGCCGACCAAGCCGGTGATCAGCACGACCTCGCTGCCCTCGGGTCAGGTCGGCAACCCCTACACGACCACGTTGACCGCCACCGGCAACCCGGCCGGCACCTGGTCGGCGGCACCGCTCCCCGCCGGGGTGACCCTGAACGCGACCACCGGGGTGATCTCGGGTACGCCGACCACCGCCGCGACCACGAGCGTGCTGATCGGCTTCACCCAGACCAGCACCGGCCTGGCCGCGACCAGCAAGTCCCTGGACCTCGTGGTGGCGCCGCCCGCGCCTCCGACAATCAGCACCACCTCCCTGCCCGACGGAGTGAAGGATCAGCCGTACACCGCGACCCTGACCGCGGCAGGGAACCCACCGGGCACCTGGTCGGTCACCGCCGGAACGCTGCCGGCCGGACTCGGTCTGGCCGCGGCAACGGGCGTCATCTCCGGCACCCCGACGGCGGTGGTCTCCCCGTCGGTGACCTTCGGGTTCCACCAGACCAGCACCGGTCTCGACGCGACCCCGGTCGCGCTCTCGATCACGATCGCGGCGCCCCCGGCCCCACAGATCCTGACCACCTCGCTGCCCGACGCCACCCAGTTCGTCGCCTACTCCACGACCCTGGTCGCCTCGGGCGGCGCGACCGGCACGTGGTCGGTCGACAGCGGCGCGCTCCCGGTCGGCATCTCGCTGACCGCCGCGACCGGCGTCATCCACGGCACCGCCCTGCTCGCCGGTCCGGCGCACGTGACGATCGGCTTCACCAACACCGACGGGACGGCGACCCCGGTCGCGTACACGCTCACCGTCGACGCGACCGCCCCGGCCAGGCCCGCGATCGTGGACGCGGGTGGCACCTCGACGTGCCGTGTGAAGCCCGACCAGACCCTGTGGTGCTGGGGCTTCAACGACGCGGGTCAGCTCGGTGACAACGGCGCGGTCGGCGACGACCCGACCGGTCAGATCAACCCGGCCAAGGTCGGGACGGCAACCGACTGGACAGCGGTCTCGGTCGGCGGCGACCCGCTGCCGGGCGAGGGTCACGCGTGCGGACTGCGCGGGACGGCGGCGTACTGCTGGGGCGCCGAGTCCAGCGGCGTCGGGTCCACGACCGGCACCGGTTTCGCGACCACTCCGGCAGCTGTGCCGGGAGGCCTGGCGTTCAGCGGCATCAGCGCCGGCTTCACCAACTCCTGCGGGGTGACCACGACCGGTCTGCTCTACTGCTGGGGCGACAACCAGTTCGGGCAGCTCGGCACCGGTGGTGGCGACGTCACCGCACCGGTACGCGTCGGCAACGCCACCGCCTGGACCAGCGTCTCGTCGGGCTACACCAACAGCTGCGGCATCCAGGCGCCCGGCAAGCTCTACTGCTGGGGGTCGAACATCCGTGGCCAGCTCGGTCTGGGCAACAACACCGACCAGCCCACCCCCACCCAGGTCGGCTCGGCCACCGACTGGACCGGCGTGAGCGTCGGCGACGGCTACACCTGCGGCATCCGCGCCGCCGGCACCATCTGGTGCTGGGGACCGAGCTCGTACGGTCAGCTGGGCAACGGCTCGGAGGTCAACAACACCTCGACCGACGAGCTCAGCCCACACCAGATCGGGGCCCTGACCACCTGGACCTCGGTGCGTGCCGGCGGCAGCCACACCTGCGCGACCAACACGGCCGGCGAGATCTGGTGCTGGGGCTCCAACATGTCCGGCCAGATCGGTGACAACACCCAGACGACCGGCAGCACCGACAACAACCGGACCACTCCGGTCAAGGTCGGATCGGACACCGACTGGGCCTCGGTGACCTCGGGTGACCAGCACACCTGCGGCGCCAAGACCGACGGCACCCTCTGGTGCTGGGGTTCGAACGCCAAGGGCAAGCTCGGCATCAACAGCACCCCTGCGGCGGTGCCGTTCAAGCTCGTGCCGACGGCCGTGGTCGGCTGAACCCGGCGGCGCGAGCCGACCTGTTTGACCACATACGCACCACCAACGGCTTAGGCTGGCGCGGACGCCCTTCCCTCCTGCGCACCCCTGAGGCTGATCTCGATGTTCGGAAAACTCCTTCCGCTGCGGACCCTGGCCGCCGTCCTGGCCGCACTCCTGCTCGTCGGCGGAATCCAGGCCTCGGCCTCGGCTGCCACGAAGCGCAGCCTGAGCATCACGGTCTCCCCGTCCGGTGCTGCGGTGCGCACGGCGGTCCGGTTCGCGGGCACGCTCACGAAGTCAGGCAAGGGCGCGAAGGTCACCATCCAGCGCAGGAGCGGCTCGACCTGGGTGACCGCGAAGACGACCAGGACGACCTCGTCCAAGGGCTCGTACGCCGTCTCGGTCACGCTCCCGTCCGCCGTCGGCACGTACTCCTACCGCGCCATCGCAGCGAAGACCCGCAGGTTTGCCGCCGCTGTCTCCCGGACGGTGCGCGTCGCTGCCCTGACCCAGGCCTACGTCTCACTGACGGCCTCCCCGACCAGCCTGACCGCGGGCAACGGGACCACCCTGGCCGGCGCCGTCTACCCGTTCGTGAAGAACACGGTCCTGACGATCCAGCGCAAGGTCGGGTCGAGCTGGGTCACCGTGCCGACGGCGACCCCGACCACGCTGTCCAGCGGCGGTACCTTCCAGAAGGCCGTCGGCGTCATCACCACGACCACCTACCGGGTGACCGTGCCCCGGGTCGGCTCGTACTCTCCGGCCATCTCGCGTGAGCAGGTCGTCACCGCGAAGCCGGCCATCGCCACCGGCAGCCTGCCCGCGGGCACCCGGTTCACGGCGTACTCGACGACGCTGACCGCGGTCGGCGGCGTGCACGGCACCTGGACCGCCGCACCGTTGCCGGCCGGGCTGTCGCTGAACGCCTCGACCGGCGTGATCTCCGGGACGCCGTCCGCTGCCGGTGACACCCAGGTGGTCCTCGGCTTCACCCAGACCGGTGGCCCGGCAGCAGCCCCGAAGACGCTGAACCTGCACGTGAACCCGAGCGCAGGACCGGTCATCACCACGACCAGCCTGCCCGACGGCACCCGGCTCTCGCCGTACACGACGACCTTGACCGCCGCGGGCAACCCGGCCGGGACCTGGACCGCAGCACCACTGCCCGCCGGCCTCTCCCTCGACCCGAGCACCGGCGTCATCTCGGGGACGCCGTCCGCGGTCGGTGACACCCAGGTGGTCGTCGGCTTCACCCAGACCAGCACCGGCGACTCCGCCGGAACGAAGACGCTCAGCCTGCACATCGCCCAGGCAGCATCGCCGGTGATCACCACCGCCAGCCTGCCGGCCACCAACGTCGGCTCGAGCTACGGGCCCGTGCAGCTCACCGTGACCACGACCGGGTCCAACCCCAACGGGACGTGGAGCGCCTCGCCGCTCCCGGCCGGACTGTCGATCGACCCGGCGACCGGCATCATCTCCGGCACCGTGTCGGCAGGTGCGGTCAGCACGAACGTGAACATCAACTTCACCCAGACGAGCACCGGTCTCGCGGCCTCCCAGGTCACGCTGCTCCTGCAGGTCGGGACGTCGAACAACCCGGTGATCGCCACGACGAGCCTGCCCAACGGAACCCGGACCCAGCCGTACACCACGACGCTGACCGCAGCGGGCGGAGCCACCGGTACCTGGACGGCATCGCCGCTGCCCGCAGGGCTCACCCTCAACGCGAGCACCGGCGTGATCTCCGGAACCCCGACGGCCGTCGGCGACACAGCCGTGGTCATCGGCTTCACCCAGACGAGCGCCGGTGCCGGCAACGGCCTGAGCGCAGCGCCGAAGACGCTGACCTTGCACGTCGCCGAGGCTCCGGCCCCGGTGATCAGCACGAGCAGCCTGCCCGCCGGCACCCGGACGACGCCGTACACGACGACGCTGACCGCAGTCGGCAACCCGGCCGGCACCTGGACCGCGTCGCCGCTTCCGGCCGGACTCTCCCTGGACCCGGCCACCGGCGTGATCTCGGGGACACCGAGTGCAACCGGGACGACCCCGGTCGTGATCACGTTCACGCAGACCAGCACCGGTCTGGCCTCGGACCCGAAGACGCTGCCGCTCCTGGTCAACGAGGCTCCTGCTCCGGTGATCAGCACCGGCAGCCTGCCGGACGGCACCCGGGGCACGGCGTACACGACGACGCTGACGGCGACCGGCAACCCCGCCGGCACCTGGACCGCGGCACCGCTGCCCGACGGGCTGAGCCTCGACCCGAGCACCGGCGTCATCTCCGGTACGCCGACCACCCCCAGTGACACCAGCGTGGTGATCGGCTTCACCCAGACCAGCACCGGTCTGGCCGCTGCTCCGAAGACGCTCACCCTGCACGTCAACCAGGCGTCGCCTCCGGTGATCGCGACCTCGGCGCTGCCGAGCGCGACCCGGTTCCACGCCTACTCGACGTTCCTGACCGCGGTCGGCGACCCGGCCGGGACCTGGTCGGCCTCGCCGCTGCCGGCGGGCCTCGCGCTCGACCCGAGCACCGGCCTGATCTCCGGGACCCCGAACAACGCAGGCGACACCTCTGTGACGATCAACTTCACCCAGACGTCCACCGGCCTGACGGCGACGGCCAAGGTGCTGGTGCTGCACGTGAACCAGTCCAAGCCGATCATCGCGACGAGCACGCTCCCCAACGGCGCGTTCTTCCAGCCCTACTCGGTCCAGCTGCAGACCGTCGGGACGCCGGTGGGGACCTGGGCGACCTCCAGTCCCCTGCCTCTCGGACTGACCCTGCACTCGAACGGGGTCCTCAGCGGAACCCCGCTGCAGGGCGGGGACTTCGCCATCGCGGTGACCTTCAAGGAGACCAGCACGGGTCTGACCTCGGACCCGGTCACACTGAACCTGCACATCAGCTGAGCCGACGCTGCTGGAGGATCAGCGGGCGGCGGCCCACTCCAGCAGCGCGGCCTTGGCGTCGTCGTAGGACATCGGGCCGTTGTCGAGGCGGAGCTCCAGCAGGTGCCGGTACGCCGCACCGACCTGCGGTCCGGCAGGAAGGCCGAGGATCTCCATGATCTGGTTGCCGTCGAGGTCGGGGCGGATCGAGGCCAGCTCCTCGGCTTCGGAGAGCACCGCGATCCGTTCCTCGAGCTCGTCGTAGGTACGGCGGAGCCGGTCGGCCTTGCGCTGGTTGCGGGTCGTGCAGTCGGCACGCGTCAGGATGTGCAACCGGTCGAGCAACGGACCGGCGTCGCGGACGTAACGGCGTACTGCCGAGTCGGTCCACTGGCCGTCGCCGTAGCCGTGGAAGCGGAGGTGCAGCTCGACCAGCTTGCTGACCTGGTCGATCTGATCGCTGGAGAAGCGCAGCGCGGACATCCGCTTCCTGGTCATCTTCGCGCCGACCACGTCGTGGTGGTGGAAGGTGACGACGCCGTCGTCGGCGAACTTGCGGGTGCGCGGCTTGCCGACGTCGTGCATCAGCGCAGCGAACCGGGAGACGAAATCGGGACCGCCCTCGGACAGCCGGTCCTCCAGGTCGATGGACTGCTCGAGCACCGTCAGGGTGTGCTCGTAGACGTCCTTGTGCCGGTGGTGCTCGTCGCGCTCGAGCGCGAGGGCCGGCAGCTCGGGAAGTACGTGGTCGGCAAGACCGGTCTCGACCAGCAGCAGCAGTCCGGCCCGCGGGTCGGGTGCGCAGACCAGCTTGACCAGCTCGTCGCGGACCCGCTCGGCGGAGATGATCGTGATCCGTTCGGCCATCGCGGTCATCGCGGCCCGGACGTCGTCGGCGACCGTGAAACCGAGCTGGGCGGAGAACCGGGCCGCGCGCATCATCCGCAACGGGTCGTCGGTGAAGGAGTCCTCCGGTCGACCGGGCGTGCGCAGCACCCGGTTGGCCAGGTCCACGATCCCGCCGTACGGATCGGTGAAGACCTGCCCGGGCAGGCCGATCGCCATCGCGTTGACCGTGAAGTCGCGGCGACCGAGGTCGCCGGCCAGCGAGTCGCCATACGACACCTCGGGCTTGCGGCTGGCCGGATCGTAGGTCTCGGAGCGGAAGGTGGTGATCTCGATCTGCCACTCGCCGCGTCGGCAGCCGATGGTGCCGAAGTCGCGGCCGATGTCCCAGACCGCGTCGGCCCAGCCCTTGATCAGCCTCTCGGTGACCTCGGGGCGCGCTGAGGTGGTGAAGTCGAGGTCGTTCTGGAGCCGACCGAGCATCGCGTCCCGGACAGGTCCCCCGACGAGCGCGATCTGTTCCCCGGCGGCGGCGAAGCGCGCGCCGAGCTCGTCGATCACCGGTGCCATCCGCAGCAGTTCGGCGACTGCACGGGCCTGGGCTTGGGAGATGTTCTGTGTTTCCTTCTGGGGCTCCTCGGACACGGGAGCCAACTGTAGTGCCCGGACTCGTTAGCATCGCGGTTGTGATCCCTGCCCGCACCACGCTGCCTCGACTGGTGCTCGGGCTGACCACCCTGCTGCTGGCGTTCGCCGGGCCTGCCGCGGCGTTGCCCACGCACAAGGCCGCAGCACCGGCGGCCACACCGCTGACCGTGCAGCTGGTCCAGCTGAGTCCGTCCACGCTGCCGACCCACGGCAAGGTGGTGTTGGCCGGGACTGTCACGAACAGCTCGCACGAGCAGTGGTCGGCGATCAACGTCTACCCGTTCATCAGCTACTCCCCGATCACCACCCGCGACCAGCTCGCGGACGCGGCCACCTCCGACCCCGCGACCGAGGTCGGCTCGCGGATCCTGACGCCGGGTGACTTCGCGTCGATCGGTGATCTCGCACCTGGCCAGCAGACGACCTTCCGGATCGCGATCCCGGTGGCTCACCTGCAGACCGACGGCCAGGACGGGGTGTACTGGATCGGCGTGCACGCCCTCGGCACCAACTCCCAGGGGAGTGACAACCTGGCCGACGGTCGCGCCCGCACTTTCATCCCCCGGGTCACCGCGGCGAACGCGCAGGCGTCGGTCGCTCTCGTCGTACCGGTTCGCCAGGAGGTACGCCGCGACGCCGCGGGACGCCTGATCGGCGCGACCGGCTGGTCCGACTCGCTGGCACCCGACGGCCGCCTGGGCCGGATCGCCGGCTTGCTGTCGTCGGCGGGATCGTTGGCCGAGACGGTCCTGATCGATCCCGCCGTGCTCGATGCGGTCTCGTCGCTGAGCGCCGGCAACCCGCCCCTCTCGCTCGGCACGAGCACCACCGGGCCGACCAGCACCCCGACCCCGACCAGCACACCGTCACGATCCGAGGTGCGCCCCAACCCGACCGACCGGACCAACGCGTCGACCTGGCTGGGTCAGGTGATCACCGCGGCTCGCGACCACTCGGCTCTCGGACTCGGGTACGCCGATCCGGACGTCTCCTCGCTGGCCCGCCGTCGGCCACCGCTGCTGAACCTTGCGGTCAGGCTCTCGGCACAGACGTTCGCCGCTCTCAACATCGCGGCGCTGCCCGCGGTCGCGCCGCCGGACGGCTGGCTCGACGCGAAGGCGTTGAGCCACCTCCAGGCCGCCAGCGTGGTGCTGGTCTCCGACCACGGGGCCCCTCGCAGCCGCACCCTGTGGCGCACCGACCACAGCCAGGACCTGGTCCTCACCGATTCGCACGCCTCCAGCGGCGGTCCGGCTCCCAACCCGGCGCTCGGTGCCCTTGCGCTGCGCCAGCGGATCATCTCGGACGCCGCGCTGAACTCCCAGAACGCCGCGAACGGGCCATTGGTCGTCTCGCTGCCGCCCGACTGGGACCCGGGCCCGGCCTGGCAGCAGTCCAACTTCTTCGCCGGGCTCAACGTCTCGTGGCTCAACCTGGTCGGCCTCGATCCGGGGTCCGCTGCGACGCCGGTCTTCGACGGCCCGCTCAGCTATCCCGCGAGCGTGCGCCGCCAGGAGATCCGCCAGCTCAACGTCGCCGCGGCCAGCTCGCTGGCCACCACCGGCAGGACCCTGAGCCAGCTGCTCCGGACGACCAACACCGTCGGTCACGACGTTCCGGGCAACGCGCTAGGCGCCGTGTCCTACTACGCGCGCGACGACCAGGCCGTCGCGCGCAACCAGACGACCGCCATGGACACCAGCCTGCGCGCGACCATGGCCAAGGTCGGAGTCCTCGGCACCGCCTTCGTCACGCTGTCGGGCGGGTCGGGCACCCTCGCCGTCACCCTCGTCAACGGGCTCGACAAGCCGATCACGGTCGGCATCAAGGCCCGTACGTCCACCGACGACGTCCACATCGAGGCCATCCAGCCCGTCACGATGGCCGCCGGCGAGCGCACCGTGCTGCGGCTGAAGGCCAACGCGTCCTCGATCGGGGTGACCCAGGTGACCCTGATCCCGGTGACCACCAGCGGGGCAGCCGCCGGTGCGCCGCTGACGTTCAGCTTGCGCACCAGCCAGGTCGGCAACCTGATCTGGGGAGTCCTGGCCGCCGGTGCCCTGCTGCTCGTCATCCTGGTCGTACGCCGGATCCGCCAGCGTCTGCGCGAGCGGTCCCAGCGTCTCGCCGGGAATCGGGCATGAGCGCCGGCTCGTCCGCGGCAGATCCGTCGCCGAGCGTCCTCGGCTCGAGCGCCGTGATGGCTGCCGGGACCCTGGTGTCCCGGCTCAGCGGCTACCTGCGCACGGGACTGCTCACCGCTGCGCTGGGCAACGGGCTGCACGCCGACATCTTCAACATCGCCAACACGATCCCGAACATGCTCTACATCCTGCTGGCGGGCGGCGTCTTTAACGCCGTCCTGGTCCCGCAGCTCGTGCGCGCGGTGCGCAACGACCCGGACGGCGGCAACGCCTACACGAACCGGGTGATCACCCTCGCCGCCCTGTTCCTCGGCCTCGTCTCGGTGCTGCTCGTCATCGCCGCCCCGCTGGTGATGCGGTTGCTGGTCGATCCGTCGTACCTGGCCGCCTCGCACGCGGCAGAGCGCGACTCGATCATCACCTTCGCGCAGTACTGCCTGCCCCAGGTCTTCTTCTACGGCATGTTCGTGCTGGTCGGCCAGGTGCTCAACACCCGCGGCAGCTTCGCTCCGATGATGTGGGCGCCGATCGCGAACAACGTCATCTCGGTCGTCGTGATCGTCGCCTACCTGATCACCGTCGGGGTCGAGAAGAACGCGGTCGGCTACTCCTCCGGTGCCGAGGCGCTGCTGGGGATCGGCTCCACGCTGGGCATCGTGGCGCAGTTCGTGATCCTGATCCCGTACCTCAAACGATCCGGGTTCACCTTCCGCCCGCGCTTCGACTTCCTCGGCACCGGCCTCGGCCAGACCTTCCGGCTCGGGGTCTGGACGGTGCTGTTCGTCATCGTCAACCAGGTGGCCTACACCGTCGTGGTCCGGTTGTCCTCGACCGGTTCGGCCTCGGGTGGCACGGGCTACACGGTCTACTCGAACGCCTACCTGCTGGTGATGGTGCCGCACGCGATCGTCACCGTGTCGCTGGCGACCGCCGTCCTGCCACGCCTGTCCGGGTTCGCCGCCTCGGAGCGCCTGCTCTCGCTGGCCTCGGCCATCAACACCACGATCCGGTCGACCTATGCGCTGGTACTCCCGTTGCTCGTGCTGATCCTGATCATGGCGCGGGACCTGTCCAGCCTCGCCTTCGGCTGGGGAGCGTCGACGCACACCTACGGCAGCTTCGTCCCGTCGCTCGCGTGGTTCACGATCGGCACCTTCTTCTTCACGAGCCACTACCTGGTGCTGCGCGGCTTCTACGCGCTCGAGCAGAACAAGCGGGTCTTCTACATCCAGTGCGTGATCTCGGTGGTCAACATCGTGGCGGCGATCGTGCTGACCCACAACGCCGACCCGGTCGAGGTCGCCCCACGGCTCGTCGTCGCCTACTCGATCTCGTACGCCGTCGGTGCCGTGCTGTCGTACCGGCAGCTCTCCGTGGTGCTGGGCGGGCTGGGCACCCAGTCCCTGATCCGGTTCGGGATCCGGATCGGTCTGGTCACTGCTGTTGCCTCGGCAGCCGCGTGGATCGCACGCCAGGGTGCCGACCAGGTGCTGGGCAGCGGCAACAAGGTCGCCGTCCTGGTGCGGCTCGCGGTCGTCGGGTCGGTCGGGCTCGGCACGTACGTCGCAACAGCCAGGATCTTCCGGATCACCGAGGTCGGGCAGGTCACCCGACTGGCCTCGCAACGATTCGGATCACGCGGGCGCCATCGATGACGCGCACGCCTGCTGCGCCCCTACGATGGGGTCCTCGCCACGCCCGCGGAGGACGGAGCACACCGCACGCATGTCCCCGATCTCGATGACGCCCGGCACGGTCCTCGCCGGTCGCTACCGCCTCGACGACCTGCTCTCCGAGCAGGACGGCGCCCGGTTCTGGCGTGCCACCGACACCGTGCTGGCCCGCAGCGTCGCGGTGCACGTGGTCGCGAGCTCGGACCCGCGCGCGGCGGCGGTCCTCGAGGCCGCGCGCCGGTCGGCCGGCGTCACCGAACCGCATTTCCTGCGGGTCCTGGACTGTGCCGACGCCGACGGCCTGACCTGGGTGATCAACGAGTGGGGCGAGGGTGTCTCCCTCGACGTCATGCTGGCGCGCGGCACGCTGCCGCCGATGCGCGCAGCCTGGCTGACCCGCGAGGTCGCCGAGGCGATCGCCGCCGCGCACGCACGCGGTGAGTACCACGGTCGGCTGAACCCCGAAGCCGTGCGGGTCACCGAGTCGGGCTCGGTCAAGATCATCGGGTTCGTGGTCAACGCGGCTTTCGAGCGCACCGCCGCCGCCACCTCGCCGTACGGCGAGATCGGCCCGCGCGAGGCCGACGTGGTCGACCTGGCCGGCATCCTGTACGCCGCCCTGACCGGACGCTGGCCCGGCGTCGCGCCGTCCGGTCTGCCACCGGCCCCGCGCGTCGGCAGCCGCCCGATGCG
>JACXTT010008548.1_pt1 | contig 14183 bp, 16 predicted proteins | sample 9270951 | NCBI WGS metagenome assembly JACXTT01 (sample SAMN15532306, study PRJNA645909) | rock metagenome | isolation source: weathered quartz diorite | place: Puerto Rico | collected 2017-06-21 | reverse complement strand
CCATTGGCGCGGGCGACGCGCGTGGCGCGCGAAGCCGGGCTGGCCATCTCCACGCATGCGGGCGAGACAGGCGGAGCCGGCGCGGTGCGCGAGGCGCTCGCCTTGCTTGCTCCCGATCGCATCGCCCACGGAGTCGGGGCCGCCGAGGATGCCGACCTAGTCTCCGAGCTGCGCGATCGCGGTGTGCATCTCGAGATGGCGGTCCGGAGCAACATGCAGACGGGCGCCGTGCGGGAGCTGTCACGCCATCCGTTTCCGGCGTTGTTGCGCCGGGGCGTGAGCGTCAGCCTGAACACGGACAATCGGACGATCTCCGGCACCACGCTCTCGGACGAATACGCGCTGGCCTCGGACGTGCTCAATCTGTCCTGGGCTGAACTGGCCCGCGCGACCGTGCTCGCCGCGCGGGCCATCTTTGCGCCGATCGACGTGCAGCGCGAGCTCGTGCACCGTATTCGGAGCGCATGGGCCTCTCGCGCCCCGGAATCTGGGAGACCCGGGTGCTAGAGGGACGGATCGACTCGAGAGTCGTCTGCGATGGGCCGGGGGCGCGATGCGCCACGCTGACGGGGAGCGATCGCGTGATTTGGCTTGACGGATCGCCCGGCGGATACGATCCCGCTGAGGGACGACCACCGAGACCTCACCCAGGAATTACCCAGGAAGTTGCTCCCAACGAGAGCCAAAGAGCCCCAAAGCCGACGACGTGATAAGCGCTAATTTACGAGGCGTGCTTTGTGGCGCTTTGGCTGCAGTCGTGATTTGCAAAGGGCTCATAACCCAAAGGTCGTCGGTAGAAATCCGACTCTGCGGCTGGGTGATCGCCCGGCCGTTGCTTCGCGGAGCACGTTTGGCGATCGAGGCTCGAACGCGCATTTCCTCCCCGGGCAGTGAGCTGCTTTTGGATATGTAAGAGGGGAGTGGTGCAGAACGTCGAAAGATTGCGACAGATAGCGCCGCCGACTGAATCGTTTAGCCCAGTAGGCGTTTTTCGAGCCCGCACATATTTAGCCATATTAGTATGCACGGGATGCGCAGGGTGCTCGTGCTCCAACACGTTCCGTACGAGGGCCACAGCTACATCGCCGACTACACGCGCGAGCACGACATCGACTCCGATGTCGTCAGGTTGTGGGAGCCCTACGCCTTGCCTGACGTCTCGCGGTATATGGCGCTCATCATCATGGGCGGCCCGATGGGCGTGTACGAAGACTTTGCGTCCAAAGACGACGAGCTGACCCTGATCAAAGCGGCCATGGGCGCGATTCCAATCTTGGGGATCTGCCTCGGCGGCCAGCTCATCGCTCATGCGCTTGGCGCACGCGTTTATCCCAACCATATCGACGCGAGGCCCGCGAAAGAGATCGGCTACTACACCGTTCAGCTGACGCCGGAAGGTTCGGCGCATCGTCTCTTCAAGGGGTTCGATCGGGACGTGCGTGTTCTGCAATGGCACGGTGATACGTTCGATCTGCCGCGCGGCGCATCGCTCCTGGCGACCTCGCCGTTGTGTCGCAATCAAGCTTTCGCCTACGAGAATGCTTACGGACTTCTCTTCCATCTGGAGCTCACCCCAGCGATGATCCAGGGGCTCGTGGATGTCAATCGCGAATGGACGCACGAAGGCTTCGATCTCGATGAAGAAAGGCTTGCTCAGGAAGCTCGGGACCTCGCGCCGCTCATGAAGAGCCAGTGCTATCGGCTTCTGCACAACTTTTTCGACAAGCGGACAATCGCGCATCCACGTGGGATGCGATGAGACCAGCTCCGAGGTGAGGCAGCGAGCGCAATCGGCCCGAACGTAGATCTAGGTTGTCGCGTCCGACGAACCACCCTCCCGAGCGCTTTCAAGAGTCCGACCTTCGCACCGCGGACGAACTGGGCCTGAAGATCGGCCGTGGCGAACCTCTCGTTGTCCTCAAGCACCGTGTAGGCGGCCTCAGCCCGCTCCATTTCGACAGCGTTCAAGCGAAACTTCCGTCGGAGAGTTGCCGGCGGGTCATTCAAAACTGTACGCTCCGCGCGGCGATTGCATCTACCGTTGGGTCCCCGACCCAACGGTCGGGCAGGGGACATTTTCGGTGCCCGGGCAGATGCGAGGTCGAAAGGGTTAGAGGTCTAGACTGACGGACGTCATCGGGGGGAGTTCGCTTCTGCATTTACTCCAGGAAGGTCATCGATTGAAGCCGATTACCGCTCGCGCAAACTCTCCTGCTTATAGCGCAAGAGCGGTGACAGCAGATACTCGATCAGCCGGCGCTGGTCGGTCATGATCTCGACCGTCGCCGCCATGCCGGGGCTCAGCGCGACGTCCTTTCCGTCCGCGCTCATGGCCGCCCGCGACATCGCGACGCGCGTCGCGTATGGCGGGGGGGATCTTAGCATTGAATCAGCGCGGCGAAAGGGGCGAGTGGGGGGCATGCAGCGTCTGCGCCGATGACAGCGGGAAAGCTCGCGCGGCCGAAATGTTAGGTCGCAGCAGGATTATCCTCGATCTTGGCAGGATGATCCATTATATGGACGCTAGATTTTCACTCTTGTCTTCGTCGCGTCCAAAAGTGTCGCGGGGCTGCGTGATCATGATCGCGTTGTTTGTGTTCACGCTCCTTCTAGTTGAGCGACTTCCCGCCGCCGAGCGAAATCCCGCTTCAGCCGCCGAACTGAGATCGCGCAGCGGACCCTCCGGGCGCACGGTCCCCGCTTCAACGGCAACCGCGCCGACTCCCCTTCTTGCACCAGGCTTCTTGGCGACGTGATAAACGGCCAGAATGTGGATCCCATTCCGCCTGTCTTCGAGACAACAACCGCCAGCGATCCGCGGCTCCAGCGACTGACCTGCCCGCTCTCTATTCAACTCCGCGGGCCACGATCCTCCGACGGACCAGATTATCTCGGGAAAAGGTGGCCACACGTCGAGGATCCGGTGCGACGCTGGCGACCTCCGTTTTGGCTGTACGAGGTCGCACTCGATGTTCGTGGAAAGGAACGACTCGGACAGCGTGAGGTCAGGAGAGAGACTCCGTTTCGGAGGCGCGTCGCGCGAGGGCTGAGGGCGTCCATTGGCGTCATCGCCCTAGTGAGCATTGGTGTGCTGGTCGGACAGGTGAACTCGGTGAACGCCAAACAGTCGAATGGCGAGAGGAGGTGCCCCTGCAAGACGGCGGTAAGATCGTCGTCGCTTGGCGAGTCGAGCTGGTCGCTGGAGAACTGTTTGGATCGATGGTGGGGGCGAAACGTTTCACCTTCACCCACCCCAAACGGGTCAGCCAGTCGTATGGGAGAACGCCGGGAAGATTGGATCGCGATTGAGTCCAACATTGCTCGATATCGACGCGGATCGACTATTTCTCGTCATGCGGGCGCAAAGCGTGACGGATTACAGCGAGATGGGATGCCCGACCCCAGCCTACTTCGTCTTTCGTTATGAGGCAGGGACTTGGGTTCGGGTCGCGCTCGCCAAATTGCCGTCACGGCTTTGGAAAGCCAACTTTCTTGGCTATCCGGGAGAAAAGCTAATTCGAGAATCGAAAGGCTACATCACGGCCGATCAGTTTGAGGCGCGATTTGATGCGCTTCGCATGCGTGGTGGCGACACCGACTACTACGGTCGGATCGATCGTCGGATTCGAAATCCGATAGGCCTGGGATGTAGTCGTGGCGCGATCGAGCGATTCTATGGCGCGGAGAAGTATCCCGAGTGGATATCGACCGGAAACTGGCTCGACAAGAGCGAGGCCGAGGTCATGAGTCTTCTGCGTCGAAAGAACGAAGGAGCCAAGCCATGACGATCTCAATCGTCGACTACGCACTCATGGCGGGGAACGCGTGGTCTCAGGATCGCGAACCGTCCTGAACCACTCCATCGCGAGAGCCTCGAGAACCTCACGCTGACCGCCACAAATTCTCGATTAGTTTACGCCACCTTGTCTGTGCCGGAACGCGCCATGGGCCGGGGCACTGTCCCCGCGACGGTGACTTCCGCTCGCGGAAGGAAGGATCGTGCTTACCACCAAGCATGCGCTCGCTCGAGTAAAGCGCGGCGCCGGGCATAGTGATGACGGGACTGATCAATCAGTAGCCAGTTTCTTGCCCAAATGCCGGCGTCGGCGGCAGTCTTGCGAGCCCGTCCTCTCTATACCTGGCCGCTATACCAGAATCTTTCACGATATCGGCAGGATGTTCCATCCTAATTCTGTTGACATCACCGATCGGGCATCAAAAAGTGTGACCAGCGGAGCTCTCTCCGCTTCAGCCACTCCTGTCGACGAAAGGACCCTGAGCGCGTGAGGCCACTGGTGACTACGTTCCGAAGGCGTATCGCTCGAGGGGGTCTGGTGCCGGGACTTCCCATAGTCCTCGGGCTTTTCGCGGGATTGTGCTTTCTCCTGACAGGATTTCGTTTGGCACTCAGCGAAACGGTCGAGTGGCGGGAAGAAGTAGCTCTACACGATGGGGGCACTGTCATCGTTACTGGCCGGATCCAGTTCGTTCCCGGGGAGCCGTTTCACACTATGCCGGGTGCACGCCGCTTCACCTTTACTCATCCGACGACGGGGCGGCTCGTCATTTGGGAGAACCCGGGAAAGATTGGATCTCGCGTGAATCCGAAGATGCTGGATTTCGATAGGGGCCAACCCCACCTGGTGACTCTCGCCCAGGCGGCACCGGACTATGAGGCATTCGGCTGCCCGACACCTCCATACATCGTCTTCCGCTTTGACGCGGACTGGGTAAGGATTCGGTTGGCAGAGCTCCCGACTCGCTTTACGCGGATGAATCTCTATCCGGACCCTGACGCGAATCAACTCAAGGCACAGAATTATTTCATCCGCGCCGCGGTGACGGCGAAGCGCTACAGGGATTCGTTTCCCGGCGATGATGAGTACAAGCTCGAAGCCACAGTTGACCGCAGGATCCGAAATCCGATCGGATTGGGCTGCCTCCGCCCAGAGAGAGCCTACGGCACCGGCAGTTACGCGAGGATGAGTCATACGGGTAACTGGCTCGACAAGACCGAGGACGAAGCGCTCAAACTGCTTTGGGGTGATCGGGGAGGAGCGAAACCATGACGACTACGGTCGACTACGCCTTGATGGCCGGCAACGCGTATCAGTCGACTCGGAACCCGGCAAATCAGATCCCCTTACCCCAATTCGATGGCTGGGCGCCAGTCGAGGATGTGCAGTTGCGCCATCGACTAGTCGGCGGCTTCGCCAAGAGTGGTGGGGGTCGCTCCGGCTATCGTGAGCGCTTGGCGCGGCGATGGTACGCGGCGACCTTCATTCGGTTGCCGCAGACACTCATGCTGCACCAGCGGCGAGCGTGGTTTTTGCTGAGGTCGTAGAAGTACCGCAAACAGGGGGGATTCCCGCACTTCCTGACCCGGGAAAGGTCTGCGTGGCATAGAAAATCGCTCGCAGTCTCGGCCACCGGCACGAGGAGGTCGACCGGGGCACGCAGCTCGAAGCGAAATCGACGGCGGAATCCGTCGGGCGCGCGCACGACCTCGCTTTGGCCGATAGGTCGGGCCAACAACGTATTGATTGCCTCGAGGGCCGCCGCCGGAATCGGCCGGCCTCCGACAATTTGCTCAAGCATGTCTCTGAATTGGGCTCGGAGCTTGCGGGCCTCAAGGAGTGCCCGCGCGCCTGCTCCCGTGCCTCTCCATCGACGCAACGCACCGTCCGCCTCGGCGCGTTCCAGGAGTTGGGCGGCGCCCAACCAGGCCACCAAATCGAAAAGATCGGCGAGGAGATCGATACGCTGCCCCCTCTGCAAGGCTTCTGTATTGACGAAGTCAAGGACCCGGTGATTGCCGATCAGGGCGAATATGGCGCCGCGGGCCCGTCGCGTTCTAACCATCGATACGAGATTACATCGGTTACCGGCGTCCTGTGTCATCCAACCGCGCGCCAGCGTGAACGAAATCCATCATCCAGCACCCAATTGAACTAACCTGCGAATCGACTTTTAGGAAGTTAGTGTCCAAGCCAATATCGTTGAAGCCATCCCGAGGTAGCCCCGGCGACGGTGAAGCCCGGTTGTCGGGCGCTCCTTGAGGCGCCGGGGACCCGGGTGGAGCTAAAACGCGCCGAGCAGGCGCAGGAGGCAGTCATGGAGTTCCCGTTGCCGGACGAACTGCGTAGGACAAGGCATCGCCTTGTCAATGTAGATGGTCTGAACATCTTCTGCCGCGAAGCAGGTGCCAGCACGTCGCCCGCGCTGCTACTGCTTCACGGATTCCCCACGTCCTCCCACATGTTCCGCGACTTGATTTCGAGCTTGGCGAATGACTACCACGTGGTGGCTCCCGACCTGCCGGGCTTCGGATTCTCCGACGCCCCGGACCGGGCGCAGTTCAAGTACACCTTCGATCACCTCACCGACGTCATCGATCGGTTCACGACGGTTGTCGGGCTCACCCGTTATGCCATTTACGTTTTCGACTACGGTGCGCCGATCGGCTTCCGTCTCGCGACGCGCCATCCGGAGCGGATCACTGCGATCGTCTCGCAGAACGGCAATGCATATGAGGAGGGGCTCAGCCAAGGCTGGAACCCGATCCAGCGTTACTGGAATGAGCCCACGCCCGAGAACCGGGCGGCGCTCCGCGACTTTCTCAAGCCCGAGGCAACCAAGTGGCAGTATCTGCACGGAGTGCCGGACGCATCTCTGGTCGCGCCCGAGAGCTATACGCTCGACTCGGCGCTGCTCGCTCGACCCGGTAACGACGAAATCCAGCTCGATTTGTTCCTGGACTACGCGAGTAACGTCGCGCTGTACCCGACGTTCCAGGAGTACTTCCGCGCCCAGCGCCCACCGATCCTGGCGGTTTGGGGCAAGAACGACCCCTTCTTCCTTCCGTCCGGCGCCGAGGCGTTCAAGCGGGACAATCCGCAGGCCGAGGTGCAGTTCTTCGACACCGGTCATTTCGCGCTGGAAACGCAGTGCGATGACATCGCGGCCTCCATCCGCCATTTCCTCATGCGTAAGAGGCACTGACCCGCAGCGATGAACTCGGAACCCCAACAGGACACAGGAGATCCATCATGAGCACGAAGATCGTTCTGGTGACCGGCGCCTCCACCGGATTCGGGCGCGACACGGCCGAGACCCTCGCCCGGGCCGGCCATTCCGTCTTCGCGTCGATGCGCGACACGGAAGGTAAGAACCGCGTGCACGCCCTGGCCTTGCGTGGGCTGGCGTCGACGGAGAATCTCACGATCACCCCACTGGACCTCGACGTGACGAGTGAGGCCTCGGTCGAGCGCGCGGTACAGACCATCCTCCGCACGGCCGGGCGGATCGACGTCGTCGTCAACAATGCCGGTCTCGCAGCGGCCGGCGTCAGCGAGGCCTTCACCGCTGGGCAGGTGCGCGAGCTGTTCGAGGTGAACGTCATCGGGCTGCACCGCGTCACACGGGCCGTGCTGCCGGCGCTGCGGCGCCAGGGCGAGGGGCTCGTCGTCAACGTCGGTTCGATCCTCGGGCGTGTCACGTTCCCGTTCTTTGGCATCTACGGCGCCTCAAAGTTCGCGGTCGAGGCGCTGACCGACAGTTACCGCTATGAGCTCTCGCAGCTCGGTGTCGAGGTCGTGCTTGTGCAGCCGAGCGCCTACCCGACACCGATGTACGCCAACATGCAGCATGCGGCGGATCCCGAGCGAGCCACGGAGTACGGAGAGATCAGCCAGGTCCCGGGAAAGATGTTTGCGACGTTCACGGAACTGTTCGAGAGTTCGAGCGCCCCGAACCCGCACGACGTGGCCAAGGCAATCGAGCGACTCATCTCCCAGCCCAAGGGCTCCCGTGCCGCGCGGACAGTCGTCGGTTCGCCCTTCGGCGCGGATGCCGTGAATGCGCACGCTGCGTCGGTGCAGGGGAAGGTCATCGAGGGGCTTGGCCTCGGGCACCTCACCAACGGTACGGCTGCGACCCGACAGCCCAGCCAGCGCTCGTCGCCGAGAGGTGGGCCATGAGGAGCGTTGATATCGTTCGCGCCTTCTATGGGGCCTTGGGCCGCGGTGACGTGCCCGCTGCGGTGAGCCTGCTGGCGTCCGAGATCGAGTGGACCGAGGCGGAGCGGTTCCCGTACTTTGCCGGCACGTGGCGGACGCCGCAGGCGGTCGTGGATGGTCTGCTGTCGCAGCTTAACCGCGATTGGCTCGACTTCTCAGCCGGGGCGAAGACATACGTCGCAGACGGTGAACTGGTCGTGGCCTTCGGGGATTATGCGGGAACCAACAGGGTGACGGGCCGCAGCATAACCGCGCCATTCGCCCATCTTTGGACGGTGCGCCGGGGCAAGATTGTCGCCTTCGTGCAGTACACGGACACCGCCAAGGTACTCGAGGCGGTGCCAAAAACGAGCGGCGACCGCTGATGTATGAGAAGGCGACAAGGGCAAGTGGATGCTAATGGCTCCTCCGGTGCTCCGGAGCGATATGCCAGCGCTGAAAGCTCGTCACGCCGCGCCGACGGCGAAAGACCAGAGCGCGGAGGTCGTCCAGAGTCCCAGGAGGATCGAGAACAGGAGCCCTCCGGCCACCGGGAGGACCCACGACGCGAACCGCGTAGACCGGACGCTGAGCACCTTCGCGACGACCGCGCCGTAGAAGGCCGACCCCAGCGGATTCGCCTTCGGCCCGCGTGGGTCGACGGTGTCGGGGAGGCAGAAAGCTGCTCCGCGGTCTTCGCTAAGCGGAACCCACGCCCGCTGCACACCGGGCACTTAGTCGGTTTGTCTTTGATCACCACCAGAGGGCAACACTCATTCCTGCGCCGCGATTGCCGCCGCGGCGCATCAGTTTGTTCCGACCAGGCGACTGACGGCCTCGTCAGTTTCCTTCGCAAGCCGGGCGACAAGGCTCGTGGCCGACTGTCGGCGAGCGAGCCGCACCCCCTGTCCCGCCCAGAGTGACAGGAATTCTCGTCGTCCTTCCTTCGCCGCCGCTGCGCGGAGGGGTCGCGTCAGGGCGTTCTGCAGCGGGAAGGGGAGAATGCTCTCGGGGACGCGGTCAACCTCTGTCATGAACCGATTCACGATTCCCCGCGCCGGGCGCCCTGAGAACGCTCGAGTGAGTCGTGTTCCGTCTTCGTGCGCCGAGAGGATCGCTTGCTTGTACGTATCGGGAATACCCGACTCGTCGCACGTGAGAAAGGCTGTGCCCATCTGCACGCCACTCGCGCCGAGGACGAGGGCCGCGGCGATCCCGCGACCGTCCATGATGCCGCCTGAAGCGATAACGGGCACGGTCACGGCGTCGACCACCTGAGGTATGAGCGCCATGGCTCCGACCAGCCCGGCTTCGAAGGAACTTGCGAAGGTGCTGCGATGCCCGCCGGCTTCGCTCGCCTGGGCGACGATAGCATCTATTCCCGCCTTCTCGAGCGCGATCGCCTCCTCGACCGTGGTCGCCGTACCGACCAGGAACATCCCGCGCGCCTTGACGGCTTCGATGGGCCAGCTCGGGAGGATTCCGAAGGTGAAGCTGAAGACCGCCGCACCGCTTTCGAGTGCGACCGTGAGTTGCTCGTCGAACGCGTGGCCCGTCGAGGTCGGAAGAGTCGGCGCCGGGAGTCGCATTTCGGCAAAGAACGGTGCAACGCGTTCCAGCGCCGGTCGCGGATCGTTCGGCGCTTTGGGCGCGGGCAGAGGCGCGAAGAGATTGATGCCGAACGGTCGGCTCGTCCTCCCGCGGACCGCCCGCGACGCTTCGACGATCTGCGACGGAGCCAAGTAGGCTGCACCGATGAAACCGAGGCCGCCGGCGTTGCAGACGGCCGCCACGAGTTCTGGCGTATCGCCGCCACCGGCCAACGGTGCCTGGATGATCGGATGCGTCAGGCCTAACCGCCGCGTCAGTACGGTCTTCACTGGCACTTTCCACCTCCAAGCCAACTCTGGCGGTCATAGCCTAGGATGCGTCCTGCATCTTGAAAAATGAAAAGATATGATCTAATAATTCTCAAAATGAGAAATATCGATCTGGTTCAACTAGAGGTCTTCAAAACCGTCGTGGACGAAGGCGGAATCACGAAGGCTGCGGCAAAACTGCATCGCGTCCAATCCAATATCAGCACGCGCCTGAAGCAGCTCGAAACCCGTCTCGGCACTGCGCTGTTCTATCGGCGGAACCGCAAGCTCGTGCTATCGCCCGATGGGAGGACCCTGCTCGCGTACGCGGAGCGGCTGCTTCGACTCTCTTCGGAGGCCGAGGCGGCGTTGCGTGATGGGACGCCGCGTGGGACGTTTCGCCTTGGCGCGCTAGAGAGTACGGCCGCCACCCGCCTGCCCCCGGTGCTGTCCCGATACCACGCGGCATACCCGGATGTACGAATAGAACTCGTGACGGGTACCACAGGAGCCCTACTTACGAGAGTCCTTCATCAGGACGTCGACGCGGCCTTCGTCGCCGAGCCATTCAATCCGGAAGGCCTCGATTCGCAGCCTGCGTTCCAGGAACGGCTCGTGCTCATCACTCCAAAGGGTTTCGCCAAGATCAGAACGCCGAGGGACATCGAGCGAAGCACAATCATCGCCTTCGGCGCTGGCTGCACCTACCGCCGCCGCCTTGAGGAGTGGCTGGCGCGAGCGCGCGTGGCTCCGGCGCACGTCATGGAGTTCGCGTCCTACCATGCGATCGTCGCGTGCGTAGCCGCCGGCGCGGGTGTCGCACTCGTACCTCAGTCAGTCATTCTCGCCGCTCCGTGTGGCGTCGAGGTGGTCATCCATCCTGTGCCCGCCGAGACATCGCGTGCACGGACTATGCTCGTGTGGCGTGCCGCCGAGCGCTCCATCGCCGTCGATGCGTTGCTCCGGCAACTCGCCCACGAAGTGCCAGGTTCGGCGCGACTTTCGCATCAGATCATCGCGAGTGGCTCCCGTATATGACATCCATCGCGTTCTCCTTCGGCGGATGTGTAGGGCTCCGCCGGTGGCATGGACGCCCGAGCCGGGTGCTTCTGGACGACCGCCCTGGATCCTGCTAGTCCACCCGGCCGGAGCCGCGTCACGTCTTTCCGTCGCAGAAGGCTCTTCGGGCAGCAATGACTAGGAGAACTGCCTCCTGACTACGGCTTACCTGGCCGACGGCGCTCAATTGCGTGTGCCGCTGCTGGGTCGGGAGGTGCTCGTGGGAAATAGTGGTGAGTTGGTGGGCGGCGGCCACACTTCACCACGCTTATCAATGTGTCTATGGCCGGGTTACCGTGACGTCGATTGGTCCATTGAGTCCGCGACGCACCCTGCCTCGAAGGTCCGAATACGCTCAGTGTAGGACGGGTGGGTCTTGGCCGTGAATCGTTGCTCCACACCCCAGGCCTCGATGTTTTCCGCACGGATCTTCCGGAAGTATTCGACCTGTGCAAGGCATGCGGCAGCACCGAGCCGCTTGAGGATTCGCATGGCCACGGCATCCGCTTGGCGTTCCTGATCAATTTGCCTTGTCTCGGCGCGCGCGGGCGTCCAGTCGCGATTGATTACATGGGCCAATTCGTGGGCGAACGTCCCGGAAAGTTCTGCTGGAGAGTCGCGGCGAAGAATTTTCGGATTCACCTGAATATAGAAGTCGCACGGGTTGGTGGATGGCCTAGCCGCGGAGCGTAAACCATCGTGCGGTAGGTCGATCATCGCGAACCGAACCGCCTCACAGGTGAAGCCTTCCAACCGTGCGGCCGCAATCACGCGCAGCGCGAAGACGTCAATGAGCTTTTGTTCGCTGGCCGTAGGAATCCGTCCGATCTCTCGCGGGATCGGGGTCGTCGTAGCGCAGCCGAGCAGTAATAGAGCGACCGCAAGAACGGAGGCGATCCGCGAGAAAGTAGGGGCTTGGCTACACCAGAGCAATCGAGCACCGGGCGACCCTGCGGATGGCCAGCATCATCGTCGAGTCCTCAATGGATGCCGATAGATAGCATCGGCACCTCCACCTTCCTAGAGAAGCTATCTTTGCGAGTATCTCGATCTCCGATTGGCTCGCCGGAGCTATGAAGATAACCAAAAAGCCGCGGGTTGTACGTTGACCAAGAAAACAGCGTAACTCAAGAGCGATCGTTCTCGAACATGTGGCGGAGGTCCTCGCGTTCGAGTCGGAGCCGCACGCTGGCGCCGGCAGACATTGAGCAGCGGTGAAACGTCAGCCCGCCTTCGCGACCGTGCGCGGAGGCACGAACGCGGCGATGAGCTCGGCCACCTTCGCGGGCTGATCGATGCCGACGAAGACGCGCGCCTCCGAGACGAGCTCGAGCTGCGCGTGCGGCATCGCCTCTCGCAGCCGGTGCGCGAGCTTCACGGGGAACCAGGTGTCCTCGGGCGTCCACACCAGCAGCACGGGCTTCTTGAAGCCCTTGAGCGTCTCGGCGGCCGCGTAGAGGTCTTTCGAGTGGATCGACCTGAGGAACTTGCCGACGTCGCGGCGAATGTCGGCGCTTGCGCTGGGCGCCACCCACTCGCGCAGCAGCGCCTGGGGAATGCGAGACTTCGTGAGGTTTCCGTACGCAATCGGCAGGCGCCGCATGACGGGCACCGCTCGCATCGAGGCCGACAGCAGCGTCATCACGCCGGGAATGCGCGCCGCGAGCAGCAGGTACTTGAACGCCGGCGGAGGGAAGCATTCGAACGCGTCGCACGTGGTGAGCACGAGCCTGCCGACGCGCTCGGGGTGGCGCGCCGCGACGAGCTGGCTCAGGCCTCCGCCGCTGTCGTTGCCCACCAGCGTCACGTCCGTGAGGTCGAGCCGCTCGAGGGAGTCGGCGATGAGCTTCGCGAGGCCATGCGAGCTCAGGTCGGCATCAGGCGCCATCGCTTCGGGGTGCGAGCCCAGAGGCCACTCGGGTACGATGCAGCGGTGCGTCGCCGACAGTCGCTCGACGACGCCGGACCACACCTGGCTGTTGACGAGAAGGCCGTGAATGAAGACGACGGTCGGGCCGCTGCCGACGTCACGGTAGTGAATCGGTCCCTGCGGAAGCTCGAGTCTCATGGACGCTGTTCTGCTCTCGTGGGACGCCGCACTCAATTACCTGAGAGGTAAAGGCGCCGCGGCTCTTTCGCCCACCTAGCCCTCACCGAAACAGGCGCCCCAGCAGCTAGTGCGAGGCCCTTGATGCTCGCCTCTCCGGGGTCCGCCATGACTACCCGGGTCAGTCAGCAACGGGATGAGGCGGAGCATCTCCACGAAGGAGCCCGGCCATCCATGCGTAATGATGATCGGGAGCGGCGCCGGCCCTCTCCCCTTTTCGTGGATGAAGTGGATGCCGACGCCATCCACCGTGGCGCGGAAGTGGGGAAACGTATTGATCGCCCGCTCCTGCGCCCGCCAGTCAACACAGAGATTTCGCCCAAACAATTCGGCCGCAAGAAACGGGTGGCGACAAATTAAGCAGCATGGGATAAATAGGGCCCAAGACCGAGACGTTCAAAATCCGCGACTCCGTTGATCTTCAAAGCGCGCGTGACTGGGCCGGTGTCTCAGTAAGTAGGCGAAGATCAGGACATGAACCACAACCATGGCGGGAACGTTGAGGACTGCCAGATAGTAAGAGACGCCGAGGTACGTGGGATCGACATGATCGCGGAGCGTAGAAATATTCGCGTAAACCAGGTCGAGAAGTCCCACCACATTGAACAGCCAAACCATTGGCACGGCGACGGGGTTCCTGGTGCGAACCGGCCAGAGAGCCAGGAGTCCGAGGAGGGCCGCCGTCAGATCTCCATAGGCCGTCGGCACCGCGAAAGCTCTCGGCAGTTCGCGCGAGACGAGACCGGGCATCAGGAACATCAAGCCATTCACGCGCAAGCACGCATAGAGAAGAAGCGGCGTGAGCGCGACCTCTAGTGCGCGGTCCTTGATGGCCGGCCAAAGATACCATCGCGCGGTGTAACCGAAGACCAGAAAGGCCACTGCATAGCTGATGAAATAGTGGATGTGGTGGTCTGACAGTGTCACCATGGTCCGCACACCGTTGGGCTAAACACCTTGCGCTCGACCGCTGGCAAAGCGGATGATCAAGTCGGTCAACTCTTGAGGACGATCGAGCGGCAAGAAATGTCCGCCATCTTCGACAACGATCATCTGCACACCCGGAATCAGGCGGCGATCATGCTCGCGCTCACTGGGCCGGGACCAATCCTTTGCCCCCCAGACTAGGCATACCGGCACGTTGATGTTTCCATACACCTG
>JACXTT010008547.1_pt1 | contig 14186 bp, 13 predicted proteins | sample 9270951 | NCBI WGS metagenome assembly JACXTT01 (sample SAMN15532306, study PRJNA645909) | rock metagenome | isolation source: weathered quartz diorite | place: Puerto Rico | collected 2017-06-21 | reverse complement strand
ATGGCGCTCGCTTCTCTCCTCGCGGCTGGAGATACCATTATCGAAGGGGGGAATTCTCATTATAAGGAGGACGCTCCTCGCGCGGCCGAACTCAAGAAAAAAAATCTTCACTATCTGGATGCGGGGACGAGTGGGGGCATCTGGGGCCTGAGGGTTGGCTACTGCCTGATGGTCGGTGGCGAACGGGAGGTTTTTGCGCGGCATGAGCCGATCTTTCGTACCCTGGCGCCGGAGAATGGCTACGGCTACATGGGCAGCCACGGCGCTGGCCATTATGTGAAGATGATCCACAACGGGATCGAGTATGGGATGATGCAAGCCTATGCCGAAGGGTTCGAGCTGTTGCACAAAAGCGACTTTCAACTTGACCTGCCGGCTATCTCTCAGTTGTGGATGCAGGGGAGCGTGGTGCGCTCCTGGCTCCTGGAACTGGCGGCCAGTGCTCTGGAAAAAGACCCGCAGCTTGCCCGCATCAAAGGGTACGTCGAAGATTCGGGCGAAGGACGCTGGACAATTCTCGATTCCATAGAGAAAGACGTGCCCGCGCCAGTCATCACTCAATCGCTTTTCACCCGCTTCCGCTCCCGGCAAGAAGAGTCTTTTGGGGAAAAGCTGCTCGCTGCCCTGCGCAACGAGTTCGGCGGCCATGCGGTGAAAACCAAGTAGCCTCGCATATCGTATATTTGTGTGTAGATCCCCTCGCGCTTCCTGGCGTGGTGGCAGAGGCGTTAACTGTAGTGGGTAAGATTGGAGTAGATTACTACAAGGCAGAGCTGTATCGGCTCAAGGGAACGAGAGCGCTTCAGTCGAAAGTCCCGAGTCCTCCCAAATTCGAAGAGGAGGCTGAAGAGTGTTTTCACAAAGTTATCAAGACTGCCCGCCACTAGCAGGCGAAGTCGCTGGAACTGCGAGCAGTGATGAGCCTAAGCCGGCTGTGGCAGCAGCAAGACAAGAAGAAAGAAGCGCACCAGATGCTAGCCGGGATCTACAACTGGTTCACTGAAGGATTTGACACCAGAGACTTGCGAGAGGCTAAGGTGATGCTGCAAGAGCTGGCCTGAGACAGGAAGTACGGACATAACCAGAGGAGAAACGATATCCATCACCCAAGAGCAGATTCAGATTACTGCCTAACCCTCTTTATACACAATTTGACACGACCTTCTGGAACACCAGACTGATACTTGACAAGCCTCTCAACAAGTTGATGCTGCCTTCAGTGCAAGCTATTTAGCGGATGAATTATGAGCAAGCTCATGCATATTTACATTGTCCTCCGGTTAATAGCTTCGGGAGGGACCATCCCCACGATACGACCATGCCTAGTGCCGGTAGCTCTCATCTTTTTCCTTGCCGGTGAAGCTGGATGCGTGATTCAGATTGGTCCCTCCGCTCTTCACAAACAGCAGCAAACTGTCACCAAGACCGGAGCTGTAGCTGGGGCGCCGTGTGCTCAGGTGACCATCTTTCGGCCGAATTCTATGACGAAGCCGACTGTGAGCCCGTTGCAGGGAGAACCATCGAGAGAACAGACACAAGAGGCTTCCTTTGCTCAATCGCAACTCTCTAGCGACTTTACAGCGAGCATCGGTCTGCTTATCTCCGTTTCGCAAACCATGAGAGAAAAGATGAACGTGGCAATGGATGCCCTTCAGCATTTCATAAACGTCATTAATCCTCAGGATGAGGCCTTTTTGCTCAAATTTGGTTCCCGAGCTACTCTCCTTCAGGATTTTACGAGTGACCGCCCTCTGTTAAGCGATGCTTTTCAAGAAATGCACGTTGCCAGTTCCGCCTATCCTCTCTCGAGAGGAACGAAGGAAGTTCTGAAGGCTCTTCCCCTGGTAAATCTGGCGGCGCTTCCATGTGAAGTCGCAGAGGAGGAGCAAACAAGAGACTTAGAGGGCGGGGCGAGACTGTATGATGGCGTGCTTGCAGGGGTTTGCCTGGTCAAACGCGGGAAGTATGCAAAGAAAGCGCTCCTGGTCATCTCCGATGGGGATGATGTCTTCAGCTCTTTCTCCTTGGACGATATTCTGCAGGAGATCGGGGCTGCGGAGATTCCCATCTATAGCATCGCGATTGGTGATCCTAATGCCCGTTGGTGGGGACGAAGCTGGGCTACTATGGACGTTAGCACTCTCCAGACTCTCAGTGAGCGGACGCAGGGCACTCATTTCATCCTCAACGTCGCCGATGCCGCAGGGAGGAAGCTAGCTCTCACCCAGGCCATGGATAAGATTACCGAAGGACTGCATCAGCCGACAGCGGAGGGCTTCACCTATGTCTTTAACTCTGAATTACAGATATTCGAACGTATACCCACTAACACCGATCCAAAGAAGGGTTCAGCAGCGCCCTGAGAAGAAGCGAGGAGTCTGCGATATTACCTGACAGGCATCTCCGGGAATCGTGTACTCGTTTGAGAATCCAGAGACGAATCAGATGGTTGCTGGAGGAGGGGTCATTCACTATCCCTCGATTGCGCCTCAGTATGCACGGGTGCAATGGCGCAAGCAGGGATATGCACTTTGTGATCTGCAGAGTCCGACCGGCACGTATGTGAATGGCCTGTGCATTAGCGAAAATCTGCTCAAAGATGGCTGGATTGTGCGGTTTGGGGAGGTGGAATTCATCTTTTTCGAAGCTCATTTACAGGCCTGAGCGTGAAGAGAATTCCATGTACATGAGACTCCATATTACTTTGCTGACTGGTTTTCTTCTGTCTGCCTTGTTGCTTGTGGTTGAACCGGTCATCGCAGCGAAACAGTCAGAAACGTCAAGTGACTATGGAGACTATGATTTCACTGTAACAACCTTGGATGGCAAGAAAGTGAAGTTATCTGACTATCAAGACAAAGTCGTGCTGGTCAACTTCTGGGAGACCTGGTGCCCGCCCTGCGTCGCCGAGATCCCATCCCTGGTGCGTCTGTATAATAAGTACAAGAACAAGGGTTTTGTTGTGATTGGCGTGACGCAAAATAGCGAGGAAGACAAAGTACAGCAATTCATCAAGCGGTTCGATATCCCTTATGTGATCGGGCGAGATACTACTGGTGAGATCGGCCATCGCTACCAGATCTTCGCCGTACCTACCAGCTTCCTTTTCGCGCCGGATGGAAGTGTGAAACGGAAGGTTGAGGGCGGTTATGGCGAGCAAGCAGATGAGGTCCTTGGTCGCGACGTTCAAGCCCTGCTGGACCCGACCCTTGTTCCGCACGAAGGCCTAGGGTCTGAGACAGCTTTGGCAGATGTCCCGACGAAGGAAACACCCCTCCGCGAGGTGCCAACCGCGCCACACCCAGTCCCTGTACCACAGGGAGCCCCACAACCTGAGACGGCCATAACAAACAAGCTAAGAGCAGGCTCGTCCTCCTCTGGGCTACAAGCTTCCCTGAACACCACCGTTGCTCCACACGAGACCCCACAACTCGAAACAGTATCGGTTGAAGTCCAACAGAAAGCCGGCGAGGCGGCGTATAAGTGGTGGAACCTTGCCGTGCCCTTGCTGGCGCTGATCGGTTTACTTGCTCTTTCATGTATACGCCTCAGTGTTGCACCCGCCGAGGCGGCAGGCAATTTGCCTCCCCCTATGAAATATCCCCTTCCGGCTGCTGTGCCTTATGCCCGCCTGGTGCGCCAGAGCCCCATCGATGCAGTCCCGCAGGAGATCGCTTTTCTTCACGATGATATCCTGATCGGCTCCGGGACAGAATGTGACGTGATCCTGCGCCACCCCTCTATTGCCCGTCAACACGCGCGGGTGCAGTGGCGCAAGCAGGGATATGTGCTGTGTGATCTCCAAGGCGCACAGCGCACTTTTGTGAATGGCCGCCCGGTTGTGGAGAACTTACTCAAAGACGGCTGGGCCGTACGGCTTGGCGTGGTGGAGTTTGTCTTCTACGATGCCAGACTGTATAAGCACTAGCAATGAATAAGCGCACCGCAGAAGCAATCCGGCTCCAGGAAGCTCCTCGCAGCGAATCTCCCTGGAAACGCTGGGGACCGTACGTCAGTGAACGTGCCTGGGGGACTGTCCGAGAGGACTACAGTGCGTGGGGCACGGCTTGGGATTATTTTCCTCATGACCATGCACGCTCACGTGCATATCGCTGGGGCGAGGACGGGCTGGCGGGCTTGTGCGACCGTTATCAACTGCTGGTCTTCGCACTCGCCTTATGGAATGGACAGGATCCCATCCTCAAGGAGCGACTGTTCGGGCTGGTGCCTTCAGAGGCCAACCACGGGGAGGACGTGAAGGAGTACTATTTTTACCTCGACTCGACGCCAACGCACTCTTACATGAAGTATCTCTACAAGTATCCACAGGCCGCGTATCCCTACGTACAACTCATCGAGGAGAACCGACGACGACAGGGAACCGCAGCACCAGAATTCGAATTGCTCGACACGGGCATATTCGACGATGACCGATATTTCGACGTCTTTGTGGAATATGCGAAAGCTGATCCCGAAGATATCTGTATCCGCATCGAGGCGTGCAATCGTGGCCCTGTCGATGCGCCATTGTATCTTCTCCCGCACCTGTGGTTCCGCAATAGGTGGGGGTGGGAACCCCAGGCATTGCCAGAGCCGCGGATTAGCGTCGGACCAAGCGGTGCGGGTTACGTTTCCTTGGTTGCCGACGACTCGCGCGCGGTGCCGCTCACGAACCTCCCTTTCGAGTACACCCTCGGCACACGCTACCTGTATGGTGAGGCCCGCGCACGCCAGCTCTTCACCAACAACGAAACCCACGCTGAGCGGGTCTGGGGCCCACATGCGCGGAGCCGCAGTCCCTACGTCAAGGATGCCTTCCACCGCCACATCATTCACGGGGAGGACTGTCTTAACCCGGCGCAAGTCGGCACAAAAGCTTGCTTGCATTACGCCAATATCGTCGTTCCTGCGGGTGGTTCGGTCGTTGTCCGCTTGCGACTTACGGACCACTTGCCGAGCGAGCCGCTCTCTGATGTGGATGCTATTGTCGAGACTCGCCGCGCGGAAGCTGATGCTTTCTACGACACTATCCACCCCCCACAGGCAACTGCAGATGAGCGGCGCATCCAACGGCAGGCGTTCGCGGGGATGCTGTGGAATAAGCAGGTATACCTCTTCGATGTTGCCGCGTGGCTCGACGGCGACAATCCCCCCTTTCCGCCGCCGGCTTCTCGTCACCGTCTGCGGAATGTGCACTGGCGGCATGTGAACTCCATGCGCATCCTTTCGCTGCCTGATAAATGGGAGTATCCCTGGTTCGCTGCGTGGGACTTAGCCTTTCACTGTATTCCGCTCGCCTTGGTGGACGCGGAGTTTGCCAAAGAACAACTCTGGCTGTTACTGTTCGAGCAGTTCCAACACCCAAACGGGCAGATACCTGCCTACGAGTGGGAATTCTCTGATCTCAACCCCCCTGTCCATGCCTGGGCAATCTGGCGAGTCTATAACATGGATCGCCTGCGCTCCGGTAAAGCCGATCGTCTGTTCCTTGAGCAGTGTTTTCACAAACTACTCCTGAACTTCACATGGTGGGTTAACAAGGTTGACAGCGAGGGGCTCAACGTTTTTGAAGGTGGCTTCTTGGGGTTAGACAACATCACGGTTATTGACCGCAGCCATGGGAAACCGAACGGCGCGAAACTGGAACAGTCGGATGCGACTGGCTGGATGGGAATGTTCTGCCTAAACCTGATGCGCATCGCTCTTGAACTGGCTAAGGAGAACAAAGCCTATGAGGCATTGGCAACCAAGTTCTTCGAGCACTACGCCTATATCGGGGCGGCGATGAAGAAGATGGGGAGTTATAACTACCAATTGTGGGATGATGCGGAGAGCTTCTTCTACGATGTGCTGCGCTACCCCAACGGTGAGTTTCACAAATTCCGGGTGCGTTCGTTGGTTGGCCTTATCCCTCTCTACGCAATCGAGCGGCTGGAGGAAAATTGGATCGAACCGTTTGCCGAGTTTCGCTCCAATTTGCACTGGTTTCTGAAGAACCGGCAGGATCTTGTTCAACGCTGCGTGACCACCGTCGAGCACGGCGGGGAGAAGGTTCATGTGCTCGCCATTATCAACCCAGACCAGATGCGCCAATTGTTAGAGAGAGTCTGGAATCCCGCTGAGTTTCGCTCTCCCTACGGCTTGCGCAGCCTGTCAAAATATCATGATGCCCATCCCTTTGCATTCGAGGACGGTATTGTACGCTACGAGCCAGCGGAGTCGCTGGCTTCTCTCAAGGGCGGCAACTCGAACTGGCGGGGGCCGGTGTGGTTTCCCACCACCTTCATGATGATTGAGTCGTTGCGCAAGCTACGCAAAGCCTATGGCGACAAGTTCACTATAGCCAGCCCAGCCAGCGGTGAGGGCAGCGTAACGCTCGATGAGATGGCAAGAGGCTTTGCCAACGATTTGATTCGCCTGTTCACCCGGAACGGGTCCGGTGAAAGGCCCGTCTATGGTGACATGCGCAAGTTTCGAGACGACCCGCACTGGCGTGACTACATACTCTTTTACGAGTACTTTCATGGTGATACTGGCAGAGGACTGGGCGCCTCACACCAGACAGGCTGGACCGGCTTAGTGGCGTCATTGATTGATGAGTGGCGACGGTGAGGAAAGGGGAAGCACTCTCCTCGTGCTCTCCGACTTTTCTCTTGTTTTTTGTTTCCCTCCTGCTGTATAACCCCCTCTATTGGTGAACTCCAAAAGAAGCAGACAGGAAAGACACCGGCTGTTTGCTGTGCGTAAGGGAATGCCATGGCAGTCACAATCTCCGGCAAATACGAACTTCTCGGTCAACTTGACAAAGGCGGGATGGGTGTGGTGTACAAAGTGCGTCACCTCACCCTGGAAACCGTCCTTGCGTTGAAAGCATTACCGGCTGAGCTGGCGGAAGATCCCGAGGTGGTGAGTGGGGCGGTCTTGTACTCGGATAGCCGTTCTTCTTCTCAGACAACAGAGGGGACGAATTATCTCTTGCCTGGTGAAGTTTCCTACCGAGCGCTGCTCGACGATGCCCTGCAGTCGCTCGCTGCTGCCGCCAGCCGTAAGCTGGAAACGGTAGTCAGCACTGGACGGCAGGCACGTGCAAAGATCGCCGTTGCCATCGACTTTGATCCTCATGAGGGATGTAATGCAAGGAAAGAAAAACTCTTTGCAGCTTTGTCTTTTGAAGAAAAGACGAACAATACCTAATGTGCAACTCTTAAGCAGCTGACCCATTGGGCACACGCTTCGTAGAATAGAGGTTACCACACCTACTATTCACAGGAGGAGGCACCCAATGGATCGGGATGAGTTTATCATTGCTGTCTATTGTCTAGTCTGTGAGCACTATCGAGCGATTAAAGACCTGTATCCGTTGCGGCGGGGCGGGTTTGAGCCAGCCCTGAGCGATGAGGAAGTCGTCACGATGGAAATTTGTGGCGAACACTTCAAACCCCCCACTGACAAAGACCTCTTTGTCTACTTTCGGACGCATTACGCCCATTTCTTTCCCCGCCTGACGGACCGGACGCTGTTTGTCCGGCAAGCAGCCAACCTGTGGCAGGTCAAAGCCGCAATGCAGCACCGCCTGACGTGCGTGAGCGGACAAGCGGCTGATCCGGTCCAGATCATTGATACCCTGCCCCTGCCCGTCTGTGGCTACACCCGCAGTGGACGGGATCGCTGTTTCAAGCCCTTGGCCGACTATGGCTATTGTGCGGCTAAGAAGCTGGATTACTACGGGTTCAAGCTGGGCCTGCGCATCACGCGCTGCGGGATGATTACGGCCTTTCCCTTGTTGCCTGCTCGGCCCCATGACATTCGGTTGCTGGATGACCTGGTCGAGGGCTTTACAGGCCTCGTGCCCGCCGACAAAGGCTTTATCGACGCCTTCCGCCAAGCCCTGCTGGCCGAGCGGCACGGCGTGCTGGTGGTGACGCCGCCCCGCAAAGGTATGAGGCCGCCTCACAGTCTAACTCTCCTCACCGTTTGCGCTCGTCTGCGCAAGGGGGTCGAGACGGTAGGCTCACACCTCACGGAACGGTTTGCAGTGGCGCGCATTCGTGTTCATGACTTGTGGCACTTTCACCATCGGCTCATCCGCAAAGTGCTGGCTCATACCGTGGGCGTGTTTCTCAACCTTCAGCTGGGGCGGCCTCCACTCGACTTCGATGGTCTCGTGGCAGTATAACCTCAAAAAGAGTTGCACATTAGGTGAACAATGCCTTGGATGAAAACAATGCGAGGAACTGCTGTGTTGAGTATCTGTTCCTATCTGTTCCTGGCTTGTGCTCAGCAGCAGATCATTCCTCCTGCTCCGGCGTCTGTAGCACCGCCGCCGTCATCATCAGTGGTATGCTCGATTCCCTACGAGCGGTTAGTGGTCATGACCGCAACGCAAAACCGGGCAATGGACGCGAAGACCGGTGGAACAAGTGGCTATTCGGCTGACGATGCTGCGGCTGAGATTGTGGCCGATGAACTCCTGCGCCGTGGCTGCCGGGTGGTCGAACGCCAGGGCCTGAATGCTGTTCTGCGCGAGCGAGGAGGGCAGCAAAGCGGGATGGTGGATCAGGCGACCGCTGTGCGAGCGGGGGAATTAGCTGGTGCTGGCGCCATTGTGATTGCCAATGTGTATAACACTAGTCAGGAGCATCACCAAGGGCATAAAGCCAGAGGTGGCACGGGGAATACAGCTGTGGATACGACGATAAACACGGGAATGCCAGTCATCAATCCCAGCGGAATGGTGTATCGGGTGGATATAAGTGTGAAGATGATTGATGTGCAAACTGCGGAGGTGGTATATGCGGAAAACAAGTCGAAGCAGAGTGCGCCAGGAGAGCAAACCTCCTACCCTCAACTCCTCAAGGATTTAGTTGCCTCTTTGTCTTTCGTGCCTTCGCCCAGTGCGGCTCTGTCAGCAGAGCCGCAATCTCCCATACGGACTCCGAGGCGGCGAAAGAGGAGGAAGTCCGGAGAGGAAAAGAGTCAACCGTCTCCCTTATCTTCACCCCCTCTTCAGAAGCGTGTGTATTAATGGGGAGGAACGCTTTTCCTGTGGGAGCAGGTCGAGACGGCTACGAGGTCCGCAAAGAAAAGGCAATCGCCATGTACTGTGAGCAGTGTCAGAGTGAATACCCCGAAGGCCGGAAGTTTTGCCCCCGCTGTGGCGTATTGCTGAGAGTGCGGGTGCCGGCTGTATTGGATCCGCCGATGGAGTGTCCTGTCTGCGGTAAGGCACTCGAGCCAACTAGGAAGTTTTGCATCTACTGTGGGGCAAGACTCCAGCTCGAGCCCAGACCATGCCCTGCCTGTAGGACGCTTGCCCCTGCACAGGCAGTTTTCTGTGGCGAGTGTGGCACCCCACTCTCGGAGTCGAGTACGAATGCGCTGGAACTGCCGGAAACCCCAGCTGAAGGAGGAGTGTCGTCAGCAGAATCTCCCACCGTTCCGTTCCCTTTCTCAGACCGAGATGAAGGAAATTCTTCTACTCCCTATGATTATGCGGCGGAAGCGCCAAGTAGTACTGAGGGAAAGGATGAGGGCGAGCAGCGTTGGTTCCACATACCGGTAGTACGGATCACGTTCACGATCACCTTTCTAAGTCTGTTTGGCTTCTTTGTGTATCATTTTGGCAAAGTGCAGCAGACGTCCAATGAGCAAGGCTCAACTCCCCCTTCTGGGGAGATCTCTACTGTTCCTTCAGCTTCAACTATCAGTACTCCGCCACAAGGTGTCGCCTCTCCTTCTCCCAGCAAAGAAGAGAAGACTGCCATGCCCCCTGACCTTGGAGGAGCAAAACCGGACGAGCCGAAACCAGAAGTTTCCCCGCCCATGGAAGAGCCACTCTCTCCCCCCCGCTTTTATAGCGTGGTAAAGACGACCGTGGTCCGGGATAACCCTTCCCGAGCAGGCAAAGAGGTAGCGCAGATCGAACCAGAGACCAGTATCTACGTCGTCGCCCGCGTTGGTGATTGGCTCAAGATCGAATCTAAATCGACTCCCCCGAAGCCGCCGGGGTATGTCTGGAAAGAGGATGCAGTTCCGGAGTGAGACGAACACCTTCTAATCTTGACTTGACTATACTTTTGCCACATTCGAAAGGAGCTACTGTTCGGGCTGGTACCTTCCGAGGCCAACCATGGGGAGGACGTCAAGGAGTACTATTTTTACCTCGACTCAACGCCGACGCATCCTTACATGAGGTATCTCTACAAGTATCCACAGTCCGCGTATCCCTATGAGCAACTCATCGAAGAGAACCGACGACGGTAGGGAACCGCGGACCCTGAGTTCGAGTTGCTCAACACTGGCATCTTTGGCGAGGACCGCTATTTCGACATCTTTGTGGAATATGCGAAAGCCGATCCCGAAGATATCTGTATCCGCATCGAGGCGCGTAATCGTGGCCCTACGAACGCACCGTTGCACATTCTCCCACACTTACGGTTTCGCAGTAGATGGAGTTGGGGATCCGAGCCACCGCCAGAGCCGCAGATTAGCATCGGCCCAAACGGTACGGACTACGTCACGCTGGTTGCCAACGACTCACATGCACCACCCCTCACGAACCTGCCTTTCGAATACCGGCTCGGCACGCACTACCTGTATGGCGAGGCCGGCGCACGTCTGCTCTTCACCAACAACGAGACCCACGCTGAGCGGGTTTGGGGTCCACATGCGCGGAGCCGTAGTCCCTACTTCAAGGATGCCTTCCACCGGCACATCATTAACGGGGAGGACTGCATCAACCCCGCGCAAGTCGGCACAAAAGCTTGCTTGTATTACGCTAATCTCATCGTTCCCTCGGGTGGCTCGGTCGTCATTCGACTGCGGCTCATCGACCGCCTGCTGAGCAACCCGCTCGTCGATGTGGATGCTCTTGTCGAGACCCGCCGTACGGAAGCCGATGCCCTCTACGACACTATCCATCCCCCACAGGCGACCGAGGATGAACGACGCATCCAGCGGCAGGCGTTCGCAGGGATGCTCTGGAACAAGCAGGTGCACGGTCGATCGGCACCAACACCGATGTCACTGGTCCTTCTGACCATGGCATCATTCCCGCCTGCGGGGTGTTGGTCGCCCCCATACAGCTTGTGACAGGCGTCCATCCTTATTTTATCGGGAAACCGAATCCCCTCATGATGCGCACCGCTCTACGCCGCCTGCGTGCCCACTCTGCCGATACCTTCATGGTGGGCGATCGTATGGACACAGACGTAGTGGCCGGCACCGAGGCGGGGATGCGCACGATTCTCGTGCTCTCCGGAGTGACCTGTCGTACCGATATTGACACCTACGCATCTCGTCCCCTTACGTGTTTGACAGCGCAGGTGATATCCCCGTGGCAGAACTTGACTGAGACAAGGAGACGATTATTCCCTGTATGACTCTGGTATCTTTTCTTCTGCTCTTGTCCACTTGTTGTTAGCTTGTTATTGTCGGTCTTTACCGAGGCTCCGGGCAAGGAATGTTATGGCTGTACTCGAATCTACGGGGGAGCATCGCCCAGTTTTTTACCACCCGAGCGGTGACCAGCCACGCCTGATTACCTTACCCGCCGAACAAAGGATCGAGCCCTTCTCCCGCTTCCCCCTTTTTGCCGACATCCTTGACGGTCTCTTCGAGAAGCGGCCGGAGACCACCCTGGACGGCAAGAAAAAGATTCGCAACGTCCTGGTCAAAGACGCTCTGATTGAACACACTGAGTTCTACGAAGTCTCCCCCGAAACCTTCATTTTTCAGGAGGGCAGCTTCGGTGAACATCTCTTTCTCTTGTTGAAAGGACAGATCCGTACCAGCACCCATATGGCCTTGGACGTCGACCGCCATGTCGCTGTGCCGCTTGAAGAACTCGGAGAGGGTGATTTCTTCGGGGAAATGTCCGTGCTGTCTATGAATGCTCACTTGTTCGCGGCGCAGGCATTCACCCCAGCGCTTCTGGTGCTGGTGCCGCAGTTTATCGTACAGGAGTTGACTGCCACCCAGGAGAGCTTTCGCGCGGTAATTACGCAGGCGTATACGAGAAGGGCTGTGCAAACTCTCATCCGCCGCATCCCCATGCTCCGCTTCTGTTCAGGAGAAGAGATCACCCGATTGACCTCCAAGGCCGCACTCCGGACGTTCGCTGCCGGGGAAATTATCTTTGAGGAGGAGGAGCCAGCCGATTCCCTCTACGTCATCCACCAAGGTTTCGTGAAGCTCTCCAAACGCCAGAGCGGCAAGCAAAACATCCTTGGTTATCTGGTTGAGGGAGACTGTTTTGGCGAGATCGGAGTGCTCACTGGCGAGCGGCGCTCGGCCACTGCAATTGCCATGAGCAAAACTGAGCTGCTGGTGATCCCAGAGGCGGAGTTTCGAGCGTTAGTCAATACCAATCCGCTAGCGATGGACGAGGCCCAAGGTCTTGTCCATCTAAGACGGCTCGACACAGACATGGCGGAAAACGTCACTTTCATCGGCGCTCGCCTGGAGTTCCAGGCTGATGTGATGCCCAACCTCGACGTGCTTGCCATCGATGAGAGCATCTGTGTTCGCTGCGACAATTGTGTAAAAGCCTGTGCAGCAGCCCATGAGGATGGGATCTCTCGTCTGATCCGTAAGGGGACCATGTTTGAGGAAACTTTGCTCCCGACTGCCTGCCGGTTCTGCCAGGACCCGGTCTGTTTGCTGTGCAAGTCCGGAGGGATCAAACGGGACAAAGATGGAGACATCTATTTCACCGATAGCTGTATCGGTTGCAGCGGCTGCGCCCAGCGCTGCCCCTACGGCAACATCATTATGGTTGACACGGAGGAAATTGGCCGGCCGTCCCGGCCAACCCTCGCCCAATATCTGCTCAACTCCGTGTTCCAGGCGCGCGGTGAATCCCCACCCCCGGAGAAGCGGCCGCGGTTGAAGAAGATACCCGTTAAGTGTGATCTCGACAAAAACCACCTCTTCCCTGCCTGTGTCAGCAACTGTCCGACCGGCGCTATCAAGCGGTACCACGCGAGCGAGTTGGATCAGATCGTTGCTGGGCAGAGGAAAAAGTGAAGCGCATGCCGGGCAATTCTGTATGATGACACTCTCTCAGCGGTATCTGCTCGCCTCGCTTGCCACCGCTGGCTTGATCATCGCCTACTACCTTCACTATGTGGCCGGTCTTCCTGGCCCGCCCTCAGGCCGGACTCCCCAGGGACTTGTTCTGGGCATCCTCGGTTTTGCCGCCATGGTCGGTGCCCTCCTCTACAGCATACGCCGGCGTTTCCTTGGCAAAGCCATGTGGTTCATCAGAGTCAGTGCGGAAGCCCGCAAGGATCTCAAGGCGCGCGAGCAACGAGCCCTGCAACAGCTTCAGCTCTTACAGCAACAAGTCCTACGAAGCCCCCATCTCAAACCCACGCAACTGCGACACCAGGCAAAACAGATCCTCAAAGACAATGCGGTGACACTTTATATCCGGGTTCGAATCATCGGTGGGGGAGGACAGGGAGTCAGGCTTGCCATCGAGCGGCGTGAATGGGCCGGTCAGCTGCAGGTGTGGTATTGTTGGCACCTCATGCTCGGGTGCCTGTCAGTGTTGTTGATCGCCACTCATGCCGGTTTTCGCTTCAGCAACCCGGTGGCTGTGCTTGCTTTCCTTTTCCTGGTTGGCGTGGTTGCCACTGGCGTCTTGGGCTACGCTATCTATAAGGTCGTGCCGCCAGCCCTCACCAAGGTCGAACAACGGGTAGAGAAGACGCCTGAGGAACTAGGCGAAGAGCTTAACGAGGTGCGCAGAGAGCTGGAGGCGGTGACCCAAGGAAAGTCCCCGTCTTTTTGCACGATCTATCAACACGAGGCTGCCATTCCCGGGGTCGGCCTCACCCCGTCGTGGCGCTGGCTGATCGAGCCAGCCGAGATCGCGCGCGATACCACCCGACCCGACCGCTTGCGGCTCATCGTCAGAGAAATTCCTGCGTCTGAGCAGGAGGATTTCCGTAAGATGGTTCGCCTGCTCTTTCAGAAAGAAAGCCTAGAGGTTTCCCTCTATCCGCAGCTTCGCTATGATTACCTGTTGAAGATCTGGCTCAGCTTGCATATCCCCCTTACCGCTGGGCTCATGGTTTTTTCGTTGATCCATATTCTGTCGGTCCTCTACTACTGAGAGATTACAGACGATGATCACGCTCAGGATTCTTGCAGGGCCAAACACTGGCAAGGCACTGACATCC
>JACXTT010008546.1_pt1 | contig 14187 bp, 20 predicted proteins | sample 9270951 | NCBI WGS metagenome assembly JACXTT01 (sample SAMN15532306, study PRJNA645909) | rock metagenome | isolation source: weathered quartz diorite | place: Puerto Rico | collected 2017-06-21 | reverse complement strand
ATACACTTCTTTCAATGATTAAAGGAACTGTTGTGGAGAATTACAAACTAGTTGAACTGGAAAACCTAAAAAAAGAAGCAGATGCATTGCAACCAATTTCCAAAGAGGGAAATCTCAAAATAACAATTGATCACTGTTTTGATGTCAAAGGAGTAGGTACTGTAATTTTAGGTAAAGTAACACAAGGGAAGGTCAGAGTCTACGACAACCTGAAACTTGTGCCAAAAGGAGTAGATATTATGGTAAAATCAATTCAAATGCACGATGATTCAGTTGATGAAGCCATATCCCCTGCTCGCGTAGGACTGGCAGTGAAAGGAATAATGCCAGATGACGTGCAGCGAGGAGACATTCTCTGCATGCCTGGCACAATCCAGGCATCGCAAGAGATAGAGCTTGACTATACTCCTAACAAATTTTTCAAGGAAAAGATATCGGAAAATCAAACATTTTTGGCGAATATAGGACTTCAAATCAAACCAGCTAAGATAGTCTCGCTTAATCCCATGAAACTCTCGCTTGCCAAACCGGCAGCATATGAAAAAGGAGAAATTTGTGTTATCTTAAAGCCAGAATCCGTTTCAATTAGAATTGTCGGTAGTGGGAAAATAAGATAAAAGTAAATCACTGGGCAATTATTGGCTTTGTGGATTCTGTGCACATTAATGTGGTAGTTGATAACACACCTCTGACCTTTCTTATCTTGAATGCTATTATCTCTCGCAAAGACTCCACTGATTCCACTTCTATCTTTGCTATGACGTCATAATTTCCAGTTGTGCATTCTATCTCCTTGATTCCTGTTATGCCTCGCAGTTCTTCAGCGACCAGTGATTCACATCCAGACTCACAGGTTATCATGACGTACGATGTTTCAAGGAATGAATATGTTTCAGAGGGTTTCTCCATACAATTAGATAGTATCCAATGTATATTGCTCAGACTTGGAAGATCAGCTAAGTAGTTGCGTTTTTAGCTAACTAGCACCAGAACCATCTTCTTGGTTCAGAAGGGGAAACGGAATATACGGGATAATCATGCTTTAGTCCCATATAGTATGCTCCAATATAGTTTAGCTTGTATGACTTGAATGATTTTACAATCTGCTGAAGGTCTCCCCCTATAACCATAGAATTGGGTTGTGCAGCAATCTTTATTTTGGCACACAAGTTTACTGTTGGACCGAAGATGTCGTCCACAGGTAGACCTGACGCGTGAGCAATACTTAGAGAACCATAGTCGGAGCTTATCTTGTAATCCACATGCGGCAGTTTTTGCTCAGTCATGAGTTGGTTTACGGTAGCATGTGATTCGATCATGGCAAGTCCGCATTCGAGAACCTCTGCATAGGCTTCTTTTTCTTTACCCTCCGCGGTCTTTGGAAAGTAATAAAGTAAGCTATCGCCTAGGTTCTTTACTACTACGGCGTCAAACTCCTTGGCAATAATTGACATTGCATTGAGGAATATGGTGTAATACTCACACATCTTGCCATTTACTAGCTTTGCAGTACTTGCCGTAGAGTTTACTATATCTACCATCCCTACGCAGCAAGGCTTGGTACCACCAGAGAAGACTATCTCATTGGCTACCTTTCTTTTGAGTGCTGTAAAAAGTTCATCCTGATTGATGCGTCTAAATGGTGCAGATGACGTAAACGTCATGCTCTAAACTGTACAATTGACAATAATAATGGGTCTTTAGCTTGATTGACAAGTATTTAGCTGTAATGCCAAGTCTGCATAATATGCTACCAAATCATACTGATAACCATGAGTCATCATGGATTTACAGAGTGCCAGGGGTGCGGTTCGACAAAAGCTATCATAAACTTTGTTCCAAAGTACCACGGACTGAGAGGATTTTGCTCTGACTGTGATACAAATTGGCCAGAGTCATAGTATGGGGCAAGGTTTAAGATTCTTTTGAATAAACTAACACTGATGGAGCAAGATTCAAGTTCTGCAAACGAGTTTTTAGAGCTATCCAGTGAACAAAGACTGGCCATTCTATTGCGGTTAAACGAGCAAAACTCCAAAGTCTCTGTTTTGGCAAAAGAACTTGACGCTACTGTTCCCGAAGTTTTCAGAAACTTTGAAAGATTAGTAAAGGCAGATCTTATAACAAAAGATAGTGATGGCAGTTACAGCATAACCCCATATGGTAAGATAGTATGCGGTCAGGTACCATCGTTGCAATTCTTGTCCCGCAACAAAAAATATTTCAAAAATCACAACTTTGGAGATATTCCGCCTAAGTTTCTTCAGAGAATTGGAGCACTAGTCGAGGGTCATCAGATAAAAGGATTTGTAAAAGTGATGGACCAGTGGAAAGAAATTCACAAAAATGCCAGAGAATACATTTGCAATATTTTGTTTGAGGTGCCATATAGCGCAGATCTGATAGAACCGCTCGTCAAGAGAATGGAATCTGGAACAAAACTACGCTCCATACTGTCAGAGACAGCTATAGTTCCAAGTGAGAGAAAACAAATTTTTGAAAAACTGGGATTCAAAAAATTAATTGAACGAGGTTTGATGGAAAGAAAAATGAAAGAAAATGTCTCAGTTGTAGTAATATTAAACGAGAAAGAGGCCTGTCTTATGTTTCCAAAGGCAAGTGGTGAGGTTGACATGAGTGAAGGATTTTACGGTAACACACCAGCATTTCAGGAATGGTGCTTTGATTATTTCAGTTATTATTGGGATCGCTCCGGGCCTTTCCAAGAGAGTAAATTAAAACGGCAGTAGAAGATTAGCTTCAAAGATGCGGGGTTCACTAAAATAGAGATCATACAGAATATGGTGTATGGCAAATTTTGATCCTGTTGCTCTGCTTTCTTGGTCGATTGTAACTGGTATCTGCATGATAATTGTAGGATTGGCATACAGAAAGATTTCTAAAGATAAAAAAAATGAACCATCTCCATCTTGAAAAAAAGGGCCTACGAGGTCTTGCAATAGCTGAAAGCTTCAAGCCGGAAGGCAAAGTGTCAAGACTTGCCGGTGTAGTTATGCGCAGAGACTTGGTAATTGATGGCTTTGTATTAGGTCAATGTACAATAGAGGGAGATGATGCAACTGATGAAATTTTGAAAATGTACTCAGAGCTAGGTCGTGACGATATAAGCTTTATTTTGATTTCAGGAATAATTATTTCAATGTACAATATTGTTGATATAAAGAAAATTTGTAATAAAACAAAATTGCCTGCTATCGGAGTAACATATGAGGACTCACCGGGAATTAATGAAACAATAAAACAACACTTTCCAAACTCTTATGAATCAAAAATTGAGCAATACAATAAGCTTGGAGACAGAACCGTGATCAACATTCATACAGGCCATCAATTGTACTTGAGAGTAGAAGGCTGTTCAATTAAAGATTCAACAAAATTGCTTGATGCATTCACTTTACAAGGTGCAATCCCTGAACCATTGAGAGTGGCACAACTTTTGGCAAGGACAACATCCACACGAGTAATTTGAAAACTATTTGCGCTCTTCTTTGATAATCTGCCATTTACTTTCAGTTAGCCTTGATGAAGTAAACTCAATTTGGCCTATCACTCTATCGCCTTTTCTTACCATCCCGTATTCTGTTCTTGAAAGTTTCAAAATTAGTTTCCTTGTTTTATATCCTCCTTCAATTACCTTGATTTTGAATCGTTTACTTGCTCTAGTTGTAATTTCTCTTGCAGCCCTGGGGTCGCCAATCCAGGAAAACATCTCAAATACACCAAAACTTTTTGTTTCTATTTCGTGACCATAAAGCCTTGCTTCAAACTTCCAGTCCAACTTCTTCGATTCTTTATTCATCCAATCTATTACTTGAGGTCCATAGCCTTTTTCGATCCCAAAGGATTCAGAATCCAACTTGATCTTGAAAGAAACTAGATGCATATAACTTGAAACTAGATAACAGAATAATATTATTAGTTTGAAAACCATGTAAATTCCGTGAATCGAACTTCTGCCGACGTAAGAAAAGTAATTGAATCCAACTGGAAAGAATATCTCTCAAGATATGGGAATCTATTTTCATCTGATTTTATTGATGGTTCTAGTCCGCCATCAGTCTTTGTTGGCTCTTATGGTTATCCAAAAGTGCTTGTAGGACCAATGCTCCCGCCTATTCATGGTGACACTACAATTTTGGATTTGCCAGAAAAATGGGTGGGAAAGAGCCTTGAGGATATTGTCAACTATAGATTGACCTTGGTTCGTGGAATAAAGCCGATCCCTGTACAAAATACTCATGGACAATATGTGGAAAATTTGCAAGAACTTGCAATGTCATCTGGCGCAACCGACGCAGAAATGGAATTTACAAAGAAGACATCTCCTGTTGTGTCAATTGACGGTCATAGTCCAATTTTTGGTCCCATCGGAGAGATAAAATCTGCAAAATTTGCAAATACTTCATCTGAAAAAGGCATCCAAAAGGCATTTTATGATAGAGACCTACTAGCACAAGATGCGGTAGTTGAGCTATACAACAGAGGCATCGAGGTCACAAGAATTCAAAAGTGTTTCAGCATTGGAATGTTTGGCAAAGAAAGAAAACTAGTTCCAACACGTTGGAGTATAACAGCAACCGATGATATAATATCAAAATCTCTTGTCGAGAAAATTCTCGAATATGATTTACTGGATACGACTCTAGTTTTCAAATTCGATCATCTCGGTAACTTTTTTTCAATAATAATTTTTCCTAGTAGGTGGATGTTTGAGATGCAAGAAGCATGGTACGACGAGCGAGGTGATGTTGGATTTGGCTCTGATTTTGAAGATGCAAGAGGCCTTGATCACTATCCAGAAACAGCAGGTGCGCATTTTGCATCAAGATTAGCTGTTACAGAATATTTGGAAAAAAGAAAAGCCCAAGCAGGTGCAATGGTATTACGTGAGATTAGACCAGAATATGCAGTTCCAGTAGGAGTTTGGCAGATAAGGGAAGGAGTCAGAATGGCACTAAAGGAAAAACCGATCATAGTGTCAAATTTTCTGGAAGGACTTGACACGGCATGTAAAGGGCTGAGCATAGACAAAAAGGAATGGCTTTCAAGAAGCAGACTTCACCGGGCAAGAAATCAAAAATCCATATCTGAATTTTTTAGTTGCTAGAGTTTTTATTAACCACATTTTTTCATCTAACTTGTTGCAGAATAAAAGCACGATAATTGCATTAGTAATAATTGCAGCTCCAATCTTGTTTGCCTTAGGTGCTTTTCCTGATACTTTTAGCCTAGGGTGGAATCAAGGTAGGGGGGGATTTCTTTTTGCGATGGCTTTTATCGCAGCAGAGCTCTTCGGCCTAAAACTTGAGATTCCAAAAAAGCGATTGATTGCAATAATTCCACTCGCAGGATTAGTTATAGCGTATCTCACCGCTCGTGAATTTGGATTAAAAGATTACCTAATTTCCGTAGCCCCACACTACCATGTTCAACTAGTGGACTCGTGGGCCTGGATGTGGGACTTTATCACAATAGCGGCCTTTTTTGTGGCAAGCATGACCATACTGTTTGGAAAAAGATGGATAAGAATTGCACCAGCGGGTCCAATTTATGCTGCAGGTACTGCAATAATTTTATCACTTGATGCCTTCTTTCCGTATGATTCTCTTGGACCGCTACAATACGTTGTTCCATATCTAGTAAAACTTGATGTCTTTCTTATCAATTCATTTCATCTTGGTGTAGCAAGCGCACACAATAACGTAATGTTCCTTAGTGGAGAACATGGGCCATTTGCACTTCAAGTCTTTTGGCCATCTGCAGGCGTTCACAGTATTATAATATACTCACTTGTAATGATGGCCTTTTTATTGAAAATGAACATTGCAAGAAACCGAAAAGCGGTATACTTTGCTATTGGAGTTATTGGAACTATCGGTGTTAACGTTATCAGGATTTTCTCGCTTTCACTATTTGTCCTCAAGGTATCCACTAATGTAAATGAATTTGAATCATTCCATGGTATAGCAGGTGAGATAATGTTTCTGCCATGGCTTTTCATCTTCTTGCTTTTAGTAACATACGTTGAAACCAAGCATTTAAAGAAAAAAGAGCTAGCAAAACATGCATTTGATAAAAATCAATAGAGATGTAGTAGAAGGAACTTACCACCTAGATGAAATATTTACAGGATTGCAAAATAGTGAAATTCTACTAGAAATTTTTCAAACAAAAGAAGAATTAGACGATGTCTTTTCAAAAATAAAAGTGATTGTAGATGTACATAGTCATTACATGCACGTAAACAATGACGATGCATCAATCGTTATCGGACTAGATCATCTAAAAAATTCAGATAAAAAAATTTTATATCTGGATATTGTTCATGAGCTGGTACATGTAAAACAACAAAGGCAGGGGCTAGACCTGTACGACAAGTCATATTCATACGTGGATAGGCCTACCGAAATAGAGGCTTATACTGTAGCAGTAGAGGAGGCAAGGAGGTTGGGTATGGAAGACCCAGAAATCTTTGACTATCTTCACGTAGAATGGATAACACCTGACGAGCACAAAAGATTGGCAAGCGCGGTAGGATTATCAGTTTAAAAGAATTTTGTAATGTCCACTTGACCCGTAACCTCTGACAAGTCTGATACCTTAATACCTAATCTTCTGACAAGCAATTTCTGTTCTTGCAGCGATTCTTTCAATAGCTGGATCGCAGTCTTTTTGAGCTCATCAAGGCTTGATGTGGAATTTTTTAAAGTCTTTGATTTGGTTCTATTTGATAGATCTGACTGCACAAACTGGATTCCAACGGATTTGAACAATATGTTGTCATTTACAATTGTATCATTAAGGTCATCACAAAGCTTTTCAAGATCGTCTGCCAGCATATCAAAATCCTTGGTATCTTGCTTTAGCGTGATTATTCGGCTGTATTGAATTGGATCGCCCCTCGGAGATACAGGATCATCGTCTATTCCACGAGCTGCGTTATAGATATAGGTCCCAATCTTTCTTCCAAAATTACTATTTAGCGTAAAGACATCCATGCTTCTAAGTTGTACAATGGTTTCTAATCCCATATCTGAAAATTTCTCTTCGGTTTTTTTGCCTATTCCAGAAATTGCTCGAATTGGTAATGGGCCAAGAAACGATTCAATCTTTTCTGGCTCAACAATTGTGAGTCCATCTGGTTTTTTAAAATCTGTTGCAATTTTTGATACTAGTTTATTTGAAGAGACTCCTATAGTAGTTGAGAGTCCAGTTGTACCGCGAATCGCATTTTTTAGCTGCTGAGCCAAATGAGCAGCTTTTTCAAAACTTCCTTCAGTTTTCTTTGTTACATCTAGATATGCTTCGTCACGTCCAACGTACTCAAAAATATCCGCAAATTCTCTAATTATACTCATGACCATGTCCGAGATCTCAGAATAATAATCAAAGTTGGTAGGCAAAAATACAGCATCTGGAACTTGTTCCAGCCTTTTTTTTGCAAATTTGATTGGCATGCCGGATTTTACCCCATACTTTCTTGCCAAGTAATTGGCGGTCGCTACGGCCCCGCTGTCTCCTCCTCGATCTGAGTAGACACAAACTACTACAGGTTTTGTTTTCAGATCCGGGTTACGTAATTCTTCGCACTGCGCATAAAAATAATCAAAATCTATATGGAATACAACTCTGGTTGCCACATTGCCATATGGATGAAAATCCTTATTACGTTATTGATGTCGTACATTTTCGCTTAGGTTCGTGCCATGCTAATATGTTATAATCTAAATACTCTATATGATTAAATTCAGCATGGATTATCCGGTTTTAGTAGAGGCAGAAGGAATTAAGATACGACCAGAAAAGATGGAAACTGACAAGCTTTACCACTGCGTGTATCAAGATAAAATAATGCTTTTCTACAAGGATAATGCGGATATGCTAAATTGTTATGAAATCTCAGAAAAAAATATCGTTGACCAAGTAAAGCAATCGAAAGAAGAAGATATTGAAAATCTTCTGCAAAAATACATAGACCAAAATAACCTTAACCATTAAATAAAACACAACAAGAGATGTCATGTGGCGCGTCCTCCGAACATTGTATTTATTGGAAAAAAACCAATTCTTACTTATGTGAACGCTACGCTCACACTTTTGGCAAACGAACCTACTGTAACAATTAAAGCTAGGGGAAAGAGTATAACCGTAGCAGTAGATGTTTCACAGATGATAGTAAAAAGAATGTATGCCGTTGGTTACAAAGTAAGCGGTGTTAGAATTTTTTCTGAAAGGATGGAATCTAAGGACGGGAAAGAGCGAAATGTCTCTACAATTGAAGTAGATGTTTCTAGAAATTAAGATGTCTAGTTTCTTTCTCAAGGGCGCTGTAATCGTGATCTTGGTTGGGGTTGTAGTGACACTGGTTTTGTATAATGCCAACTTAATTAATACTTGTCCTCTAAAACAAATGGATATTACGGAATCGATAAAAAAATATAATGACACAAAAGATCCGCAACTGTGCGACGAACTAAATACAAGGATATCTGAATTCAACTCATATTGCAAATACGAGTTGGAAGAGCTTGATTGTGGTTAATGCAGAGATTCTGTTAGAAAGACTATTCCAAAGTAGACAAGAATTGCGCTGATTGCTAGCATGAAAATTTTGTAATTTTGAGCTAATAGTATTTTTTTGCCATGCCCGGAAAGGTATCCTACGGTCCCAAGCCACACGTAATCCATCCATATGTGAAGACCAAACATAATTCCTATGCCAATAAAAGAGTAGAGAAGTAAAGCATCTGAAATCAGCTTAAATCCTATGGTAAACCACCAAACAAGAAAAAATGGATTAAGTGCAGTAAGAAAAACGCCCGCCAAAAACGGTCTATGTTTATGTGAATACTCGAATGTAGATTTTTTTAATGCATTTCTTATTTGTACACCTGCAAAACAAAAAAGACTAAATGCGCCAAGTATGGAAACATATTCTCTGAATTGTGGCAAAGCGGAAAGCGAAATTACGCCTACCCCTAGCAATATGACAAGCGGAAGTTCTACTACAGTATGGCCATATGCCATTTTCAAGCCAGTTTTCCACCCTCCATTGATGCCATAGGCTATGTTTGCTGCAAAAAGAGGGCCAGGTGACATTACTCCAGATACGGAAATCGTGATAACAACGGCGCCAAATTCAACTATGGATGTCATTTCAGAAATAACTTAGTATGCAAAAATCTTTGATACAGGTTCTATTTTGTCTGATAGGAAATTCATTACTTCAAGTGGATTATTTTTGTATATGAATTCATCATGGCCATTTTTTGAGATATTTATGCAATACCTCCTACCTGTTTTGTTGAGGAAAATTCTGCTACCATTATTATCTATTCTAATTCCTTCGTCAGTATCTAGGACCTGAATATATTTTTCCAGATTCTCTTTTTGAATCTCTTTTTCTTGATAACTCATCCGTAAATTGCATCCCGCAGTGGACCGGTCTCCTGCTCAGCTTTTTTTAAATTCACCTCTATGTTTTCAGCTTCGCTTAACAACGTACGGAGATCGCATGCAGCACCCGGCACAAGCTTGGACATTGCCATGCAAATTTCCGCTCCTGCTTTGAAGTCGGGTCCAGTCTCCTTTCCTTTACACAATAGTACAATTACGTTTGTATTAGAAATCGACCCTTCGTTAAGCAAAATACCAGGAATTCCAGGAACGGTTCCGTTTTTAAGCAATGGAATCTCTGCTTTTTCAAGGCGTTTTTTGGCATCATCTGTGCTTGCTACACCCATAACGAAAGGAGTTTCTTCTTCGGTCTTTATGGTTGTGCTGCTGACAACAAGTGAACATTTATGGTCATTGGCCCATTTTAGCATCGTTTTAGCTACCTCCCTGTGAAGTGACTCGTGTGGAGTAAGATAAGATGAAAAAACAGCTACTTTGAGATTTTTGTTAACAAATACTCTTGTTGGAAAACTCGGCAATGACTCTCTTATTATGCTAATTGGTGGAAATAACTCTGAATCTAGAACTGCTGCCAATTCAAATTGCGGTGTTGTAGTTACCAAGGATTCCGTTGCTATGGCATTAGCAAGACCGGCATAAGGAAATCCGTCTATAACATATCCGCCTTCTATGTTTATATGCGCAATCTCTCTGATTGTAATGTCGTTGCCCATAAGTTGGATATTGGGTACGTACTTTTAAATCATGAATATTTACTTGCATGTTTCGGTAACCTTGAATACTTGAATCTGATATAAATTTTGAACTTTGGCAAGTAACGAGATCGAGGATAAAAATGCACCATTGGCAGTGAACTACAATTGGTTTTTTGTTGATATTGTGGGGGCATCTGATCCTTCTAGTTCTGTATTTGATCAAGCTAATAAGATTAGGAAGCTCAATAGTTTTGTAGAAAAAACCAAGATTTTCATCCAAAGTAATGATGAATCACGTATTATATTGTCAACAGGCGACGGTATGATTATCGGTTTCAAAGATCATCCAGAAAAACCTATTCTCCTTGCAATTGAATTGCATAAATCGATTTTTCCATATAACAATACCGTTGAAGATAAAAATAAGATACATGTTAGAATCGGAATTGATAGTGGTCCAGTATATTTTGTCGAAGATTTGGCAAAAAAACTTAGCCCTTGGGGTCCTGGAATAATAAACGCCAGGCGTGTTATGGATATCGGAGAAAAAATGCATATCCTTGCCACCTCGAGAATTGCAGATGATATTAGTATTCTCACATCTGATTATGCAAAAATAATGCATCAGATCGGTGATTACGGAATAAAACACGGAGGTAGGCTTTTCCTTTACAATATTTATGGCGAAGGATTTGGTAATGAATCTAAACCCCCTGACACTGAATCGCCAGACGCTCCAACTCGAACATTTGTTTTCACAAAAATTGAAATGAGAAATGAAATCACAGATCCTAAAACCATGATGGTGCATCACACGTGGGTTTGGGAATTGGTAAATGTCACAAAAGAGCCAATTGATCATGTATTTTATTACATTGTAGGGGACTCTCCTAGAGGTTTTCCTGACTTGAACATACAGATAACCGATGAACACGGTAACAACTTGGACATAGGAGCATTGAATGTCAACGAAGATACTCGCAAAGAATTCATAGTAAGGACAAAGACACCGTTAATGCCCAACCAGCATGGGAGATTCCTTAAACTTGAATACGATTGGGAAGAACCGAAACGGTTCTTTTACTATCGGTTCTCTTCTAAGTGTAAAGAATTCAAATACGTGTTTACTGCACCAGCAGAGTTAACAGTAAAACCAAGAGTCTTAAAAGTTGAACCTGAATTTGGTCAGAAAATGCATCCTAAAGAACCGCCCATAATCAATTTCAATAAAAATAAAACAGAAATGATTTGGGAGAAATTAAATATGGAAATTTTTGATGCTTATGAATTTCAATGGTAAGATAAAAACTATGAAATATTCGCCTTCGTCCGGCAGTAAAAGTTTGAAATATTATGATGGCCAGATGGATATCATTTTATGTAACAAAAATCACAAATGTCTATGGAAACATTATACATTCTTATCAACTGTGACTTGGGCTCCGAAGTGGATATCATAAAGGATCTTGCAAAGATCCCAGAGGTAAAAGAAGTCAGAGGTACATACGGAATCTATGATATTTTTGTAAAACTCCAAGCAGATTCAAACGCCATACTTGAGAATATCATTACGCTAAAGCTCAGGAGAATACCAAAGATTCGTTCCACTGTTACACTGACGCCGATACTTACTCAAGGTGGACGATAAAGTCAGAAGATGCTAAAACTCTTCAACACCTTATCTTCAATAAAAGAAGAATTTCAGCCATTTGAAAAAAATCATGTAAAGATATTCATTTGTGGACCTACATTGTATGATTATGCTCATCTGGGTCACGCAAGAATATTTCTGACATATGATTTGTTATGCAGACTTTTGCATGATAATGGTTATGTTACAGACGTGCTTGTTAACATGACTGATATTAATCAAAATGTGTTTAACAAGGCAAAAGAAAAATCTGAAAATTATTCAACAGTAGCGAGATTCTATTCATCTCAATTCATTATAGATCTTGCCTTTCTTAACATAAATAGCGTAACCAGACTCGTGCACGTATCAGATTACGTTGCTAGTATGGAAAAGGAAATCACAAAGTTATTGGAGAAAAGTATTGCATATTCTGCAAATGGTAACATCTACCTAGATGTTTCCAAGGTGCACCGTTATGGTGCCATGTCGAAACAATCACGGGAGGATCTGGATTTACACAGACTGGATATTGGTCCGAACAAGAAAAGCCAAGAAGACATTATGTTGTGGAACTGCTCAGAGGATTTTGGATTTTGTTGGCCTAGTAAATTTGGCAAAGGCATTCCATGGTGGCACATGCAGGACACCGCAGTAGCAGTTGAAAATTATGGTACAAACTATGACATACATGGAGGTGCAAGAGAGCTTGCCTATCCTCACCATGAAGCACATCTCGCTCAATACAAGTCACTCACAAGCTCTGACAATCCCGTAAAAATTTGGATGCACGTGGGGTTAGTATTATCTAAAGGTGAAAAAATGTCCAAGTCGCTTGGTAATGTAGTATGGGCAAGAGACCTTGTTCATAAATATGGACAAAATCTTATCCGTCTTTACATATTTTCTACTCACTATCGTAATGATATTGACTTTACTGAAAACAATCTTCTAGATGTAAAACCAATTTTGGAGAAGCTTTACCTCTCCAAGTTAAAGGTATCAGATAAATCAGACAAGCAATTACTTACTTTGGTTGAAGAGTTTTTCAATTCATTAAATGACGATTTGAATTCTGCTGTGGCACTTGAAATATTAGATAAGATCTGCAATGGTGTTATAAAAGGTGGTAATCTTGATGGTGAACAATTTACTCGCATTTGTAGAGTGCTTGGAATAGAATTATGATTTCCGATGTTGAAGAAAATGACCTTGGTTTCACAAACATTTGGAGTAAATCTGTTCAGCTAGAGTGCGGAATTCTATTTGTTAATCCACAACTCCCAGATGATATTTTCTTTGATAAATTAACAAATGTCACATGTGCCAATGAAAGAATGCTAGATGATTCACTATTGCTTTTTCGTCAAAACAATACAAAGCCTTTCGTCTATTCCTTGGAACATCCAGCACTTGAATCCCTCCTCTCTCGGAAAGGTTTTGTTCACTATGATACGCAGCACGTACTTGTAAACAAAACAAAATCATCTACAAAACCTAAAATTCGCAAGATTTCAAATGATGATTCTGTGTTGTGGACAAAAACATTCTGCCAGGCATATGATTGTCAAGAATGGCTCGAATCCGTAAATGAAATTGTGAAAAATTCACATAATTCAGTAGAATATGTTTTAGATGAATCGGCTAATTCTTGCATGGCCTTGTACCAGAAAAATTCTATTATGGGACTTTATTGTCTTGGTACGATTCCAAGTATGAGAAACAAAGGTCTTGCCGCATCCCTGATTAATTTTGCAATTCATGAAGTAAATCAGAAGAAACTAGAACTTCTTATGTTGGAAACATACGAAAGAGACAATTTGCTTGACTTTTATGCCAAATTAGGTTTTGAGAAATTATATCAAAAAAAAGTCTATACTATTTGAGTCTTGCAAGCAACGCAGAGTAAAGGAATGGAAGTATAGTTGTAGCTTCTGCATGAATAGTAGTCTGCTTTGCTCTCTGTGTTACCTTTCCCCACGAGATTGCCTCTCTTACAAGCGCACCGCTCAGACTACCATCAAATTCCTGTCCAGTTGTGATGTACACCGCATAATCAAGACCTTCTCTATACTGATTCCACCACAAAGTGTGATGCTTTGATATCCCACCCCCTACCATAAGTGCGCCTGACTTTTTAGCTTTGAAGATAAGCTCTGACAACAAGTTACTATCTGCAGTAACATTTAACTTGAAATCATCATGTTTTTGCGTAAACATCCAAATCTGACTGCCAACAGCTCCATCCATTATTCCAGGAACAATAACTGGTATCTTGTTCTTATTAGCCCAATACAAGAATGAGTCGTCACCAAGGTTTTCTCCAATCATACTTGAAACGTTACCGGTTGACATTTCTTTTTTGCCGCTGTTGTATGATTTTTGGAGGAATTGCTGCATCTTTTCTTCAATTAAAGGTCCATA
>JACXTT010008545.1_pt1 | contig 14187 bp, 13 predicted proteins | sample 9270951 | NCBI WGS metagenome assembly JACXTT01 (sample SAMN15532306, study PRJNA645909) | rock metagenome | isolation source: weathered quartz diorite | place: Puerto Rico | collected 2017-06-21 | reverse complement strand
GGCTGTGGCGCCGTCGGCGGCCTGATGGTTAAAGGCGCGGCGGCCGATCAGGAGCGCGCGGTCGCGCGCGCGAAGGAATTGGGCATCAACTACTTCGACACCGCGCCGATGTACGGCAACGGGGAATCCGAGCGCAACCTAGGGCGGGTGCTGAAAGCCCTGAATCGGCCGAAGGTCCATGTCGGCACCAAGGTATTCGTTCAAGCGACCGGCGACATCGAGCGGCACATTGCCGATGCCATGGAGGCGAGCCTCCAACGCCTGGGCCTCGACAGCGTCGATCTCTACCAGTTGCACAACCCGATTTCCGAGGCAACAGGTGAAGGAACCATCGATCCGAAGTCGGTGCGCGACCAGGTGCTGCCCGCCTTCGAGCGTTTGCGAAAGCAGGGAAAGGCGCGCCATTTCGGGTTTACGGCATTGGGCGACACCCCGGCCATTCACAGCGTGCTGGACGCTTTCGAATCGGCGCAGGTGAGCTACAACTTGCTCAATCCCAGCGCGGGCGCGAAGCTGCCGCCGAACTACCCGGCGCAGGATTACGGCAACCTCATTGCGCGCGCGCATGCAAGCGGTGTCGGGACCATCGGCATAAGAGCATTGGCGGGCGGGGCGTTGAGCGGGGTCGAAACCCGCCATCCGCTCGGCATGCCGAAGGTGGACCCGATCGGCTCGGCCTCAAGTTATGCGGGCGACGTGGCGCGCGCGATCCGGTTCTGTGAGGTGGTGAAGAAGGGATATGCCCGGAGCCTCGTCGAGGCCTCGCTAAGATACGTACTGTCGAACCCGGATCTCACCACGACGCTGGTGGGACTGTCGACACTTGAGCAACTGGAGCACGCCGGGCAGAGTGCGAAGAAGGGGCCGCTGCCGGCCGAGGCGCTGAAGCTGATCTCAAGTATTCAGCAGGGCTTCGTGAGTGAGGCTCGCTAGCGTCAGGCACACGGATTCTCTTGGCGCAGCGAGTTGCCGAGCCCGGTTTCCGTATATACAATAACCTGTGCGTATCATCTACGATCCGGCGAAACGAGCCAGAACGCTCGCTGAGCGCGGGCTCGACTTTGAGGACGCCGCGATCGCCTTCGATGGCGTGACGGTCGAGGTAGAAGACACGCGCAAGGACTACGGTGAACGGCGCATGACCTGTTACGGCATGCTCAAGGGCCGCATGGTTGTCGTCGGTTACACCCCGCGTGGCACGGTTCGCCACATTTTCAGTATGCGAAAGGCCAATGACCGTGAGCAAACCCGTCTCGCGCCGTACCTTGAAGTCTGATCTGGCTCGCGTAGATGCGCACGTCGTCAAGCCGGCCGAGTACAAGGAACTGCCGGAGCTTACCGACGAAATGCTTGGTCGGGCTGTCGTCAAGAAGGGTGGCCGCCCTCGCTCGGCCAACCCGCGGCAGCTTATCGCCCTGCGCCTGCCGGCGGATGTCATCGCCCGCTGGCGCGCCACCGGGCCCGGTTGGCAAACTCGCATGGCGAAACGCCTGAGCAAGATCAGTGTGGGCTCTCGCGCGAAGAGCGAAACCTGATCAATGAATACCTCGAGGTCAGACTCGGTTCGAATCCGTTAAGCGAAGTCGAAACCCGCCATCCGCTCGGCATGCCGAAGGTGGACCCGATCGGCTCCGCCTCAAGTTACGCGGGCGACGTGGCCCGCGCGGTGCGGTTCGGCGAAGTCGTCAAGCGGGGATTCGCGAAAGACCTCGTCGAGGCCTCGATACGGTACGTCCTGTCGAACCCGGATCTCACCACAACGCTGGTGGGTCTCTCGACCCTGGAGCAACTGGACCACGCCGGCCAGAGTGCGAATAAGGGACCGCTGCCGGGAGAGGCGTTGAAGCTGATCGCAAGTATTCAGCAGGGATTCGTGGGGAGGCTCGGTAGGTGTACGCCGCGAAAGGAGTCAATGAGTGAAGGAAAAAATGCTTTAGGCACTCGAAGTATCAAGAGTATCAAGCAGGCGCGATTGAACGCAGGGGCGGTACTGTGAAAAAAAGCAGGCTAGAAAGTGCTACGCACGAAAGCTGCTCTGAGGGGTGAAACATGCACGATCTCGTGATTGAGAACGCACGCGTCATCGATGGCCTTGGCGGCCGCGCGATGGAAGGCGGTGTCGCCATCAAGGGCGGCCGCATCGCGGCTGTCGGAAAAAATCTCGGCTCGGCCCAAACGCGCGTGGACGCGGACGGACTAGTCGTGGCGCCGGGCATCGTCGATCTGCATACGCACTACGACGCGCAGCTCACCTGGGACAGCTTCGCCACGCCGTCGCCGAGCAACGGTGTGACCACGGTTGTCATCGGCAACTGCGGCTTTACCATCGCGCCCTGCAAGCCGGAGCATCGCGACCTGACGTTGCGCAATCTCGGGCAGGTGGAAGGCATGCCGCTCGACGCGATGCGCACGGGCATCGACTGGAGCTTTGAAACCTACCCGCAGTACCTCGATCTGCTGGAGCGCAAGGGTTCGGTGCCCAATGTGGCCTCGTTCTGCGGACACTCCTCGGTCCGCGTGAACGTGATGGGCGAGGACGCCATGAAGCGCAAGGCCACCGATGTCGAGGTCGCGCAGATGAAACGAATCGTGCGCGAGGCGATGGACGCCGGCGCGATCGGGTTTTCGACCTCCACGCTCGAGCAACACAACGGGGAGGGCGGCGTCCCGATGCCTTCGCGCTTCGTCGGCGAACACGAATTGCTGGAACTCACCGGCGCGCTCGGCGAGGCCGGCAAGGGCGTGTTCATGCTCACGAAAGGCATGACCACCACGGTACCCTGGCTCGAAAACGTGGCGGCACGCAACGGCCGTCCGGTGATGATCGCCGCAATGTTCACTGATCCGAACGATCCCGACCGCGTCGTATCCGAGTTCGGCGAAATCCAGACCGCGCGCCGGCGCGGGCGGGAACTGTGGGGCCAGGTGGGGTGCTATCCGCTCGGCATGGAATTCACCCTGTCGTTGCCTTATCCGCTGCATGCGATGCTCGCCTGGCGCCCGGCCATGGAAGCCCTGGGGTCCGATCGCTATCTGCAGTTGTTCAAGGACCGATCGTTCCGGGAGGCCGTCAAGGCGGAAGCGCGTACCAAGGGCGTGCCCGTGCGCTTTTCCTATCACTCCTTCGAACACATGCATGTGCACGACGCGCCGAATCCGAAGTTCAGATCGCTCATCGGGCGGCGGGTCGCGGACCTTGCCAGCGCGGCGGGCAAGGATCCCTTCGACTGGCTGTTCGATCACGCGCTCGAAGGCGGAATGCAGACCACGTTCGACAGCAAGCTGTTCAATGTCGACGAGGAAAAAGTCCGCGATCTGCTGGTCCACCCTTGTGCCGCCCTTGGCCTCGGTGATGCGGGCGCACATCTGTCCTTCCTGTGCGACGCGGGCTACGGATTGCATCTGTTCGGCCACTGGGTCCGCGAGCGGGGCGACCTGAGCCTGGAGCAGGCGGTACAGATGGTGACGAGCCGTCCTGCCGATGCCTATCGCATTCCGGATCGGGGCCGCCTCGTGCCGGGCGCACACGCGGATGTCATCCTGTTCGACCCGCAAACCGTCGGCCGCGGCGAGAAACGCCATGTTTCGGATCTGCCCGCGGGCGCGACTCGGGTGGATATTCCGCCGCTCGGGCTGAAAGGGGTGTGGGTAAACGGGCGACGCATCGTCGACGAGGCGGGTCCGCTCACCAACTGCGGCAAGCCCGGCGTACTGATTCGAAACTTCCCCGCGTAACGACCCGCCGCTTGTGGGTAAACAGAAAACGCGGGACAGCCGGCGATCAAAGAACTTGCTTCACGGTACCTGGCGCGGACTGTTGCCGCTGCCTGAACCCTCGATGCTGTTCAGCCAGGTCTTTATCGCGTCGCCCGGCAGCGGCCGGCTGACGAGGTAGCCCTGAATATGGTCGCACCGCAATAAGCGCAGCAATTGGGATTGCGCTTCGGTTTCCACCCCTTCCGCGACGACCTCCATGCGCAGCGCATGACCCAGGGAAATGATGGAGGACACGATACTCGTCTTGTCCGGGTCGTCCGTCATGCCGTGAATGAAGCTGCGGTCGATCTTGAGTGAATGGACCGGCAGCCTGCTGATGTAGGAAAGCGAGGAATAGCCGGTGCCGAAATCGTCGATCGCGATATGCACGCCCATGTCCCGGATCGCGCGCAGTTTCTCCACGCCTTCGCTCAGGTTCTCCATCAGCATGCTTTCCGTGATCTCGAGATCCAGGCCGACGTCGTTGCCCGAGGCGGCCAGCGCCTCCTGCACGTCGAGAACGAAGCTCTTCTGTTTCAACTGCAGCGCGGAAATATTGACTGCGATTCTGGGCACCTTGAGACCGGCCTCCTTCCAGCCGGTCCGCAGGCGGACGGCTTCCTTCAGTGCCCAGCGACCCACCTGCAGGATGAGGCCGGTCTGCTCGAGCAGGTCGATGAACTCCATCGGCGGAACAACCCGTCCCGTTTCCGGATCGTTCCAGCGTATCAGCGCCTCCAGGCCCACGGTCCGGCGGTCGTGCAAGTCCAGCTTGGGTTGGAAATGGAACTCGAACTCCTGCCGGTCCACCGCCCGGCGCAGCTTCGCCTCTGTTTTCAACCTCCCCGCAACGTGCGCATTGATGTCCGTCGAATAAAAGAGCAGGGCTTCACCGGATTCCCGCGCCTGGTTCAACGCCGATTCGGCGCTGTGCAGGAGCGAGGCCGCGTCGCGGCCGTCATTCGGAAAGAGAGCCACCCCGCCGCGGGCGGATATCGCGAGTTCCCGTCCCTCGAAGACAAAGGGCCGGTCGAAGAACCGGAACTGTTCTTCGGCGAGGAGGTGGGTGATGTGCGCAAGGTCCCGGACACCGGGAATCATCAATGCGAAGAGGTCCCCGCCCAGGCGCGCCACGCGCGCCGGATCATGGGACAGGCTCTTCAGCCTTTCCGAGACCTGTCGCAGTATCGAATCGCCGGCGTGCTCGCCAAAAGATTCGTTGACGGTGCGAAGCCGCGCAATGTTGAAAATCACCAGTGCAAGCATGCTGCTTTCGCGGCCGGCAGCCGTTATGGCCTGCGACAGACGATCATGGAACAAGGTGCGGTTCGACAGCCCGGTAAGCACGTCGTAATAGGCCAGATAGTCGAGGCGCTCCTGGTGGCCGATGAGTTCCAGCGCGAAGGAAATGTTCGCCGTCAATTCCTCCAGAAGGCGAACCTCGTCCTGGTCGGCAAAATCCTTCTCCGCAGCGTCCAGCACGAGCGCCCCGACGGCTTTGTCCTTGATCACAAGAGGCAGGGTCGCTGTTGCAGGCTGGGAAGCTTCCGCGGACGGTGCCTTGTCTCCGGGAGCGCCTGCGGGTTCGATCGCTTGAGCGTTGAGGAAGATGGGCTGCCTGGACTGGAGAGCCTGGGACAGCATTCCCTCGGCGCTCGCCGGGGCCTTGTTGTAGTCCGCCAGCACGCGTTTGAACGCGGACGTTTCGCCGCCCCGCGCGGCGACCAGTTCCGCAGCCGGAGTGGTTCCATCGTTGACCATGACTACCCTTGCCGCGCGGAACCTGCCGATGTCGACCGCGATCTCGCAGATCTGCGCCAGCAGTTGTTCGCGCTGGCGCAGTCGCACTATCGCGGAATTGACCGCACTGGAGAGTGCCCGGATGCGGGTGAGGCGGTCTATCCGCCGCCGCGCAACCATCCGTTCGGTGATGTCGCGCATGATGCCGTCGACGCGCTCCGGCACCATGCCGGCATTGCGTATCAGGCGTGCGCGATCGTTGATCCAGCGGATTTCCCCGTCCGTCCTCACGATCCGGTATTCCATGTCGAAGCTCGCGTTTCCCGCCAGTAGTTCGCGCCATGCTTCGAGAACCGCTTCCCGGTCCGCGTCATAAATAATCCGGCGCCACAGGGCCGGGTCGCTCGAGAACTCTTCCGGCTTGCGGCCGAAAATCTTGAGCGCCGCAGGGCCGATATAAGTGAGCTGCTGATTGGCGAGCGACCATGACCAGACGGCGTCGTCGAGGGATTCGAAAATGCTGTTGAGCCGCTGCTGCGCGCCTTCCAGCTCGGTCTCGACGGCCCGGCGTGCTGCCCGCCCCCGCGCCTCTTCGACGGCCCTGTTCACTGCAGCGGGCAGGCGGATGAGGTTGGTCTTCAGGACGTAGTCCGATGCCCCTTTCTGCAAGGCGCGGATGGCATATTCCTCTCCCAATGTCCCCGATACGAACAGGAAGGGGATGAGGGGGCACGTGGACTGTGCGAGCGCCAGGGCGGACATGCCGTCGAAGTGCGGCATGGAAAAATCCGACAGGATAATGTCCGGCTTGAATTCGGTTACCGCCGCCAGGAATGACGGCTCGGTTTCCACCAGGCGGTGTTCGACCTTGACCCCGGCGCGACGCAATTCCCTGACCTCGAGTTCGGCGTCTGCTTCGGAGTCCTCGACGAACAGGACTTTCAGCGCTTCCATAATGCCGCTTTCCCCCTTTGTTGATGCTGAAGGGCGGGATTAATAATGTCCAGTATAGTCCTGTTTCCGCATGTATTTCCACGAAAATTGCAGGTTTTTTCGGCTTGAATCGGCGGTGTCGGCCGGGCTCCGGACGGACCGGGTCACGGACGAGCGGGTCAGGACCTGCGGCTGGCCGTCGGGCGAGCGGGGGAACGGGGAATCCGTGACAGCTCAGTCTTTGCACGTGGGGAAGAACGGTGCCAGATCCCGCCCGTATCTATGGTCGGTGAAGTCACACGGGTCCGGGAACGAACCGTAACATTGCGCCTCTGGATCGAGTTCGCAGTATTGATTTCCGCGCCTGACCGCCAAGGGCATATAGGCCACCGCCCCTTCCAGACGCTCAGGTCTCGCAACCAGGTCTCCCTTCGAAGTCTTCAGCAAGACGATGGCGTACGGAAAGTGTTTGTTGGGCTTGTCGTAGCAACCACAGAAATGGGCTTCCACCCCCAGATCTCCCAGGCGCAATTCCTGGAGTTCGCTTGCCAGGAATCGGGCTCGGGGCCAAACCGCCAGGCCGTCTGGCTCCGTCGCGCCGTTCGCTGCGGCCTCATTCTCCTGAGTCGTCGAGTCGTTCGCCAGACAGCCGCCGGATGTGGCTACCAACGCCAGCGCCGCAACAATGGACACCAGTGTCTTATTCATTCGTTTCCTCCTGGGTATTCACGGGGCGAAGCAGGACAAGGTGCGTCATTGCCGCAACGCCAGGCCTGCTTCCCAGTGGGGAGGATCGCCGAACGCGCTGCGTAAATACTCAGTCAGCGCCCGGATCTTGGCCGAGGGGCTGCGGTCGCCCGGGTAGGCGATGAAAATCTCCGCCTTCTCCGCTTCGAGGCCGATATCGATGGCCTGAAGCGCGCCGCTCGCCAGTTCCGGGTGGATCAGAAACGTCGGCAACAGCGTGATCCCGAGCCCCGCCAACGCGGCATCGCGCATGATCAGCCCGTTGTTGACCCGCAGGAACTTGCGTGGGCGAATGACAGTGCCGTCGACGGTGTCCTTGCCTGGGAAGCGCCAATCCGATTCGCGGTTGCTGTAGAGGATGGCGTCGCGCGAATGGAGATCCGCCGGCGACTTCGGTGTCCCGTGCCGCGCAAGGTAATCCGGCGACGCCACGAGCAGGCGACGACTTGAAGCCAGGCGTTTGACGATCATCCGGTTGTCCCGGACCGGACCGTGGCGGACGACCGCGTCGTAACCGTCGGCCGCAACGTCGACGAAGCGGTCATCCAGTTCCAACGTCATTTCGATCCCGGGGTTGGCCTCAAGGAATGGGTAAATCGCCGGCCCAAGGTGCAGGCTGCCGAAACTCACTGGCGCCGACAGTCGCAGCGGCCCGACCAGGGCGCCGCGCCGTTCGGCCAATTCGGCGGCGGCCTCCGATGCATCGCGAACGATGCGGCGTGCCCGTTCCAGAAAGGCCGATCCATCCTCCGTGACGGATACTTTGCGCGTCGTACGCTGCAGCAGGCGCGCGCCGAGCGAATGCTCCAGATCGGCCAGGCGCTCGCTCAGCACGGATTTGGAGATGCCCATGCGCCGGGCGGCCTCGGTGATCGACCCGGCTTCCGCAACCGCCACCAAGGCGGTCAATCCATCGAGCTTGAACATTGTTCGGTATTCCCGGAAGCCAGTTTCGCCGACAAGAGGTTTATCCGGACAATACCCGCAGCCTATAGTGCTGTCCACAGAGCCGGACTGGATCCGGTGTTTCATTCCTGGAGATTCCCATGCGCAATTCAGCGTTCAAGTTGTTCCTTGCACTCGCAGGCATTCTCGCTGCGATGGCGGCCGTCACGCCGACCGTCGCCGATCAGCCGATCAAGATCGAAAGCCGCTACGCGGAAGCCAACGGCACCAGACTGCAATATCTGATCGCCGGCACGGGCGAGCCTGTACTGCTTTTGCACGGCTACGCCCAGAGCAGCCACATGTGGCGGCCCCTGATTGCCAAACTTGCCGTCACCCACACGGTGATCGCGCCCGATCTACGCGGCTTCGGCGCGTCGGCCAAGCCGGAGTCCGGCTACGACAAGAAGACCATGGCGCAGGATGTCCACGCCCTGACGGCGTCGCTCGGTTACCAGCGCGTGGCCGTCGTAGGCCACGATATCGGACTGATGGTCGCCTACGCCTACGCTGCGCAGTACCCGGCGGACGTCGATCGTATCGTGCTGATGGACGCTTTCCTCCCCGGCGTCGGCGACTGGACGAAGGTGTGGCTGTTGCGCGACCTCTGGCATTTTCATTTTTACGGCAAGACCCCGCTTGCGCTGGTGAATGGCCGCGAACGCATTTACTTTGAGCATTTCTGGAACGACTTCGCCGCCGATCCGGATCACTCCGTATCCGAGCAGGACAGGCAGATCTACGCCAGGGCGTACGCGCAACCGGGCGGCATGCGCGCGGGCTTCGAAGTCTTCCGAGCATTCGAGCGGGATGCGGCCGATTTCGCCGGCTTCGCCCAAACCAAACTGGGCATGCCGATGCTGGTGCTCGGCGGCGAAAAGGCCTCCGGCGAGTTCCTGATTGCGCAAGGGCGGCTCGTCGCCGACAACGTCGAAGGCGTCATCATCAAAGGGTCGGGCCACTGGCTGATTGACGAGGCGCCGGAACAGGTCATCCCGAAGCTCCTCGAGTTTCTCAATCGGTGAGTTGTTAACGTTCCACCATTCCATACCAACCGGCGGCGCGCAGTCCTGAAGGGACAAGGCATTACACGATGAAAACGTTCTGCATTACCGCTATCGCGCTCCTTTTGCAGTTGTCGCTGGCGGCCACCGGGCTTGCCAATGAAAACCTGCGGCGGCTGACGCCGGCAGAACTCGCGGCGCTGCCCGGCACAGGTCCCGGCGCAGGTACGTCGGGCGTCGAAGGCATTCGCTCCACCGTCCTGTCCGGCGATCCGACCGCACCGGGCCTGTACACCATCCGGCTCAGCGTTCCGGCGAACGTTTCCATCGCGGCGCATACGCATCGTGACGATCGGGTGGTCACCGTTGTCTCGGGCCTCTGGTACTTCGGCTACGGATCGCGCGCTGATGCGGCACTCGTGAAGGAACTGCCTCCGGGAAGTTTTTATACGGAGCCCGGGGACGTTCCACACTTTGCGCAAACTCGGTCTCTGCCGGCCGTTGTTCACATCAGCGGATACGGGCCCACCGATACGATCTACGTTGACGCAGCGTCGGACCCACGCAAGGAGTAGCGTTGGCTGGACGGCGGCGGAGGGTGCATGCGCCAGGCGTCGCCATACCCGCCCAAGGTTTTGCAAAGGATCGTCGCGAATGCCATGCGAGCCTGGCCGGAAAATATCCTCGAAGCGCAGGCCCGCCTGAAATTAGCACTCCAATGCCGAAGCACGGGGTCAGCGCTCAGGGGATGACGCGGTTGCGCCTGAACTCGGCGAACATGCGCAGGAACATCTCCTCGGTGTCCACAGAATCCTGGAATCCGTAACGGCGCGCCTTGCCCGTATTCGAGATGATGTCGTAGTCCGACGCGAATACGGATTCAGGGTAGCCCCAGGCGACGATGTCCTGATAGCTGTGCGCCCTCAGTCCATGCTCGGCGACGATGCGATCCCACACCGGCCCCTTGTCGGCCATCGCGCGCCAGGCTGATGTGCCGTTGCGGCGCGAGATCCATTTCGAAAAAGTCGGCGAACCTGGGCCACACATGCTGCCAGCGGATGAGATCGCCGTTGGTGATGTTGAAGGCCTGGTTGGCACACTTGGGCACGGTCGCCATCCACTCGATCGACTTCGCCAGCAGGGCTGCGTCGGTGCATTGATACAGTGCGGTGTAGGCCCCCGGCTTTCCCGGAAAGCTAAGCGGTAATCCCAGTGCCTTGGAGATGCTGGCGTACACGGCAATCGCCAGCGTCAGGTTCATCGGACCACCGGTCGAGAAACCGCAAACGGCGTGCGGACGCACCGCGGACCAGCCCCAATGCTTGCCCTTCTGGCGTTGTTCCAGAAAGTCCTGCTGGTCGTAGTAGAAGTTCGGCGGCATGTGTCGCGGATCGTCTTCCTTCGCAGGGGTCTTGTAAGCGCCGAGGTGGTTGCCGTACCACTTGCTGCCCTCGGACAGATGGACGTGCTCGAGTGCGGGCGATGCGGTCTCGATGACATCGACCAGGTTCACCAGCATTGCGGTATTCGCCTTTACCAGCTCCTGTGGATCGGCGTGCTCGATGTACGCTACAAAGAAAATGTGGGAAATGTCGGTGAGCGACGCCAGCTTGCTCCGGCAATCGGCGCGGTCGAGCAGATCCACGGAAATATGCCGGTAGTTGCCCGGCACGTCCGGTTTGCGGCGCGAAACGGCGACGATGTCCCAGTCGCCCTGTTCGAGCAGATGGGCCAACAAATAGCCGCCCACCAGGCCAGTGGCGCCGGCGACGAGGGCTGTACGTCTTTTCATGACAAGTTTTTCTCCAGAGCCAGAGAAGGCGAAATTCGATTCGCGTGATATCCGGACCTGCTCAGACGGCGGCTTTTTCCTCTATCGCGTCGACACGATCGGGATAGAAGGCGAGGTGATCCTTGATCCCGGCGACGGCGGCGTAAGGAGCCTCGTAGGTCCAGACGGCATTGACCGAACGCTCCCCGCCGGAAGGGATGCTGTAGTAAGCGCAGTCTCCCTTGTAAGGGCAGTAAGTGGCGTGGTCCGTTCGTTGCAGCAGCGACATGTCGACATCCTTGCGCGGGATGTATTGCACCGCCCGGTATCCCGCCTCGCGCAGCGTCAGGGCCTCGCGACTATCGGCGACGACGCGGCCCCCAACGGACACGACGACCCGCAGCGGGTTCTCCGCAATCGTGATCGGATGATCGCGCCCCGGGATCTTCATCGGCTTGGGTGTTATGGCTACACTCCTTTGTTTGTTGCGGGTGCGCCGGCTCCGCCGCACTCTCTCAGTTTTTCTTGGCGCCTTTGTGTCTTGGTGGCGAGAATTGGTTCGGCCATCGAGTTTTTAACAGCGTGCTAAACCTCTATCGAAGCGGGCTGCGTGAGATCACCTGTTCGATCCAATCCGTCGTCGCATCCAGCATCTCTGCCCTGACTTCCGAATCCTTGCGTCCCGTGCGCGCTGCCACGTGAAACGAATGGTCGGCATCCCGAAACAGCTTGAGGGTTGCGCGGGCACCGAGCTGCTCAGTGAGGGACTGCAGAAGGTGCAAGTCCGTGAACTCGTCGCGGGTTCCTTGCAGGAACAGCATCGGAATCTGCACCTCGAAAAGATACTTCGCGCGCTCGTCCGATGGCTGTCCGGGTGGATGAAGCGGGAACCCAAGGAACACCAGGCCGCGAACTGCGGCCAACGGTGAAGCGGCTTGTGCCTGCGAGGTCATGCGGCCGCCAAAGGATTTACCGCCTGCGAACAGGGCCAGCCCCGGAACCCGCCGCGATGCTTCTGCGATCGCCGCACGCACGGTGGCGTGGGTAAGCTTGGGGGTGTCCGGCCGCTTCGAGCCCCGCTCCATATAGGGAAACTGATAGCGCAGCGTGGCGATGCTGCGCTCCGCAAGTCCGTCCGCGACAAGCGCCATGAATGGATGGGTCATCCCGGCCCCTGCACCGTGCGCGAGCACGCAACAGGCGCGTGCCCGCTCAGGCGCCAGGAGCAAACCGGAGACTCGCTGTGTGTCGTCGACGGCGAACGTCACGAGCTGCGGGCTCGCAGAAATCATGCTTGCGATCCCGGTTCTTGACCCCTGCGGAATTTGGCAAGGTTTGTCATCGATAGCACGCTGGTTGGGGCGCCGACGAGCGGCCTGCTCCATGACGGTCCGCCTTCGGCTGATATTCCCTCTGGAAGTTGCTCTCCATGCGCCCATCGCGCCTGTTGCTATTTGACCTGCTTTACTAATTGCCTCGGTCCAGCGTCATCATTCTGGCTCTGGGCTTTGACGGCGTACATCCTTTCGATAGCCGGATCGCCGGCCGGTACAAGGTAGTTCCTTCCGGAACCGCGATTCGGTCGTCGCGTTGCTGTGCAGCAAGACTGTTCGCTTGACGCGTTGGAGAGGAGCCGATAGATTGGAACACCATGCTGTTGGCCCCGACGGGCCGGGGAAGAGCGCCCGTACGCCGTTCGTGTTGAGCGGCGCAAAGTCGAAACACGGGCGGCCACCAGCACTTCGACTCCTTGGCTGAAGGCACGGAGTTTATCCCGAGCGGCGCCAAAGGGTTCAGTGCGAACTGCATTTTCATCCAGCGATCGGTCAGTCGCTCCAGGGGAGGAGACGTCATGAGCCGGCATTCGAGATTCCATTCCGTGTTGATCGCGGCGATCGGTCTTTGCATTCCCGCGGGAAGTGCGCCAGCCGCCCCCGTGGCTGGGGCACCCGCAGAGCTCAAAATCGCTGTAGTCGCATTCCTGTCGGGACCGGCATCCGGCCCCTTCGGCATTCCGTCGCGCAACGCCGCCGAGGTCTGGATCGAAAAGATCAACCGCGAGGGCGGCATCGGCGGCGTGAAGGTGGTGCCGGTGTTCACGGACGAAGCAGGTCCGGCGGACAAGGTCGTAACCGAGTTCCGCCGCCTGGCGCTCGACGAGAAAGTGAGCGCCGTTCTTGGCTACATCTCCAGCGCCAACTGCCTCGCCGTGCCTCCCGTGGCTGATGAGCTGAAGGTCCTGACCATCGAGTCGGACTGTGGGACGGACCGCGTGTTCGAGGAAGCCAAGCATCCTTACGTTTTCCGGACGCACGCGCACACCGTCATCGATGGCGTAGGCGCCGCCCGGTACGTGCTGAGCATCCACCCGGACGTGAAGACCATCGCCGGCATCAACCAGGACTACGCCTGGGGCCGCGATTCGTGGGAGGTTTTCCAGCGCAGCATGCGCAAGCTCAAGCCCGACGTGCAGGTGGTGGATGCGATGTGGCCCAAGCTGTTCGCCGGCGAGTACTCGGCCGAGATCTCGAAGCTGCTGGTGGAGAAGCCCGATGTCGTGTTCACCAGCTTCTGGGGCGGCGATCTGGTGACCTTTGCGGGGCAGGCCAAGGCCAGGGGGCTCTACGACGAGAGCCTGGTGGTCGTCAACAACACGGGCTCGGACATCAAGGACATTGCGCCGGGGGTGCTGATCGGCTCGCGCGGGCCGCACGGCATCGTGTCGTCCGATATGGACAAGAACCCGTTACGCAAGGAATTCATCGGGCTGTACCGGCAGAAGTATGGACTTGCCAAGAACAATTACATCGCGCACGGCGCCTACCATTTTGTCCAGGCGCTGCAAGGGCTGCGTGCCGCTTACGAAAAGGCCATCAAAGCGGCCGGCGGCTGGCCGACCACAGAACAGGTTGCGGCAGCGTTGGAGGGGTTGGAGTTCGATACCCCGAGCGGTCGCATTGCCATGGCCATCGGCGGCGGCCACCAGGCGATCGAACCTGCGGGTTACGCCATCCTGAAGTTCGACTCCGCTCTCGGGGTCAATGTGTTCTCCGAGATCCGGATGTTTCCGGCCAAGTGCGTGAACCCGCCCGACGGGATGAAGAGCCTGGACTGGATCGATCGCGGCTTCCCCGGCGCGCAGTGCTAGCGGCGGCGTAGCGCGCCCGGGGTTTCGAGTCCGCTAAGCGCCGAAAGCCCCCGGTGCGTCTTCTTCTCGTTGTCGCACTGGACGGGCTCACATACGCCTCGTGGCTGTTCCTGGTTTCCGCGGTGCTCACGTTCACGTACGGC
>JACXTT010008544.1_pt1 | contig 14188 bp, 19 predicted proteins | sample 9270951 | NCBI WGS metagenome assembly JACXTT01 (sample SAMN15532306, study PRJNA645909) | rock metagenome | isolation source: weathered quartz diorite | place: Puerto Rico | collected 2017-06-21 | reverse complement strand
ATTGCGGTCATTGAACATGTCCGTGACGGCGCGGAATTTCCCCGTAAACGCAAGGTAGGCGATGCCCGCGCAAATGATGGCGGCAAGAACAAGAGATATAAGGCGAAGGCGGATCATGGCTCAGCCTTCCTGCGCAAGTTCTGCAAAGATGCCGACTTTGACGAACCCTTCTCCTTCAAGTCTGCTCATGCCGTCCACGACGTTTCACTACGCAGTGCTTTCATCAGCCCGAACGAAAATGCGGGCCTCGGCGTAAATGTCCTCGACGTTCAACGCCGGGTTATTGCGGATCGCGTGATCCAGCGTGACTTGACCAAGTTGAGACATCGTCACGGTCTGCTCGTCGACGAAGAGCTCCAACCCGCCCGCACCCTCGCGGATACCTACAATAGTCGGATTTAGGCCTTCCAGGTGAATTGGAACAGGGTTCGGCGGCGGCAAGTCGACGCGGATATCTACCGTCGGAATCGGCGCCGTGACCATGAAAATGATCAGCAACACAAGAAGAATGTCGATAAACGGGATGACATTCGGGTCAGAGTTGGGCTGCATCGCCCCCCTGCGGCCCTTAACGCCTCCAGCGGCTACCTTACCAGCCATCGCCTACCTCCGGTCCTCGGCGACGAGGCCAATTTTAGTGAAACCCACGTTCTGCAGCATGTTCATGGCGCGAACGACATTGCGATAGGGAAGATCGGCGTCGGCGCGAATATAAATGCGCTGATCCTTCACTTCGTAATCGTCGTCGGCGATCTGCGGCGAGTTGGTGCGCACCGCTTCGATCGTCTTCTCGCCGAGCGAATCCCACGAGACTTGGTCGTTCATGACATAGACGCGCACCGTGCCGCCTTGGGAGTTCACCGACACCCAAGTCGGGCGCGGCGGACGCTTCGAGGGATCGACCCGGGAAATCGGCATTTGCACGTGGACGTCCACGCTCGAGATCGGCGCTGCGATCATGAAGATGATCAACAACACGAGCATGATGTCGATGAAGGGGATCACGTTCGGATCCGCCGTCACGTCCATGCGACCGCGCTTACCACCACCTTGGCCAGGCGCAGAGACTTTAGCCGCCATTGGCTATCCTCCCGAAGCAGCTAATCCTCAGCCCGCACGGCTATCCATGTCGCGCGAGACGAGGGCAATGAACTCGGACGCGAAGTCCTCGAGCTTACCGCCTTGCTTAGAGATTTGCTTGGCCGCGAAGTTGTAAATGAGCACCGCGGGAATGGCGGCGGCGAGACCGGCGGCGGTCGCGAGCAGAGCGCCGGCGATGCCCGGCGCCACGACTGCAAGCGAGGTGGTCTGCGTCTTGGCGATGCCGACGAACGCGACCATGATGCCCCAAACTGTGCCGAAAAGGCCGATAAACGGCGCGTTCGCGCCGATCGACGCCAGGAAGGTCATCGATGAGCCCAGATCTTCGAGGTGTTCGTTTTGGCGAGTGGTCATCGCAGCGGCGACGCGTTGCATGGTGTGGTCGCGCGCATCGCGCATGGCGTAGAGGCCGAGATCTTGCGTGCGCCGAACTTCAGCCATGCCGGCGTCGAACATCGACTTGATGCCCGATTGCGGCAGCTTGCGAACAATCGTCTCGGCGTCTTGCACCGAATTGGCCTTGCGGAACGCGGCGAGGAATTCGCGCGTTTGGCGGGCCGCTTTGCGCATGACGTAAATTTTTTCAAACAGCAGCGCCACGGCGTAGATCGCGCAGAGCCCGAGGATGATCATGACGCCGAGCTCAACGGCGTTGAGCTGACGGATGAGGTCCAAGAGGCTGACTTCGTTGTGGCCGGCCTGTTCGGCGGCTGCAGCTGCGGCGCGCTGTTTGGCGGCGGCCAGATCGGCTGCGGACGGCGGCGGAGCAGCCGGAGGCGGTGCGGTCGTCGTCGTGGCTGCTTGTCCGGCGGCCGCGCCGCCTTGCTGCGCGAACATCAGCAGCGAATTCATCAACGTCATGGTCTGCCCTTCTGCCTGGCCTTTAGTTTGTTTCTAGCAACGCGGTTTTTGTTCGGCGCTCTAACGCCCACAAGGTCAATTTCTTTTGCGCGCTTGGCGAATGATCCGGACGGCCCATCCCAGGGACCGTTCCTCACCTTCCCACCAAGTGCCGCCGGGGCTGTCGCGGTCGCGATCTTCTGTCCCAGGCGGTTACCGACGCCAGCCACCTAAATTTTCGGAAAAGGTGTCCTTGTCAACGTCTCCCACGCAGTGGGCGATCTTTTAGACCGCCTGCCTCCCCCAAACCGTGGGCAATGCCCCCGAGGGGCCCGCCCGTGCAACCAAAACTTTCGTGATCGTCATCTGTTCCGCCTATACACCCGTCGGCACGTTCTCGCCCCATTTTTATGAAGGGCAACCATCATGGCCATGAGCGCAAGCGACCTCGAAGGCCTGCTGCGCGCCGCTTTCGCCGACGCCGACATTGAAATCAAGGACCTCGCCGGCGATGGCGATCATTATAAGGCCGTCATTCGCTCGGCGGCGTTCGCCGGCAAGTCGCGTGTGGCCCAGCATCAGATGGTCTACGCCGCACTCAAAGGCAAAATCGGCGGCCAACTCCATGCGCTGGCGCTCGAGACCAGTGCAAAGCCTTGATGAGGCTCGCAATACCCCTTACCTGCCGCCTCGGAGACTGAAATGTCCGACGCGCTCGAAACCATCCGCACCACCGTCGCTGGCCATGACGTGGTGCTCTTTATGAAGGGCACCGCCGAACGCCCCCAATGCGGCTTCTCCAACATGGTGGTGCAGATCCTCGACCATATGGGGGTCGAATATTTCGACGTGAATGTTTTGGCCGACGAACAGGTGCGCCAAGGCGTCAAGGAATTCGCCAATTGGCCGACCATCCCGCAGCTTTACGTGAAAGGCGAATTTGTCGGCGGGTGCGACATCGTGCGTGAGATGTTTCAGACCGGCGAATTGAAGACGCTGCTCGAAGACAAGGGCGTCGAACTGGCGGCCTGACCGACCTCGCAGCCGCTCCTCATCGGGTCGTCATCGGGTCCTCATCGGGAACTTCAGAATCAAACAAGACCAAAAAAGCGTCTGCGCTCCGCTTTGGGGGAACGCGCCAGCGCATGATGCATGATGACGCTCGTGTGCGCGCAAGGCCCCGTGAGGCTGCGCCTGCCTAAGCGCTGCGCCGTTCGTCGGGGCGCTCCATCACTGCAAGATCGAGCTTGATCCGCGAGCCGTCGCGCAGCACGTCGAGCGAGACGCGACGACCGATGCGATCGCGCGTCAAAAGCTTATGCACTGCGTCCACAGAAGGCGTGGGAGAACCGTCGAGCTTCAACACGACGTCGCCCACGCGCAGCCCCGCTGCTTCGGCCGGTCCGCCGCCGGAAACGGCGACCACCAGCACTCCGCTCTCAACATCGAGACCCAAGCGACGCACCAGGGCGCGGGACAATTCCTGGGTCTGGCCGCCAATGCCGAACCAGCCGCGCGCCACGCGCCCGCTGCGCATGAGATCGGGAATGACGGCTTTTGCCGTGTTGCTCGGCACCGCGAAACAGATGCCCTGGGCGCCCCCGATGATGGCGGTGTTGACACCCACCACCGAGCCATCGGCGTCTACGAGCGCACCCCCGGAATTGCCGGGGTTTAGCGCCGCATCGGTTTGAATAACGTCCTCGATCAGCCGCCCGCTCTCGCCGCGCAGCGTCCGCCGCAACGCCGAGATCACGCCGACCGTCACTGTCGCCTGCAGGCCCAGGGGATTGCCGATGGCGATCGAGAGCTCGCCCACCTTCAGCGCATCAGAATCGCCCAGCTCGGCGGACTGATGGTTGCGCCCGCTCAAGCGCAACAGCGCCAAGTCCGTATCCGGATCGGTGCCGACCACTTCTGCGGCGACGACGCTGCCGTCATGCAACACGCCCTCCACGCGGCCTGCGCCGCGCACGACGTGATTGTTGGTGAGCGCATAACCGTCCGGCGAAACGATCACGCCGGAGCCTGCGCCATCGTACAAATCGCGCATCCGGCTCGTGCGCCTGACGCCGATGACGGCAGGCCCGATTGCTTCGACAACACGGATGACTGTTTCGGAAAAACCGTCCCGCGGCCCGCGTCTGCGCGGCGCCTGGACGAAGCTGCTCTTGCGGCCAAACATGGGAGGAAAAGTAGGGAGCTAAGCGGCTGACGACTAGACCCGCTTCCTTGCGCGAGCGACGCGGCCTACATGCGCTCCCATGAGCCCGCTTCGCGCCGTCCGCCGCTTCAACCTCCTCACATGGCTCAGGAATTCGTTCTTGGCCGGCATCGCCGTGGTTTTGCCGTTCGTGGTCACGATTTGGGTGGTGTGGCTGGTCGTCAGCATCATCGATCACAACGTGACGCCGCTCATCCCGCCGGGCCTGAAGCCGTTTGCGCCAACCTTTTTCGGCAGCGGCGTCATTATCGCCGTTGTCGTGCTCACTTTGATCGGGGCGCTCGCGGGCAATCTCGTCGGCCGCTGGCTGGTGAATTCCACCGATCAGGTCATCGGCAATCTGCCGCTCGTTCGCTCCCTTTACGGCGGCGCCAAACAAGTGTTCCGCCAGGTCGCCGCGCCCGAGCGCACATCGTTCAAACAAGCCGTGCTCTTGGAGTTTCCGTATCCCGGCATTTGGACGATTGGCTTCATCACCAACGAACACGCAGTCGAAGTCGTGTCCGACATCGGCGATGAGGACCTCGTCGCCGTCTTTGTGCCCCACGCGCCGGTGCCGACGTCGGGCTATCTGCTTTATATGAAGCGTTCGGCCTTAAAGCCGCTCAGTATCGGGCCCGACGAGGCGATCAAGCGCGTCATTTCGCTCGGCATCATCCGCGCCGACGACGCGTCTACTCAATCTTGAAGTCCGACGCCTTCCATTGCGGCTTTGGATATTTCGGATCCATCTTCTCCAGCACGCCACGCACGATAGAGGCGATGATGGCGTTGCGCCGCCATTTCTTGTCCGAGGGGATCACGCGCCAGGGCGCGTGTTCTGTCGAGCAGCGCTCCAGCATGGTTTCGTAGGCTTTTTCGTAATCGTCCCAAAGCTTGCGGTCGGCCAAATCGCCCGGATTGAATTTCCAATTGTGTTTGGGCTCTTGCAAGCGGTCCTCGAGGCGCTTGCGCTGCTCGTCCTTGGAAATGTGCAGCATGAACTTCAAAATCGTGACGTCGTTCTGCGTCAGATACTTCTCGAAGTCGTTGATCTGCCCATAGCGCTGCTCGATCGCCGCAGCCGGCGCAAGTTCGCGCACTTTCGCAACCAGCACGTCCTCGTAATGAGATCGGTTGAAGACCCCGATCAGCCCCCTTTTCGGCGCCGCGTTATGAACCCGCCAAAGGTAATCGTGCGCAGCCTCCTCCGAATTCGGCGCGCCAAACGGCGTCACCGCGACGCCGAGGGGCCCGCACGAGCCGAATACGCCGCGCACCGTCCCGTCCTTGCCAGCGGTGTCGATGCCTTGCAGCACGACAAGCAAGGCGCGCGTGCGCTCCGCCCAGAGCTGATCCTGCAGCTTGTCGATTTCCTTGACGTCGGCGGCGAGTGAGGCTTCGGCTTCATCGCGATCGGGAAAAACCTCATCCCCGACCGTGTCGCGCTTTCTCAGGATCGTCTTGTCGCCCGGCGCGATCAGGATGAATTCGTCGAGCTTCTTCCAGGTCTTGGTCATGGGGCGAAAGCATACAAGAAAAAGGCCCGCCGCAAGGACGGGCCTCGGGTGTTGGGCGAATACTAAGCCTTAGCTCGCGTAATATTCGACGACGAGGTTTGGCTCCATCTGCACCGGATAAGGCACGTCCGAAAGCGTCGGCACGCGCTGGTAGCGCGCAGTCATGCCCTTGGGATCGACTTCCAGATAATCCGGCGCATCGCGCTCCTGGCTTTGCAGCGCCTCCAGCACGATCGCCATGGATTTGGCCTTGTCGCGCACTTCGACGATGTCGCCGACCTTCACGAGATAGGACGGGATCGTGACGCGCTTGCCGTTCACCTTCACGTGCCCGTGGTTGACGAACTGGCGTGCGGAAAACACCGTCGGCGCAAACTTCGACCGGTACACCACCGCATCGAGACGGCTCTCCAAGAGACCGATAAGGTTTTCGGCCGTGTTGCCTTTGCGGCGGGCGGCTTCCTCGTAGGTCTTGCGGAACTGCTTTTCGGTGATGTTGCCGTAATACATCCGCAGCTTCTGCTTTGCGACGAGTTGCAGGCCGAAATCGGAGGTCTTGCCTTTGCGGCGCTGGCCGTGCTGGCCTGGGCCATATTGGCGCTTGTTGACGGGAGACTTCGGGCGTCCCCAGAGGTTTTGGCCGAAACGGCGGTCTGATTTGTATTTAGCTTCGATACGCTTCGTCATGCGCTGGCCCGCGCCTTCTTCCGTGACGGGGCCCGGCGGCTTCCCAATGAAGCCGCGACTGCCCTGGCGGTTCGCCCGTCGCCCAGCATGGTGTCCCGCGGCGACCCTTTGAAACGGGCGGCGCGGGAAAGCGAGGGCTTTTGACGGAATGGGGGCTGGAAGTCAAATTGACCCCATGAGTTATGTCGAGAAGTCGCTCGGGTCCGGCGAGCGCATTGTCGCCAGGGCGCATTTTCACTGGTGGTACAGCGTCAAAGCCTGGGCGGCGCTCATCTTCCTCTTCTGGTGCCTGATCGGCATCTGGATCTTCGTGGCCATGATGGTGCGTCAGAACACCACCGAGATCGCGGTCACCTCGCATCGCTTCGTGGAAAAAACCGGCCTCATCACGCTCCGCACCAACGAGATCGCGCTCCGCAATATCGAGGGCGTCCAATTGGAGCAGAGCTTCATGGGCCGGCTCCTCGGCTATGGGCATCTGCGTGTCGAGGGCACCGGCGTCGATGCGGTCATCGTGCCGGATATCGCAGACCCGATCGCCTTCCGCGCTGCGCTTGAATCCGCCAAGGAGCAGGCCTGATTATTGGGCCGGCTGCGGCGTCCACAATGAAAGCTGATCGTAGACGATGCGCCATCCTGCAACGTCGTATTGCCAGATGCGCGCATAGAAGCCCTGTCTCGCCGCGCCGCCTTCGCTCCAGTGCGCCTCGCCCAGCGTGAACACGAGATCGCCGCCGGATGACGCTTCGGTCCGGCGATGGACGTAAGCCACGTCCGCGGTGGGCGAAACCAAGTTGGCTTCCGAGGCCGGCCCGCCATAGGCGCGCTCGCGTCCCGATCGATAGACGTGCGCGCCTGGGGCAAGAAAGCGCCTGAGCGCCGAGGAGGTCTCGGCGCTCGCCTCGATGCTGTTGACTTCCGCCATAGCAACAGCGGCGGAACCGACGCCAACGACCGCCGGCAGCGTCGGCACATCGGCGCCTTCCGCCATATAGGGGCCGGCCCCCTCGATGGGGCCTGGACCGCCGTCGAAAATCCACTTCCAACTTCCATCGAGCTCGCGGCGCCAAACCGTAAAGTACTGAATTGAGGGCGTGCGCGCGGCATCGGTGCTCGCCGGGCCCGTCGTGAAGCCCAAATCGCCTGAACTCGCAATGCCTGCATAGGACGGCGCCCAATAGAGATTGCGATCGCCGTCGTCAGGCAGCGAGCACATCCGTTCGTGCGCATTGGTCAATCCCGCACGACCGATCAATTGGCTGTCGGGGGCGCTGAACTCGCAGAACGCCGGGATCCAGCCGATCTGGCCCGCGCGCGCCGCGAAGGCGTGTTCAGCGTCAATCACCGCGGTCGCGGCGATCGTTGTCATTTGCGTTGTCGCGCATGCGCAGAGCGCAAGCGCAAGAAGCGGGCCCTTCATGCGATTAAGCCGAAACCCGGACCCCCATTTCGGTCAACGAAAGACGCGATGAAAGCGCGATCGGGCGAGAACACACTTTCGTGAGCGGCGCACATCACACTTAACGCTTTGTCAACGGCGCGCAGGCACAGGCTGAGATGGGAAGGAGTTGCGCGGTGACGGTCATTCTGCGCCGAAACGAAGCCCTCGAGCTCAACCTCGTCGAGTTCACAGGCGCGATCACTTTGGATGAACTAAAGGCGGTGGCCAAATTCCAGGCCGACAAGCCCGACCTCCTGGCCAGCGATTGCCTCAATGTCGTCCGCGCCGGCGGCGACTTCAATGCCGTGAGCTTCCAGCAGCTCGACGTGCTTTTCGACCATTACCGCGCCCTCTTCTCGCCCCTCCGGCTTCAGATCTTCCGCCGTGCGGTTTGGCTTTGCGAAGACGAAGGACCGAAAGCCCACATCACGCATTGGATGAGCCGCGACGCGAAGGAAGGCATGTCCAGTACGCTGAAGCAGTGCCATTCGTTTTCGGAGGCGGCCGATTGGCTTTTGCTGATGGACGCCGAGCGCGGCATGCTGGAGCGCGCCGAAGGCTTTGTGGAAATCGTCCGCTTTAGTTTCCCAACTTCCCCCAGCTGCGCCCCTTCGCGCTAGCCGCCGCTTTCAAGGTCGTATTGGCTTTGCAGATAATTCTGCACGCCCATTTGTTCGAGCGCCAAAATCTGGGTTTCCAGGAAATCGATGTGCTCCTCGGTATCGTCGAGAATATCCCTCAAGAGATCGCGTGAGACATAATCCTGTTTCTCCTCGCAGAGTGCGACACCCTCCACCAGATTGACGCGCGCACCGGTCTCGGCCTGCAGATCGCAATCCAAGCGCGTCGGCGCGTCGACGCCGATTTTCAACTTGTTGAGCGCTTGTAAGTTGGGGTGCCCGTCTAAGAAAAGGATCCGCTTCACCAGCTTGTCGGCGTGCTTCATCTCCTCGATGGATTCTTGATAGGTTTTCTTGCCGAGCTTGCCCAGACCCTCATTGTCGTACATGCGCGCGTGCACGAAGTATTGGTTGATCGAGGTGAGCTCGTTGGTGAGAATCTGATTGAGCTTCTTGATGATTTCGGCGTCGCCCTTCATCGCGCGTCACTCCGCTGCGACGAGGCTACTCTTGATGGCCTCGCCAATGCTTTCGGCGATCTCGGGCAAGCAGCGGCCACAGCAGGGCTCGCAGCCGTGATGGGCGAGCACGTCCTTCGGTCGCTGCGCGCCGGCCTCGATGGCTTCGGCCACTTCCCCGCGTGTCACACCGTTGCAATTGCAGACGTACATCCAGCACTTCTCTGAAAGCAAAGACGTTTTTGGCGACTGCGAAGCAGCCGCAAAAGCGATGTAGCGAGTCTTAGCCGCTCTTGCAAGTCATTCGCATCAGTCGGCCTGCGAGAAACCCGACTTGGCCCCCCTTAAGGCTCGCGATTGAGCGCGCTGGAATGCTCGACTTGCTGCACAGCCCCAGCATCGAATTTGAGCCCCGAGCCGAGTATCGCGGCAGCGATTTCGCTCGCTGAAATGCAATGCGCTCGGCGAGTACGAGATCGCCCATCGGGATTGGCATGCCTTACGACCTCTTCAACCTCATCGTCGGCGACGCCGATTTCAGCGCGTCAGTCTTCAAGACCTCGATGCGATCGCCGTAAAATACCGGGAGTTCTTCGAGCCAAGCGATGTCTTGATCTTCCGCCGCTCGGCCCCACTGTCGTTCAGCCCACAAATCGCAAGTCCTACCTCGACATGGCGCGACTTCAGCAGCTGCTGCGTTAGCTCAACGCTTTGCGCATCGCCTCGGCGCCCGCATCCATCGCAGCACCTTGAATAGCCGCCATATCGTCGGGCAGAAAATCGACGCTCCACACGAAACGGCTTCCCTCGCCATCTTCGAACACTTGAGCGGAAGCGCTATAGTGCGCGTAGCGTGGGCTATCGGTAATAGCGTAGACCAGGCGCCGCCCAACATCGTCGCTGCTGACGAGATGCTCGCGCACTTCCATTCCGTTCGCAAACGTCACGACGCGCGCCCCGTCCGGCTCCATCCGGGTTGCTCGAACGAACCCTTTCGCCAAATCGTGCACAGAATCGAATTTCTTCAGAACGGCCCAAACATCGTCGGGCGAGCGCGGCGAGTGGAATTCACGACGAATGGTGGCCATCGGCTCATCTCCGGTGCAAAGCCAAGCTATCGCCGAAATCGGACGCCGGCGCTCGCCATTTCCGGACCGGCTCATTTTTCAGCGCCAAGACTTGGGTTAGCTTTCGGATTGAGCTAGAAGCCCCGCCTTCAATGACAAGAGCCCCAACCATCGGCATGGTCAGCCTCGGCTGCCCGAAAGCGCTCGTTGACAGCGAACGGATCATCACGCGGCTTCGCAGTGAAGGCTATGAACTCAGCGGCTCTTACGAAGGCGCCGACCTCGTTGTCGTAAACACGTGCGGTTTCCTCGATAGCGCCAAGGCCGAAAGCTTGGAGGCCATCGGCGAAGCCCTGAGCGAAAACGGCAAGGTGATCGTCACCGGCTGCTTGGGAAAAGAGGAAAAGCTCATCCGCCAAGCGCACCCCAAAGTGCTCGAAGTCACCGGTCCCCATCAATACGAAGCCGTCGTTGGCGCGGTGCATGCCCACCTGCCCAAGCTGCACGATCCGAAAATCGATCTCGTGCCCGAGGGCGGCTTTCGACTGACGCCACGCCATTACGCGTATTTGAAAATCTCCGAAGGCTGCAACAACCGCTGCAGCTTCTGCATCATTCCGAGCATCCGCGGCGATCTTGTCTCGCGGCCGGCCAATGCAGTGCTGAAGGAGGCGGAATCGCTGGTGAAGGCCGGCGTCAAAGAAGTGCTGGTGATTTCGCAAGACAGCAGCGCCTATGGCGTCGACGTCAAATACACAGAGAGCAAATGGAAGGACCGCATGGTCCGCGCCAGGTTTTTCGACCTCTGCAAAGAGCTCGGCGATTTGGGCGTCTGGATCCGCCTCCATTACGTCTATCCCTATCCGCACGTCGACGAAGTGGTGGGCCTCATGGCCGAAGGCAAAATCCTTCCGTACTTGGATATCCCCTTCCAGCACGCCTCACCCACCCTGCTCAAAGCCATGCGCCGCCCCGCCAACCAGGACAAAGTCCTCGATCGCATCAAGACCTGGCGCTCGATCTGCCCAGATCTCACCATCCGCTCGAGCTTCATCGTCGGCTTCCCCGGCGAAACCGAGGACGATTTCGAAGCGCTCTTGGATTTCATCGAAGCAGCGGAGATCGATCGCGCCGGGGTCTTCAAATACGAGAACGTCGAAGGCGCCCCCTCACGCAATCTCCCGGGTCATGTCGAACAGGAAGACATCGAGGAGCGCTACGACCGCTTCATGGACGTGCAAACCACGCTCGCGCACGCCCGCGGCCAAGCCATGGTCGGCAGAACTGTCGATGTCATCAATGACGGCTGGGAAGACGATGCCGAAGCCTATTCCTGTCGCACCAAGGCCGACGCGCCGGAGATCGACGGCGTCGTCTACGTCCGCAGCGAAGAAGAAATCGCCGACGGCGCCATCTTCAAAGCCGAAATCTTGAGCGCTGAAGGACACGAGTTGACCGGGCAGACGCTCTAGGTTCGGGCTCTCTTGTCCGCCTCGCCCAAACGCTCATTCCAGGATTGATTCCGCGGTCCATTCCGGGCCTGCAATTTTCTCTATCCTTCTGTCGGGGGAGGGCATACTCGCGCGTCCTAGAAGCGGCCCTCGAGGTTTTTCGATGCTCTACGCCTTCCTCTGCTACAACAACGAAAACGCCGTCATGTCGTGGTCCAAGGAAGAGGACGAGGCGGTGATGGCGAAACTCGACCTCGTGCATCAAAAGCTCCGCAAGCAAAAGAAATTGGGCCCCTCGCTCAGGCTTATGCCCACCACCGCCGCCACCACGCTCGTCAAAGAGAAGGACCTTGTCCTTGACGGCCCGTACGCCGAAACCAAGGAGGCGCTGCTCGGGTTTTATATTCTCGATTGCGAAAACCTCGACGAGGCAGTCGCGATCGCGCGCGAACTCGGCCAAGCAAATCCAGGCGGCGCCTATGAGATCCGCCCCGTCCGCCTCTTCGTCAACGATCAGCTCGCGACGTGAGCGACCTTTCCTGGATCGATGCGGCGCTGACATCTGCGCGGCCCCAGGCGGTGAGCGCGCTCTTGCGCTACTTCCGAGATCTCGACACTGCCGAAGAGGCCTACCAGGAGGCCTGCCTCAAGGCGCTCCGGGCGTGGCCGAAGAACGGCCCGCCTCGCGATCCGGCCGCTTGGCTCATCTTCGTCGGGCGCAACGTCGCCATCGACGCCAAGCGGCGCGGCGCAAAGCAACAAGCCTTGCCCGAAGAAGATCAACTTTCAGATCTCGAGGATGTGGAAGCGCGCGTCGTCGAGAAATTGGATAACGCCGATTACCGCGACGACGTCCTTCGGCTCTTCTTCGTCTGCTGTCATCCCGAGCTGCCGGCGACCCAACAGATCGCGCTTGCGCTTCGCATCGTCTCCGGCCTCTCGGTCGCCCAGATTGCACGCGCGTTTCTGGTCAGCGAAGCGGCGATGGAGCAGCGCATCACCCGCGCCAAGCGGCGCATCGGCGAAGCCGGCGTGCCGTTCGAAACCCCTGGCGCAGTTGAGCGCAGCGAACGGCTCGCGGCGGTCGCGGCCATGCTCTACCTCGTTTTCAACGAGGGTTATTCTACGAGTGGCGAGGATGCGCCGAGGCGCGCGCCCCTCTGCGAGGAAGCTATCCGCCTCTCACGCATGCTGCTCGGCTTGTTCTCCGCCGAGCCTGAGATCATGGGCCTTTTGGCGCTCATGTTGCTCCAACATGCCCGCAGCGCCGCGCGCTTCGATCAAAGCGGCGACATCGTTTTGCTCGAGGCTCAAAATCGCGCACTCTGGGACAAGGATAAGATCGCCGAAGGCCTCGCCTTGATCGACAAAGCCATCCGTCACCAGCACCGCGGCCCCTACCAGATCCAAGCCGCAATTGCCGCGCTTCATTCACGCGCGCCCACATTTGCCGAAACGGATTGGACGCAGATCGAGTTGCTCTACGCCGCGCTCGAGCAAGTCCAACCCTCGCCGGTCGTCACGCTCAATCGCGCGGTCGCCGTTTCAAAGGTTTTTGGCGCGCAAGCGGCCCTGGACATGATCGAGCCGCTCGCCGATCGTCTTCAGAGCTATTTCCACTTTCATGGCGTGCGCGGCGCATTTCTGCTCGACTTGGAGCGCAGCGGGGAGGCGCGCGAGGCCTTCAATCGCGCCATCGCGCTTGCGAATTCGCCCGCAGAGGCCGCCCACATCCGCATGCACTTGGACAAGCTCCAGGAAAGCGCGCGCTCGCAATAATAGAGCAATCGTTTCGAAAGCTGTCGGCGCCGCGCGTCTTCGTTCGTCCTTGGAATGCACAACCCTTCAAAGCCCTCAAGGAGATCGCCAATGTCCACGCCTGTCGATGTAACGCCTAACGGCGATCGCGACCTCGTTCTTTGCCGCATCATCGATGCGCCGCGCGCGAAGGTCTACGCCGCCTACACAATGCCTGCGAAAGTCAATCAATGGTGGGCGCCGCTCCCGTGGAAAGCAAACGTCATCCAAATGGATCTTCGTCCGGGCGGCGCAAGCCACATCGTGATGGAGGGTCCCACTGGCGAGAGCCACGACATGCCTGGCGTCTTCCTGGAAGTCATTCCAAACGAGAAAGTCGTGTGGACCGACGCCTATTCGAAGGCTTGGGAGCCGCGTGAGCATTCCTTCTTCACCGCCGTCATCACCTTCGAAGACGCCGAGGCGGGCAAGACCAAGTACACCGCGCACGTCTTTCACGGCAACGCAGCCGACCGGCAACGACATGAGCAAATGGGCTTCCATCCGGGCTGGGGCATTTGCGCCGATCAACTCGAAGAAGTTGCGCGCGCTTGAACAAGCCTCAAACGACGACGCTCCATCCAAACGGCCTCCCGATCGAGGCCGTTTTTATTCCGGGTCGCCTTTCTTGCGTCCCCCGCGCCCGATCGTCAGCGCCTTGATGACCCCGCGCATGGTGCGCGCTTCTTGATCGGTCAAATGCGCGCGCAAGAACATGGCGCGCAAATTCCTCTTCATCAGCGGCGCTTTGTCGGGGGGATGAAAGAAGCGACCGTGTTCCAGTTCGCTCTCGAGATGGGCAAACATCGCTTCGAGTTCCTCCTGCGTCGCCGGCGGGCTCTCGACATCTCGAAACCAGGGCGGCGCGCTCTCGCCTTGGCGCGCCTCTGCGTAGGCAAATGCAAATACCGTCACCGCGTTGGCTAAATTGAGCGACGCAAACCCCGGATTGACCGGCAATGTCAAAATCGCGTCGGCGCGCGCAATTTCGTCGCTCTCCATG
>JACXTT010008543.1_pt1 | contig 14190 bp, 15 predicted proteins | sample 9270951 | NCBI WGS metagenome assembly JACXTT01 (sample SAMN15532306, study PRJNA645909) | rock metagenome | isolation source: weathered quartz diorite | place: Puerto Rico | collected 2017-06-21 | reverse complement strand
GCCTGTGCGAGGCTTTCCTGCGTCATCGCGACGCGCCGGCGCCAGGCGCGGATTACCTGTGCAGCATCAGCGGGGACGCCTCCGGATGATGACGTGGGTTCCATCTCGCCTTGGTTCAGAGCAACGCAGGTGCCACCTCGCGCCACGAGAATACGCGGCCGACACCTTGCAGTTCTGACAGGAACCCCTCGAGAGATGGCGCCCTTGCGATTTCGCGAGATCAGCGGTTAGGACCGAGGGCCAACCAACACCGCCGGACCTGCACGACAGCTCGGGGATCCGGTAGCAGGAGGGTGCTCAGAATGGCGATCGCCGCGAAGGACCCGGAGACGACAGTCCGGCAGTTTTGCGCTGCTTGGCCCGAGCGGAACGTCGACAAGCTCCTCGGCTACTTCACCGACGACGCGCTCTACCACAACATGCCGATGGAGCCGGTCACCGGGAAGGATGGCATCCGCGAGGTCCTGAACATGTTCATCCCCGCCGAGGACGTCGAGGCGGAGATCACGCTCCTCGCGACGCGCGGCAACGTCGTCTTCACCGAGCGGATCGACCGCATGACGATTGCGGGGAAGGAGGTGGTCCTGCCGTGCGCTGGCGTGTTCGAGATCCGGGACGGCAAAATCGCCGCGTGGCGCGACTACTTCGACCTCGCCACGTGGCAGCGGCAGACCGCCTAGCGCGCGGTCAGCGCGCCGCCACCCCCCGCGCCTCCATCGCCCGCGCCTTCGCCCAGCGGTAGTCCGGCTTGCCGCTCGGGCTCCGCACCATCTCGTCGACGAGCACGACCGTCTTCGGGAGCTTGTAGCGGGCGAGCGACTGGCCGGCGAATGCCGTCAGCTCCTCGGGCACGACGCGCTGGCCCTCGCGCGCCTGAACGACCGCCGTCACCTGCTCGCCGAAGCGCTCGTCGGGGGTGCCGACGACCACCGCGTCCGCGACCGCGGGATGGCGGCGGAGCACCTGCTCCACCTCCTCGGCGTAGACCTTCTCGCCACCGGTATTGATCGACACCGAGCCGCGGCCGAGGACGACGATCGCGCCGTCGGCCGCGATCCGTCCGTGATCGCCCGGCACTGCGTAGCGCACGCCACCGACGACCGGGAAGGTCCGCGCCGTCTTCGCCGCGTCCTTGTAGTAGCCGAGCGGGACGTGACCCGTGCGCCCGACCCAGCCGATCTCCTCCGAGCCGGGATCGAGGAGCCCGGAGAGGTCCTGCTTCAAGACGACCGTCTGCTGCATCGAGAAGCTGCCGGTGGACGCCTCCTCGCCCGCGCGGCTCGCGCGCGAGCCGTGCGCGCCGGTCTCCGAGGCGCCGAAGCCGTCGACCACGGTCACGTGGGGAATGCGCTCGAGGAACGCCTGCTTGTTGTGGGGCGAGAGGATCGCGCCGCCCGAGCCGAGCACGAAGAGCCCGGAGAGGTCGTAGGAGCGGCGGTCGAGCCCCTCGATGAGGGGCCGGGCGAAGGCGTCGCCGACGATCGCCATCGTGTTCGCGCGCTCGCGCTCGACGAGGCCCCACACCTCGTCGGCATCGAGACGATCCGGCTTGCCCTGGAGGACGAGCGTGCCGCCCTTGTGCAGGGTCCCGAAGCCGACCCACTGCGCCGCGCCGTGCATGAAGGGCGGCGTGATCATCGCGCGGAGGTACGATCCCGGCATCGCTTCCGCGACCAGCTCCTCGACGGACGCCGGCCCGGGGAGACCCGGCACGCCGCCCGTCATCGCACCCTGGTAGATGTCCTCCTGGCGCCAGAGGACGCCCTTCGGCGCGCCCGTCGTCCCGCCGGTATAGATGATGTAGAGGTCGTCCGACGCCGGCCTCACCGCCGGGCCCGCCGGGGACGCCGAGGCGAGCGCCTCCTCGTAGTCGAGCGCGCCGGGGAGGAGCTTCTCACCGGAGCCGTCGTCCACCTGGAGGAGGAGACGCAGCCGGGGCAGCCGCGCGCGGATGCGAGCCAGCGTCGGCGAGTAGCGAGCGTGATAGACGAGCCCGACCGCGTCGGCGTCGTCGAGCAGGTAGACCAGCTCGTCGTCGACGTAGCGGTAGTTCACGTTGAAGGGCGCGACGCGGGCACGGTAGCAACCGAGCATGCCCTCGACGTACTCGGCGGAGTTGAGGAGATAGAGGCCGACGTGATCCTGGCCGGACTCGTGGTTGGCGAGCGCCGCGCGCTCGCGATGACAGCCGAGGCCGTGGACGTGGAGGAGGCTCGCGAGCCGTCGCGCGCGTTCGGTGATCTGCCCGTAGGTCATCCGCCGCGCCGGGGTCACGACGCACTCACGCTCGGGGAAGGCGGCCGCTAGCGCCTCGAAGTTCCGGGAGAGGTTCATGGATGGAGATAAGCGCAGAACGCGATCCGGGCGCAACCGTCGGCGCGTACCTTGACACCCGCGGCGGCGCGGCGTTAGTCCGGCCCCAACCTCATGCGATCGGTCTGGATCACGCGCACCGGGCCGCCCGAGGCGCTCGAGGTCCGCGACGGGCCGGATCCCGTCGCCGGTCCGGGACAGGCTCTGATCCGCGTGCGAGCCTCCGGCGTCAACTTCGCCGACGTGATGGCGCGGCTGGGTCTCTACCCCGACGCGCCGCCACGGCCGTGCGTCGTCGGCTACGAGGTGGCAGGCACCGTCGAGGCCGTCGGGAGCGGCGTCGACGGCGAGCTCACGGTCGGGCGCCGCATCGTCGCCCTCACGCGCTTCGGGGGCTATGCCGAGGCGGTCGCCGTCCCGGCCGCGCAGATCTTCGCGCTGCGCGACGGCATGGGCTTCGAGGACGCGGCCGCGATCCCGGTCAACTACCTCACGGCCGTCCTCATGCTGCGCCACTTCGGGAACGTGAAGCGCGGCGAGCGCGTGCTGGTGCACGCCGCCGCGGGCGGTGTCGGCATGGCGGCGATCCAGCTCTGCCGCATCGCCGGCGCGGAGGTGATCGGCACGGCGTCGGCGGGAAAGCATGCGCTCCTTCGCGAGGCGGGCGTCGCGCACGCGATCGACTACCGGACCCAGGACTTCGAGGCCGAGGTGCGCCGGCTGACGGGCGGCCACGGCGTCGACATCGTGCTCGATGCGACGGGCGCGTTCCGCAAGAGCTACCGGTGCCTCGCACCGCTCGGCCGGCTCGTCTGCTTCGGCCTTTCGGGCGCGTCGACCGGCGTCAAGCCGGATCGCATCTCGGCGGTGAAGCGGCTCGTGACGCTCCCGTGGTTCCACCCGATCAAGCTCATGAACGACAACCGGGCGGTGATCGGCGTGAATCTCGGCCACCTCTGGGACCGGATCGACATGCTGCGCGGGGAGATGCTCGGGCTCCTCGCCGACTGGGACGCCGGGCGGATCAAGCCGGTGGTCGGGAAGACGTTCCCGCTCGTCGAGGCGGCGCGCGCACACCGCTACCTCCAGGAGCGCCAGAACGTCGGAAAGGTCGTGCTCACGTGCTGAAGCTCTACTTCCATCCACTGTCGACCTACTCGCGACGGGTCCGGATCGCGCTCATCGAGAAGGGCCTCCAGGCGGAGCTCGTCGAGCTCGACATGGCCCGCGGCGCGCACCGCCAGCCCGAGTACCTCGCCCTGAACCCGTACGGGCGTGTCCCGACCCTGGTCGACGACGGCCTCGTCCTCTACGAGTCGACCGCCATCCTCGACTACCTCGAAGCGACGCAACCGGCGCCGCCGCTCGTCCCGCCCGACCCGCGCGGACGTTCACTCGTCGCGATGCATCTGAAGCTCTGCGACATCCAGCTCGCGCGCCAGACCGGCATCATCATCTTCCCGAAGCGGTTCCTACCGAAGGAGCGCTGGGACGAGGCGGCCATGGCGCAGGCGAAGAAGGAGATCGAGAAGCATCTCGCGATCGTCGAGAAGCAGATCACGGGCAGAGAATGGATGGCCGGTGACCGCTACTCGCTCGTCGAGGTGTGCTACACGCCCTTCGTCGAGTTCTTCCCGCTGATGGAGATCGCGCCGCCGCCCGCAGTCGCGGCCTGGACCCGGCGGATGCTCGACCGGCCGAGCGCGCGCGAGACGAAGCCGGCCGCGTAGAGAAGACCGATGCGGCTCGTCACCTACACCCACCGCGGCACGACGCGACTCGGGGCGATGCTCGGCGACGACGCCGTCGTGGATCTGAACCGCGCCTGCACGATCCAGCGCGCCGAGCGGGGCGAGGAACGCGCGCGGACGCTCGCGGACTTCCTCGTCCCGCCCGATGTGCTCGCCTTCCTGCGGGCCGGTGATCCCGCCATGGATGCCGCGCGCTCGGCGCTCGCCTACGCCGAGGGACACCGCGCCCGCCACCGCGACGAGGCGATCGCCGCCGGGATCGTCGTCGCGACCGGCGAGCCGGGGTTCCGGCTCGAGGCGCCGGTGCCGCGGCCGGGGAAGATCCTCGCCGTCGGGGTGAACTACAAGGACCACTCGGCGGAGACCGGCATCCCGCTCCCCAAGCGGCCGATGATCTTTTCCAAGGTCACGACCTGCGCGAACGGCCCGGGCAGGGCGATCCACCGGCCGAGAGTGAGCCCGTTTCTCGACTGGGAGGGGGAGCTCTGCTTCGTCGTCGGCAAGCATGCCCGGCACGTCCCGGCCGAGCGGGCGCTCGACCACGTCGCGGGCTACGTGATCGGCAACGACGTCTCGGTGCGCGACTGGCAGGTCCACTCGCAGACGATGATGATGGGGAAGAGCTTCGACACGCACGGGCCGATGGGACCGTGGCTCGTCACGCGCGACGAGGTGCCCGATCCGGGGACGCTCGACCTGAAGACGTGGGTCAACGGCGTCCTCAAGCAGAGCTCGAACACCTCGCAGCTCATCTTCGGCGTCGCCGCGCTCGTCGAGTACCTGTCGAAGGCGTTCACCCTCGAGCCGGGGGACGTCGTCTTCACCGGCACCCCGTCGGGCGTCGGCGTCACGCGGGACCCGAAGGAGTTCCTGAAGGCCGGCGACGTCGTGCGCGTCGAGATCAGCGGCCTCGGCGTCCTCGAGAACCCGGTCGTCGACGAGCCGGAGGCGTGAGCGCCGGGCGAGCGGCTACCCTCAGCGGACGAACTCCGGGCTGTTCTCGAGCTTCTGGGCGGGGGGCACATGGGTTCCGTTCGTCGACCTCCAGTCGGGGACCTATTGGACGATGACGTCGGCGAGGGACGACCGCGTCTGGGTGATCGACACGCGGCGGTTCGCGATGTCCTCGCCCCGGGACGCGCTGCGCCGTGTCCTGCCCGTACGCGGCGCCCTGCTCGACGCTAGCGGGGAGGCGGTGCGACCACCCGTCCCGTCGAACGCTCAGTCATCCAGCCCCCCCATTTTGGTCCGCTTCGAGGTCTGCCACGGAGCCGGTGCGAGCGGCTGCATCGACGCGAATCTAGCCTGCCAGCTCCGCTCCGCGCGGCAGCTGCAGTACGTCAGACCTCGTTGACGGCTTCAGCGGGGACAGGCCCCGGCGCCCGACCCCGGAGACGCTGGAGCAGCTCGCGCACGTCGCGGGCGCACATGGCCAGGAGGGGCTGGCGATCGTCCGCGGCGAGATAGGCCGCCTCGCCGATGCCGCGTAGCGAGCGCAGCCACTCGCGCAGCGTCAGACGGCCGTCGCGGCGATAGCGAAGCGACGAGACGATGTCGTGGTCCTCGACGATCCACTTGCGGCCCTCGCGGGCCGTGCCCGTCGGGACCGGCTGACCGGTCAGATCGAGGTAGAGCGCGCGCGCCACGTCCATGCCGTTCTCGGCGACGAACAGCCGGAAGGTCGCGCCGATGCGCGGGTTCACGTCGAGCACCTTGTAGATGCCGTCGCGCGCGTCGTAGCGATACCCGATGTCGAGAATGCCCCGGTAGCCGATCGCCTTCATGAACGCTTTCGTGGTGGCCTCTACGGTGGCGTTCGCGAGACAGATGCCGAGGCTGGTGGCGCCGGTGTACGCGGGATACTGGCGGAGCTTCTTCCCGGTGAAGCCGAGCAAGCACTCGGAGTGCGCGTCGAAGTAGCCATTGAACATCCACACCGAGTCCTCGCCGCCGGGGATGTACTCCTGGATCATCAGGTTCGGCGACGCATGGTCCTCGAGCGCCTCGTAGCGCGCCAACAGGTCGGCCTCGTCGCGCACGCGGAACATGCGCGCACCGCCGCGGCGCTGGAGGCGGATGCCGTCGATGCCCTTCAACATGACCGGGAACGACGGGCTGGTAGCGAGAAAGTCGAGCACGTCGTCGCGGCGCCGCGGAAACACGGAGGACGGCGTCGGGACGCCGCACCGCCGGGCGAGGTGGTACATCTCCTCCTTGCTGCAGAGCTCGCGGGCGAGGCTCGGCGGGGGCTCGGGGAGCAGGAAGTCCTCGCGCAGGGCGGCCGCCTGGGCGTCGACCAGGCAGGCGGTGTCGTCGGTCGTCGGGATCAGGATCGAGCGCCGGCCGATGGCCCGGGCGACGTCGCGCAGCGCGGCCACGGCCTGCTCGGGCCCGAGCGCGTCGACGTCGTAGCGGAACTGCCCGCGACAGTACCGAGAGGCAGCGGCGGGTGTCCGGGAATCCGGGTCGACGACGTAGACGGGGACCCCGAGCCGGCCGAGGCTGCGTACGATCCCGAGTGGCCCGTGTGCCACCGTGCGCAGGACCGTGACCGGCGTGCTCGCATCGCAGGCGAGTGTCATGCGCCGAGCCGCGCGCCCGGGGGCACCCGTCCCGGAAGCCCGGTCGGCGGCACGGCAACGACCTCGCCGTCGCGCAGCGCGAAGACCCCCTCGACGTCGTTGACGTGCTCGAGCACGAAGGCCAGATCGGCGAGCTGATCCGTCCGCCGCAGGAAGTCGGCGCTTCGTCCCTCGGCGCATACGGAGGCGGGCGCGGCGCGCCAGCGGGTCACGATCTCCCGCGTGCGCGCATCGGTCGCCTCGTATCCCGCGTCCATCAGGGCCCCCGCCACCCACGCGCAGCAGACCTGGTCCTCTCTCCGGAATTCCCCGCGGCTGCCGGCGCCGATCACCGCGATCCGCCGATACCGTCCCGCGAGGTGGCGCGCCAGCGCGGCGGCATTCCGGAAGCAGGCCAGGTAGACGACCTCCGCGTTGCGGGCGGAGTGAAGGAGCTTCGTGCCCGACGACGACAGGAGGACGACGGCGCGGGAGACGTCGGTCCGGACCGCGAGCGCGGCGGGGCTGTTGCCACCGTCGAAGCTCTCCGGCACCTCGCCGTGTAGCTCGCCGATCAGGAGCGGGTCGCCGAGCCGCGCGCGGAGCCGCAGCGCCGCGGCGACGGAAGTGACCGGGAAGCAGCGCCGACCGCCCGCGACGGCCGTCACCGCGGTCGTCGTGGCGCGGATGACGTCGACGGCGACCACCACGTGGCCGTCCACGTAGCGTCGCGCGCGTTCCGGGAACGCGTCGATGACGACCGTGCCGCGGCTCATCGCCGACCTCCGCCCGCGGGCCGCTCGACCGCCGGCTCCCGCGGCCGGAGTCGCGGCTTGGCGAACGCGTCCGAGTGCAGCCCGCGCCGGTAGATCTCGACGCGCAGCAGCTCCTCCAGGCGCACGTTGCAGAGATGGACCTCGCGCCCGAAGTGGTCGAGCAACGCGAACTGGCTCGGCTTGTTCGGCGCCTCGAAGATCACCCGCGCGAAACCGAAGGTCTTCACGAACCGATCGGCGAGGGCCTCGTCGAGCCGCCCGGCATCGTCGAACAGCCCGATGCCCCGCGCGCTCTCGCGCGCCTCCACCACCAGCTGCACGGCGCCGGCGTCGAGCCAGCGCTGTCCCTGCGCGAGCAGCCGGTCGACGACGCCGCCGCTGAAGGCGCCACCGTGCTTCTTCCCGAGCTCGAATTGCACCTCGAGCCCGAGCCCCCGCGCCATCCCCACCACCGTACGGGGCGCGAGCGGCATGTCGGTGAACCCCTCGCCACACTCGATGCGGGTCGCGCCCAGGTCGGCGCACAGCTCGAGGTACGCGGCCAGCTCGCCCTGCGCGACGGCGACCTCGAACGGTCCGCCCCCCGTGACCGTCGGAACGCCGTGGCGCCGCGCGACCGCGAACTTGCGGCGCGTCGCCGGCTCGGCGGCGACCAGCCAGCACGCCATCGACATCTTCAGGATCGAGATCAGGTGCGCGCTCTGCGCGAGGTGGCTCTCGAGCGTCACCGGGTCGTAGCCGGGATCGAACGGGCTCGTCAGCGGCGGCAGCTCGGGGACGCCGATCCGTTTGAGGTAGTCGCCGGTGTGGACCCGACGGGCGCGCTTCACCGGCATGCGCCCCTCGCGAGGGTGGTAGCGGCCTCGGCTCGCGGCACCGGTCGAGCCACGACGAGATACTGCGCCCCGCTGCCGCGCAGCACGGGGACGCCCCGGTCGGCGAGCCGCTGGAGCGCCCGGTGGAGCCGCACGCCGCGCGTGCCGGACGCCAGCGGGAGGTTGAAGAGCGTGAAGGGGCCGAAACCGAGCGTGCGACCCTGGACCTTCTGGAACCCGCTCGCCGCGAGCAGCCGGTCGAACTCGGAGACGGTGTGCATGCGGACCCGCGCCCCAGGCGAGCGGTCCCCCACGCGATCGACGACCCGGCGCAGGCGTGCCCGAAGCGAACCGAAGACCGGGAACAGGCGGGGATCCAGGATCGCGTTCAGCCGCCATCGGTTGTCCGCGCTGACGATCAGGTGGCCGCCGGGACAGAGCACCCGCCGCACCTCGCGGAGGGGACCCTCGAGCGAGTCGAGCCAGGGCGCCACCCCGAGGGCCAGCACGAGGCTGAACGTCTCGTCGGCAAACCCGAGGGCATGGATGTCGCCGACGGCCGCGACGATCCGGTCCGCGAGCCCGGCCTTCTCGGCAAGACGGCGGGTGAGCTCGATCATGCGCGGAACCGTGTCGACAGCCTGGACGAAGTGTCCGCGCTCGGCGAGCGCGACCGCGGCGGAGCCAGCGCCGCAGCCGATCTCGAGGATGCGGCTCCCGCGCGGCAACCCGAGCCCATCGACCAGCGCGAGCGCGGCGGCGCGCCGCTCGCGGTAGATCATGCCCTGCACGTCGGCATCATCGTAGACGTCGCGCCAGTAGAGCGCCTCCGAGTCGAAGTGCTCCGCGACGAGGACCCGGTGCGCGGCGCGAGCGTCCGCCGCACTCATCGCCGCCTCCGGAGCACCACCCAGGCACCGGGAACGAGGCGCGCGAGGGCCGAGAGCGTGCAGGTGACCGCCGCCGCTCCGACGCCGTAGCGGGGAATCAACGCGAGCCCGGCCACCGCAGTCACGCTGAGCGCGAGGCACTCGAGCCCGAGCTGGAGGCGAGCACGGCGGGAGGCCAGCAGGGCAAAATAGATGACCTCGTTCACGACGCCGAGGGCGCCCGCAGCGATCACGATCGTGAAGGCGACGTGGTAGGCCGCGTAGTCCTTGCTGTACGCGAGGGCGAGAAAGGGGCGCCCGGCGATCATCGCGCCGAGCACGAGCAGGCCACCGAGCAAGGCCGCGGCGCCGAGGAGCTGCACGACCAGCACCCGGTACCGCTGCGAGGAGCGGGCCGCGTTCAACCCGAGACGCGGCGCCGCGGCGTGACAGACGGCGCTCGCGAGCTGCGACAGGGCCGGCATGACGGCGCCGATTGCCATGAAATAGCCGACGGCCGCCGCGCCCTGGCCGAGCGCGAGAAAGTACCGGGGCAGGCTCTGCCCGACGGCAAAGAGACCGTTCACCCCACCGAGCGGTGCGCTCTCGCGTGCGAGCTGCCAGATGGCGGCGGGACGCGCCCGCGCGAAGATTGGTTCGAGCATGCCGGCAGCCGGCAGGTCGACGACCAGCAGGAAGGCCGTCCAGGCGGCGGCGAGCGCCCAGGCGCCGGCCGCGAGCGTCCCGCCGAGCGCCACGACCGACACCAGCGCCACCAGTCCGAGCGCACCCCGGGCGATGCGCGAGATGGCGACGAAGCGCATGCGCTCGTGGCGCTGGGCAAGACCGTAGCAGGTCTCGGAGGTGGCCTCGGCGATCTTCGCGGCACCGATCGGGACGAGGACCGCGATCGCGGCCGGCTCGATCACCCCGAGGGCGGCGGCCACGCCGATGGTCACGGCGGCGAGCAGGTTGGCAGCCAGGCGGAGCCAGAGGTACTCGACGAAGGCGTAACGTTGCACCACGTCGGTCGCCTGCACCGCGCGCAACCCGAAGCCCGTCACGAGCACGACCGGGGTCGCGACCGCGAGCGCGAGGCCCAGATGGCCGATCGCCACGGGCGCCCCGAGCTTGGCGAGCCCGACGATGGTGCCCCACTGGCAGGCGGCGTAGAGCAGGTTCGAAAGAACCAGCCAGACCGCCGAGCCGGCGAGCGTGCCCGCAGCGGCCTCCGGAGACGGGCCGACGACGCGTCCGTCCAGGTCGAGATCGAGGCCGCGGGGCACAGCGGCTGACATGGACATGGCCGCCCCCCGGGCGATCGGAGGGGGCTGGTACGGCGTCGCGGTCACCCCGTCACCGCTCGACGCGCTGGATCGGGAGGGAGAGGGAGGGCTTCGGCCATTCGGGACGATCCAGCTGAGGCATGGGCTCCAGATTATACGGGGTCGTCGTGAGCGAACCAGCAACTCCGAGGCCATGACCGGGCCGTCCAACCCCGTTTCAAGGGCACCGCGCGGATGCGCGAGCGCGCATCCGTGCAACGGTCGTGCGCGCGCGCCCACAACCTTGGCTCTATTGCACGGGCGCGCACCATCCCCTTGACACCGGATCAGCCCCGCGCATTCGAAACAGGATGGACACACGGCGATTCGACTTCGTGGCCCTTGGCGGGGGCAACGCGGGTCTGACGGCCGCCTCCCGGGTCGCAGCGGCCGGGCGAACGGTGGCCCTCGTCGATCGGGGACCGATCGGGGGCCTCTGCTCCCTCAACGGCTGCAATCCGAAGAAGGTCCTCGTCCGCGCCACCGAGGTGCTCGACGAGATCCGTCACGCCGCTCGTCACGGCATCGACGTCCCCGAGCCGCGCATCGACTGGGCGCGGGTCATCGACCGCAAGGAGACCTTCACCCATCCCGTGACGGCGGCGACGGAGCGCTCGCTCGCCGAGGAGGGCATCGCGCACGTCGCCGGGACCCCCCGCTTCGTCGGCCCGCACGAGCTCGTCGTCGAGAGCACGCGCCTCGAGACGGGCGCGATCCTCATCGCGACCGGCTCGACGCCACGCCGGCTCGCGTTTCCCGGCGCGGAGTTGGTCCGCACCACCGACGACATCCTCGCCCTGCGTACCGTCCCTCGCGAGCTGATCGTGGTCGGCGCCGGGGTCGTCGCCTTCGAGTTCGGCCAGGTCTTCGCTCGCCTCGGAAGCCGCGTCACGTGTCTCGCGCCGCGCGGCCGCGCGCTCGGCGGGCACGACGAGTCGCTGGTCGACGCGCTCATCGAGTTCTCGCGCCGGCTCGGGATCGACGTCCGCTTCCAGTCGCCCGTCGGCGCTGTCCGCCGTCGCGGCGACCGGCTGTCGGTCGAGTTCACGGCCGACGGCCGGGCGAGCGCGCTCGACGCCGACTTCGTCCTCAACGCCGCGGGCCGCGTACCCTCGATCGACGGCCTCGGCCTCGCCGAGGCGCGGGTCGAGGCCGACCCACGGGGGATCGTCGTCGACGCCTTCCTTCGCAGCCCGACGAACCGCGACGTCTTCGCCGCCGGCGATGCGCACGGCCGCCTCCAGCTCTCGCCGGTCGCGTCGTACGAGGGGCGGGTCGTCGCCCGCAACCTGCTCGAGGGTGACGTCGAGCGCGTCGATCACGCCGCGGTGCCGAAGGTGCTCTGGACCGTTCCGCCGCTGGCGTCCGTCGGCCTCACCGAGCGCGAGGCCCGCGCGACGGACCGCGACGTGTCCGTCGTCGAGAGCGACATGGCGAACTGGCGCGTCTACGCGATCCACGGTGAGCCACCGGCGCGTGCCAAGCTCGTGCTCGACGCCCAAACCGGGCGCGTCCTCGGCGCGCACCTCTACGGACCGGAGGCCGGCGAGCAGATCCACGTCTTCGCGCTCGCGATCCGCTTCGGCATCTCCGCCGACGATCTCCGGCGCACGGTCTACGGCTACCCGACGTTCGGCAGCACGATCCCGCACACGCTCGGCTGAACCGAACTGTCCCGGGCCTGGTGCGCAAGCTGGCGCGCCTCCTCGGCGCCGAGGTCGGGGTGACGAGCCTGGTCGGCAAGGGATCCACGTTCACCGTCACGCTCCCGATCGCGGGGCCGGCGGTCGGTGATCCCCGAAGAGAAGACGCTAGCTCGATCGCGCGAGCAGCGATTCGAGGAAGGCGGCGCTCTCTTCCTCGAGCGCGGCGCAGCCGGCGAACGTCTCGCGCGCCCTCGGATCCGTAGTCTGCCGGGCAAACGCCCGCCAGGTGGCGGCGCCGAGACGCTCCCCTCGCGCCTGGATGGTGAGCTGCTGCTCGAGGGGCCGTCCCGCGAACAGCGCGCGGTTGATCTCCTCGAGATCCGGATTCCGCCCGAGGATGTCGCGCTGGACGGCGGCCGGGTCGGCAAAGAGTGCCTCCACCCGCGCCGCGATCTCCTCCTCGCGCCCGGCGCAGGCGCGGAGTCCGGCGGCGTCGCTCGGATCGGTCGCTCGCCGCGCCCACTCGCGGTAGCGGTCGGCGGCCAGGCGCTCCGCCAGCGCCACGAGGAGCGGCTGTTCCTCCGGCGCCAGTCGCTGCAGGACCGGTCCGATGATCGACGCGATGTCGGGAAGCTCGCTCACTCGCCGGTCGCCTCGCCGAGTGCCCGGCGCGCCATGCGCGTCACGATCGCGGTGACCGCGACCGTCGCCCCGAGCCCGATCGCCAGCACGGTCCAGTACCAGGCATCGCGACCGGCCGGTGCCGCGATGTCTCCGGCGACCTTGCCATAGTAGACGTAGAGCAGCGTGCCCGGGATCATGCCGACCGCCGCCACGAGGTAGTCGAGGAAGCGGACCCGGGTCAATCCCAGGACGTAGTTGAGCAGGGTGAACGGGAACACCGGCGAGAGACGGAGGAGGAACACGATCTTCCGTCCCTCGGCGGCAACCGCACGGCCGACGGCCGCGAAGCGCGGGTTGCCGGCGATCCGTCGCTCGACCACACCGCGCGCGAGGTAGCGCGAGACGAGAAAGGCAGCGGACGAACCGAGGACGGCGGCGACGAAGACGTAGACCGCGCCCTTGACGAGGCCGAAGATCGCCCCGGCCGCGAGCGTGAGCACGGACCCGGGCACGAAGGCCACGACCGCGAGCGCGTACCCGAGGACGAAGACGAGCGGCCCCCACACGCCGAGGCCGTTCACCCACGCCGCGAAGCGCGGCAGCTGATTTCCCGCGAGGCGGCCGATTGCGACCAGCGCCACCAGCACGCCCAGCGCGACCGCGATCCGTCCGAGGTTCTGCCCCGACAGGGCAGGCCGTCCCGTCGCTCCCCCCGGCGCCGCCACGCCGTCAGCGCCGGCCGCTCTCGATGGGCTGGAGGTTGTCCGAGGTCCGGTCGTGATACGCGTCGACGGCCGAGAGCACCTGCAGGTAGCCCGGCCAGCCGTAGAACGGGATCAACCCGAGCCAGAACTTCTTCTGCGGACAGTTTTCGAAGAAATCCCCCCAGCCGGCGTTGTAGTACTCCCCGAGCCCCGGGTGCCCGACCGAGAGCCACGCCGCCTTGCGCGCGTCGCCGATCGTCCGCGCCTCGGCTGCCGCCGCCAGCCCGACCGCGATCGCCGCGACCATCAGGATCCGCGTCATCGTCCCTCCTCCGTCCGGGGCGCGTTCTTCCCCGGGTTCAAGACTTCCGCCGGGTCGAGGGTCTCCTTCACGCGCCGGAGCACCTCGAGTCCAGTCCGGCCGTGCTCGTGCTCCATCAGGTGGGCGAGCTTCCATCCAACGCCGTGACAGTACTCCATCGTGCCTCCGGCGTCCTGCGCCGCGCGGCAGACGGCCTCGATCGTCTCGCGCACGCCGGCGGCCGCGTTCGCCGGCCCGCCGACCACGATCGAGTACAGCTCGGGCCAGTGCCAGAGTCCCTCTTCGATGAGCCGGAGACCGTGCCGACGGACGAGCTCGTGCGCCGTCGCCCGCACCGCGGGGAGCGCCCCGAGCGGCACCCCGACGTGCGCATAGTCGAACTGATCCGGTGTAGCGTCGGCACGCCACTCCGCGGGCCGGAAGCGCGCGCGGGCGGCCCACCTCTCGGCGATCGCGTGGCGTTCGTGCCACGCGCGCTCGGCGT
>JACXTT010008542.1_pt1 | contig 14190 bp, 8 predicted proteins | sample 9270951 | NCBI WGS metagenome assembly JACXTT01 (sample SAMN15532306, study PRJNA645909) | rock metagenome | isolation source: weathered quartz diorite | place: Puerto Rico | collected 2017-06-21 | reverse complement strand
TATGCCACCTGGTGGATCCGTCAGGCGATCACTCGCTCGATCGCCGACCAGGCCCGCACCATCCGTATTCCGGTGCACATGATCGAGACGATCAACAAGCTCAACCGTATTTCCCGGCAGATGCTGCAGGAAATGGGTCGTGAACCGACGCCGGAAGAGCTGGGCGAACGCATGGAAATGCCTGAGGACAAGATCCGCAAGGTATTGAAGATCGCCAAGGAGCCGATCTCCATGGAAACCCCGATCGGTGATGACGAAGACTCCCATCTGGGTGACTTCATCGAAGACTCGACCATGCAGTCGCCAATCGATGTGGCTACCGTCGAGAGCCTTAAAGAAGCGACTCGCGAAGTGCTCTCCGGCCTCACTGCCCGTGAAGCCAAGGTTCTGCGCATGCGCTTCGGCATCGACATGAATACCGACCACACCCTTGAGGAGGTTGGTAAGCAGTTCGACGTTACCCGTGAGCGGATTCGTCAGATCGAAGCCAAGGCGTTGCGCAAGCTGCGCCACCCGACGCGAAGCGAGCACCTGCGCTCCTTCCTCGACGAGTAATACCAAAACCCCCGGCTCGCCGGGGGTTTTGCTTTGTGCAGATTCCCTTTCTCCATCCGCCATCCGCGCGCCGCCCGTCTACACTCGAATCATCCTCCCGTGCCATAACGAGACCGTTATGCCCAGACTGACGGCCCTGCTTCTGTTAATGCTGCTGACCTGGACCGCAACGGCTGGCGCGTTGAATCTCACCGATGATGAACGTGACTGGCTCAAAGCCCACCCGCAACTGCGCCTGGGTGTCGATCCGTCGTGGCCGCCCTTCGAGTTCAGGGGCGAAGGCGGCGCCTACCAGGGACTGGCGGCCGACTACGTCCACCTGATCGAAGAGCGCCTGGACATCAAGCTCACCCCCATCGAGCCGGTGAGCTGGACCGAGGTGCTGCAACTGGCGAAGACGGGCCAGGTCGACCTGCTGCCCGGCATCATGTCGACCCCGGAACGGCAGGCCTACCTGTCCTTTACCCGCCCTTACCTGGACTTTCCGATTGTCATCCTCGCCCATGAGGGCGGCGCCAAGCCCCATAACATGAAGGACCTCTATGGCTTGAAGATCGCCGTGGTGGAGAACTACGCGCCCCACGAGCTGTTGCGCAGCCATCATCCGGACCTCAACCTCGTGGCCCTGCCCAACGTCAGCTCGGCCCTGCAGGCCCTGGCCACCGACGAGGTCGACGCGGTCATTGGCGATCTCGCCTCCAGTGTCTGGAGCCTGCGCCAGCTCAAGCTCGAAGGACTCTACGTCAGCGGTGAAACGCCCTATCGCTACCAGTTGGCGATGGCCGTGCCCCAGGACCAGAAAATCCTCGTGAGCATTCTCGACAAGGTCATGGCCGACATGACCGTCGCCGAGACCGAGGCCATCCAGAAACGCTGGGTGGGCAACGTCCTGATCAACCCCTCTTTCTGGACCGACCTGCTGCTCTACGGCTTGCCTGGCATCCTGCTGCTGGTCGCCGTGCTGGCCGTGGTAATCCGCATCAACCGCCGCTTGAGTTCGGAGATCTCCCGCCGCGTGGCCCTCGAGCAGGAGCTGCGCAGCAGCGAATACCATTATCGCGGCCTGGTGGAGAGCTTGTCGGCCATCGCCTGGGAAGCGCGCATGGATTACACCTACACCTATGTCTCGCCCCACGCCGAGGCCTTGCTCGGTTATCCGTTGGCCCATTGGCTGATTCCCGGTTTCTGGCGCAGCATCACCCACCCCGCCGACCTGATCCGTGCCCAGGCCTTCTGTGACAGGGAGATCACCGAAGGGCGCGACCACACGCTCGACTATCGGGTCATCAGCGCCGATGGCCGCACGTTATGGGTACGCGATCTGGTCAGCCTGATCGAGCACGACCGCGAGCCGCTCATACGCGGCCTGATGATCGACATCAGCGAAATCAAACGCACCGAAGAAGCGTTGCGCCAGTCCGAACAGAAATTCGCCTCGGTCTTCCGGCAATGCCCGGACATCCTGGTCATCGCCCGCCTGTCCGACGGTCACCTGCTGGAAGTCAACACCGCCTTCGAGGAACAGATCGGCCTGAACGCCCGGGACGTAATCGGGCATACCGCCACCGAGCTCAACATCTGGGGCCTCGACGGTGTGGGCTCGGGGCTGCTGCAGCGCTTGCAAGGCGGCAGTATCCGCAACCTGGAAATGCCATTCAGGCGCAGTAATGGCCAATTGTTTACCGGCCTGATCTCCGCCGAACCCTTCGAACTCGACACCACGCCCGCCCTGGTGGTAGTGGTCAGGGACATCAGCCAGCTCAAGCAAACCCAACAACAACTGCAAACCTCCGAAGAAAAGTTCGCCAAGGCCTTCCACGCCTCCCCCGACGGTTTACTGTTGAGCCGACAAAGTGACGGCCTGCTGCTGGAAGTCAACGACGGTTTCAGCCGTCTCACCGGCTACAACAGCGCCACTTCGCTGGACCGTTCGACCCTGGACCTGGGCATCTGGGTCAACCTGAACGAACGCAAGCACATGCTCGAACTGATGCATCGCGATGGTTTTGTCCGCGACTTCAGTTGCCTTATCCGCCGCAGCGACGGGCAGGTCCGCCTGTGCGAACTCTCCAGCCGGCCGCTGCCCATCGGCGGCGAGGATTGCATGCTGACCATCGCCCGGGATATCACCGAGCGGCATGTCATGCAGGAAAAGCTGCAACAAGCCGCCACCGTCTTCGAAAGCACCGCCGAAGGCGTACTGATCACCGACACCCAGCAACACATCAGCGCGGTCAATCGGGCCTTCAGCGAAATCACCGGCTACAGCGAAACCGAAGCCCTGGGCCACACCCCGCGCCTGCTTGCCTCCGGCCAGCATGACAGCGCCTTCTACGCGGCCATGTGGCACCAACTGACGGCCGAAGGCCATTGGCAGGGCGAGATCTGCAACCGGCGTAAAAACGGCGAGCTCTACCCCAGTTGGCTGACCATCAGTGCCGTGCGTAACCGTGACAGCGTTATCACCCACTTCGTTGCCGTGTTCGCCGACATCTCCAGCCTCAAGCATGCCCAGGCCCGCCTGGACTACCAAGCCCACCACGACCCATTGACCGGCCTGCCCAACCGCAGCCTGTTCGAAAGCCGCCTGCTGGCCGCGCTGCACAGCCAGGCCGAAAACGGTGGCCAGGGCGCCGTGCTGTTTCTCGACCTCGATCGTTTCAAACACATCAACGACAGCCTGGGTCATCCGGTCGGCGACCTGTTGCTCAAAGGCATTGCCGTGCGACTCAAGGACCAGTTGCGCGACATCGACACCGTGGCTCGGCTGGGCGGCGACGAATTCATCATCCTGCTGCCGGGCCTGCACCAGGCCAGCGACGCCCTGAACCTGGCCAACAAGCTGCTGGGCTGCTTCAGCGCGCCGTTCCAGGCCGGTGAACACGAGTTCTTCATCAGTGCCAGCATCGGTACCAGCCTCTACCCCAAGGACGGCAACGACGTCGCCACCCTGATCAAGAACGCCGACGCGGCGATGTATCGCTCCAAGGCCAAGGGCCGCAACCGGGTCGAAAGCTACACCCGCGACCTCACGGCCCAGGCCAGCGAGCGCGTGGCCCTGGAGCACGAACTGCGCCGGGCCATCGAGCGCCAGGAACTGTATCTCCTCTACCAGCCCAAGATCAGTCTCGACAGCGGGCAACTGGTGGGTGCCGAAGCCTTGATTCGCTGGCAGCACCCGACCCTTGGCGAGGTGCCACCGGAGCATTTCATTCCGTTGGCCGAAGAGAACGGCATGATCCTGCAGATTGGCGACTGGGTGCTGGAGCGCGCCTGCCGGCAGATGCAGCGCTGGACCAGGACGCATGGCAACTTCGGCCCGCTCTCGGTCAACCTCGCCGGGGCGCAGTTGCGCCAACCGAACTTGCTGGCGCGGGTCGAACAGTTGCTCCAGGACTACCGTCTCGAGCCCGGCTGCCTGCAGCTGGAGATCACCGAAAACTTCATCATGAGCCAGGCCGAGGAAGCCTTGGAGGTCCTGCACCAGCTCAAGCGCCTGGGGGTGCAATTGGCGATTGACGACTTCGGCACCGGCTATTCGTCACTGAGCTACCTCAAGCGCCTGCCGCTGGATGTGCTGAAAATCGACCAATCGTTCGTTCGCGGCCTGCCGGACGATCCCCACGATGCAGCCATCGTCCGCGCCATCATCGCCCTGGGACGGAGCATGCAGTTCACGGTGATTGCCGAGGGGGTGGAGAACCCGGCGCAGCAGGCTTTCCTGGCCGCCGAGGGTTGCGAACAGATCCAGGGCTACATCGTCAGCCTGCCGTTGCCGCCTGAGGGATTTTCCGCGGCCTTTCTTCATATGACACTTTCGGAGTTTTCGGATAGCACCGGCGAGAAACCGTCGCTATAATTCGCGGCCTACTGAGGGCCTATAGCTCAGTTGGTTAGAGCAGAGGACTCATAATCCTTTGGTCCACGGTTCAAGTCCGTGTGGGCCCACCATCTTTGAAAGCCGCGTATTACGCGGCTTTGTTGTTTCCGACAGCCTGAAATTCCATACCAAGAAGCTGAACACGGGAAACGACAAGGCCAGAGTCTAGATCTATCTTGACGTCCTCGTCCCGCAGTTCGCTGCACGACGCGGCTCCGTCTGGTCTCTAGATCACCTATTCACAGAGCTATCCTGATAATCGGCCCATTCTGTGAGCCGAATAGCTCATTTATTCGGCTCACACCCAACTGTGCCCTGCCTGAACGAGTGCTTCGAATCCCCTCTATGTATTCGAGCCTGTAACATGCGGAGTCTTCCCCCCTCACCGGAGCCCCGACCTTGCCCGACACCCGCCCTCCCGCCCTCGACGAAATCGACCGCCAGTTGATTTCCGCCCTGCAGATCAATGCCCGTGAAAGCGTGGCGATGCTGGCGCGGCAGTTGGGGATCGCGCGGACCACGGTCACCTCGCGGCTGGCACGCCTGGAAAAGGCCAAGGTCATTACCGGTTATGGCGTGCGCCTGGGTCAGCGAGTGGTCGACGGTGGCCTGCAAGCCTATGTGGGGATTACGGTCCAGCCGCGCTCGGGCAAGGATGTGGTGCGACGCCTCAGCGCCATGGCGCAGATCCAGCAACTCTGCGCCGTGAGCGGCGAGTTCGACTACGTGGCCTGGCTGCGCAGCGATTCGCCGGAACAACTGGACCAGTTGCTCGACCAGATCGGCAGTGTCGAAGGCGTGGAGAAAACCACCACCTCGATCATTCTCAGCAGCAAGGTGGACCGGGGTCAGCCGGTTTAGCCCCCCCTGAACGCGGTGTACCTGTAGGAGCAGCCGGTCGACGCTCGATTGCTCGCGATCAGCCGGCAGGCTGAGGTTTTGATGGTGCCGCGCAGACCGTCATCGCCAGCAAGCCGGCTCCCACAAGATATTGAACCTGCCCCGAAGCTTTCAGCGATCTTTAGGGCCTCATCGCTGACAAGCCAGCTCCTACAGGGTTTCGTCGATTAGAAAAGTAATTTCGTCACAAAGTATCAATAACCATCAAAACGACGACACTCTGCGTCTTATTAACGTACTCCACGCTCCCTACAATGGCGTCAGTCTTTTCCTATCTATACTCCAGCCGGACATACCGCCCGGCCCGAGTCGCCAGTAAGGTCAGCCATGAACAAGAACAATCGCCACCCTGCCGACGGTAAAAAACCAATCACCATCTTCGGCCCGGACTTCCCTTTCGCCTTCGATGACTGGATCGAACACCCAGCCGGACTGGGCAGCATCCCAGCAGAAAATCATGGCGCCGAAGTGGCGATTGTCGGCGCCGGGATCGCCGGGCTGGTGGCCGCTTACGAACTGATGAAGCTGGGCCTCAAGCCGGTCGTCTATGAAGCCTCGAAAATGGGCGGGCGCCTGCGCTCCCAGACCTTCGAAGGCGCCGAAGGCATCATCGCCGAGTTGGGCGGCATGCGTTTCCCGGTCTCCTCCACGGCGTTCTACCACTACGTCGACAAGCTCGGCCTTGAGACCAAGCCCTTCCCCAACCCGCTGACCCCGGCTTCCGGCAGCACCGTGATCGATCTCGAAGGCGAAACCTACTACGCCGAGAAACTCGCCGACCTGCCCGCCCTGTTCCAGGAAGTGGCCGACGCCTGGGCCGATGCCCTGGAAGACGGCGCACGCTTCGGCGATATCCAGCAGGCCATTCGCGACCGCGACGTGCCACGCCTGAAAGAACTGTGGAACACCCTGGTCCCGCTGTGGGACGACCGCACCTTCTACGACTTCGTCGCCACCTCCAAAGCCTTCGCCAAGCTGTCGTTCCAGCACCGCGAAGTGTTCGGCCAGGTCGGTTTCGGCACCGGCGGCTGGGACTCGGACTTCCCCAACTCGATGCTGGAAATCTTCCGCGTGGTGATGACCAACTGTGACGACCACCAGCACCTGGTGGTCGGCGGCGTGGAGCAAGTGCCGCTGGGGATCTGGCGCCATGTGCCGGAGCGCTGCGCCCATTGGCCGGCGGGCACCAGCCTGAGCAGCCTGCACCACGGTGCCCCGCGTACCGGCGTCAAGCGTATTGCCCGTGCCGCCGACGGCCAGTTCGCGGTCACCGACAACTGGGGCGATACCCGTCACTACGCCGCCGTCCTGACCACCTGCCAGAGCTGGCTCCTGACCACCCAGATCGAGTGCGAGGAATCGCTGTTCTCGCAGAAGATGTGGATGGCCCTGGACCGCACACGCTACATGCAGTCCTCGAAGACCTTCGTCATGGTCGACCGTCCGTTCTGGAAGGACAAGGACCCAGAGACCGGTCGCGACCTGATGAGCATGACCCTCACCGATCGCCTGACCCGCGGCACCTACCTGTTCGACAACGGCGACGACAAACCCGGGGTGATCTGCCTGTCGTACTCGTGGATGAGCGACGCCCTGAAAATGCTCCCGCAGCCCATCGACAAGCGGGTGAAACTGGCCCTGGACGCGCTGAAGAAGATCTACCCGAAAGTGGATATCGCCGCGCGCATCATCGGCGATCCGATCACCGTGTCCTGGGAAGCCGACCCGCATTTCCTCGGGGCCTTCAAAGGCGCCCTGCCCGGCCACTACCGCTACAACCAGCGGATGTACGCGCACTTCATGCAGGCCGGCATGCCCGCCGAACAACGTGGCATCTTCATTGCCGGCGACGATGTGTCCTGGACGCCGGCCTGGGTCGAAGGCGCGGTGCAAACCTCGCTCAACGCCGTATGGGGCATCATGAACCACTTCGGTGGCCGCACCCACGCCGAGAACCCGGGACCGGGCGATGTCTTCAATGACATCGGCCCGATTGCCCTGGCCGACTGAAAGGAACGCACTCGTGCAGATCGCCCTCTACCAATGCCCGCCGCAACCGCTGGATGTCGCGGGCAACCTGCAACGCTTGCAGCGCCTGACCGTCGAGGCCCGGGGCGCGGACGTGCTGGTGCTCCCGGAGATGTTCCTGACCGGCTACAACATCGGTGCCGAAGCCGTCGGCGCCCTGGCCGAAGCCCGCGACGGCGCCAGCGCACAACATATTGCCGCCCTCGCCCGGGCGGCGAACATGGCCATTGTGTACGGTTACCCGGAGCGTGATGAAGAGGGTCGGATCTACAACGCGGTGCAGTTGATCGACGCCAACGGCCAGAGCCTGTGCAATTACCGCAAGACCCACCTCTACGGCGACCTGGATCATTCGATGTTCAGTGCCGGGCCCGATCACTTTCCGGTGGTGGAACTGGGCGGCTGGAAATTCGGGCTGTTGATCTGCTACGACGTCGAGTTCCCGGAAAACACCCGGCGCCTGGCCCTGAGCGGGGCCGAGGTGATCCTGGTGCCCACCGCCAACATGGTGCCGTTCGACTTCGTCGCCGATGTCACCATTCGCGCCCGGGCCTTCGAGAATCAGTGTTTTGTCGCGTACGCCAACTACTGTGGCCACGAGGACGATATCCAGTACTGCGGCCAGAGCAGCATCGCCGCACCGGATGGCAGCCGCCTGGCCCAAGCCGGCCTGGATGAAACCCTGATCGTCGCCACCCTGGACCGATCGCTGATGCAGGCCTCACGGGCCAGCAACCGCTATCTTCTGGACCGCCGTCCGGCGCTCTACACGGACCTGAGCCGGGACTGAGCGGGCGTTATCCGCTAAAATGGGCGTTCCTCTTCCAAGGAAACGCCCATGTCCCTGCCGACCTCTCCCGACCGCGAAGGTCCAGCGTCTTCGAACGAACCCGGGGAGCCGGCGCAAACAGTGCCGACTTCCAGCCCCCTTGCGCCTCCCGCTGAACCTGCCGACCGCACCGGCCTGATTCGCGGACAAACCAGCGCTCACCGAGGACTGCGCACCTTTGCCCAGGATCGCTCACGCAATCGCCGCGAGCGCTGAACGCCGCCCACAAAAAAACACCCCGTGCCGAAAGAGTCAGGCACAGGGCGACGCGTTATACCGCGAGACGGTTCGGGAATTCGTTGGGGAAAAAGCGCCGCTCAATGTCAGACGGCAATGCCCTTGCGGCACTGGACCTGGGCGGTCCGTACACGGGCGAAGGCGCGGGCCAGGCGCCGCAGCATCTCGTCGATATCACTCTTGCTGACGTTCAATGCCGGTGAAAAACGCAGGCAGTCGGCTTTCGGCGCATCCAGCAACAAGCCTTCCTGCAGCGCAGCCTTGACCAGCGCATCCGCCGAGGTCTCGCTCAGGTCCAGGCCCCAGAGCAGCCCGGTGCCCCGCAACTCGCCCTGGGCATAACGCTGGGCCAGGCGCGTCAGCCCATCACGCAGGTACTGCCCGGTTTCGCGGACATGGGCGAGGAAATCACCGCCGAGCATCGTCTCCAGCACCGCCAGCCCGGCACTGCACATCAAGGCATTGCCGTGATGACTGCCACCGATTTCGCCCGGTTCGAAGCAGCAGGCCTTGCCCCGCGCCAGCAGGGCGGACAGCGGCACGCCACCGCCCAGGCCCTTGCCCAGCGTGATGATGTCGGCCTTCACAGCGTACTGCTGTTCGACCAGCAAGGTGCCACAGCGCCCGATGCCGGTCTGCACCTCATCCAGGATCAGGAGGATGCCCAACTCGCGGCACAGCTGCTCGACGCCCTTGAGGTAGTGCCCGGTTGCCGGAATCACTCCCGCAGCACCCTGGATCGGTTCCAGCATGATCGCGACGGTCTTCGCATCTACGGCCGCATGCAAGGCGGCCAAGTCATTGAACGGCACCTGGCTGAAGCCCGGCAGTTGGGGTTCGAAACGATTGTCGAAGGTATCGGGCGCCGAGGCCGCCATGGCACCGAAGCCACTGCCGTGGCAGGCGTTGCTCACTGAAATGATCCGCGAGGCGCCAGCGCGATGCAGTTGCCCCCATTTGCGCGCCAGCTTGATCGCCCCGTCGCAGGCTTCGGAGCCGCTGTTGAAAAAGTGCACCTGGTCGCAACCGGTGCTTTCGCACAGGCGCCGGGCCAGATTCAATTGTCCCTGGTTATGAAATCCGACACCGGCGTTGATCAAGCCGTAGGCCTGGTCGGATAAGGCCCGGGCCAGAACACCGGGACTGTGACCAAGACTGTTGCTACCAGCGCCCTGGCTGAAATCCAGATAGGCCTGTTCCTGCACATCCCACACCCAGGAGCCCTGGCCACGCACGAACACCGGAGCGGGACGCTCGACCGCCGGCATCAGGTATTCATCGCTGACACTGTCACGCCGGGTGGATTGTCGGTACTCGGCCGTCAGGTCATCGAGACTCGGTGGCGTGCGACGCAAGCTGAACAGGTTCATGCGCGCAGCCCTTCCAGCGGCAGGCCGGTGTGAAAGCGCAGCTCGCCATGCTCGTCACTGCCCAGGCCCTGCGTCCATAACCAGAGCCGATTGGCAACCCGGTGTTTATCCGTATCCCCCACCAGACCCCGCCCGAGATTTTTTGCCTTGCCTATGTAAACACCGTCGACGCAAACAGTATTCATCGTGCTCTATGGCCCTGTAAGCCTTATGAATTGGGGGTAGACTAGGCCTCCCCGGCACCCACGGCCATTTCGTTTTTCGAGCATTTTCAATAAGTACAGCTTATGGATTTCAAGCAACTGCGTTATTTCGTCGCGGTCTATGAAGAAGGCCATGTCGGCCGGGCCGCCGAGCGCCTGTCGATCTCGCAACCGGCCCTCTCCCAGCAGATCCGCCAGCTCGAACACAACCTCGATGTGAGCCTGTTCGAACGCAGCAGCAAGCGCCTGCTGCCGACCCTCGCCGCCCATACGCTCTACAACCACGCGCTGCCGCTGCTCGACGGTTTGCAACGGGCCCGCGAGGACCTGCGCAACTTCCAGGGCCAAGCCCTGCGAACCCTGGCAATTGGTGTGCTGCAGACCGTACACACCAGCCTGGTGCCGCAAATGCTGGAACGCGTACGCAAGGCCCAGCCACATCTGGTGGTGCAGATCTACGAGTTGTCCGGCATGGAGATCGAGCGACGCCTGCTCAATGGCTCGCTGGATATCGGCATCAGCTACCTGCCACCGCGCCAACCCGGCTTGCATGGAATGCTGCTGTACGAAGACGAACTGCAACTGGTGATCCCGAGCGAGCATCCATTGCGCGAATTCAAGAAAGTCTCCTTGAGCCAGGCCGCCGAATTGCCGATGTTGCTGCTGGGTGAGGAATTCCAGATACGGCAGATCTGGCAGGGACAACTGGCCAATCTCGGACGACGACCTCAGGTCCAGGCCGAGCTGAACAACATGGCCGGCATTCTCGACAGCCTGCCCCACACACGGCTGGCGACGGTGCTACCGGGCCGCTCACGCCATGAGCATGACGACGAGCTGCTACTGTGGAAGCCGCTGACCGAACCGCGTGTCGCCTTGAAAGTGGGGCTGGTGTGCCGGGATGTGCAACGCCAACAGGCAACGCTGGAGTTGCTGCGCACCTTGCTCGAAGACGTGACAAGCCGCACGGGTGGGCATCCGCCGGGGGTACGCGAGGGGCTGAACTGACCGGCACTTTTTCGCGGGCAAAAGAAAACCCCGCCGAAGCGGGGCTTTGCAGACTGTTTCCCTGACATCCATTTCGCTCCACCATCCTGGCGGAATCCTACGTGTCCCTGTTGTTGCTTTTGAGCTTCCTGCTCGACGTCCTTGGTGCAAAGATTATCGCTGGATCCAATCTGGCGATAGGGGCAAACAGCAGCGCGTTATGTAAGTAAATGCTTACAAGACATCTGAAGAATCAAAATTGCTCGACATCCAGTAGGAACAACAACTCGCTCCCCGCTTTCACCGACGCCGTCAGCGAGTGAATACGCGGCAACAGACGTGCGAAATAGAACCGCGCCGTGCCCACTTTACTCGCGTAGAACGCGTCCTGATTCTCCTTGCCCAACGCAGCCTTGGCCATCAATGCCCACATGTAGGCATAGGCGGTGTAACCGAAGGCTTGCAGGTATTCGACTGATGCCGCACCGATTTCGTCCGGATTGGTCCTGGCGCGATCCAGGACCCAGTTCGTCAGCTCATCGAGGTTATCCACAGCGGCACTCAGCGGCTGGGTGAACTCGGCCAGCCCGGCGTCGGCGGTCTTGATGAAATGGCGCATTTCTTCAGCGAACAAGCGGTAGTAGGCACCGCCGTTGCCGACGATCTTGCGCCCCATCAGGTCCAGGGCCTGGATACCGTTGGTGCCCTCGTAGATCTGTGTGATACGCACATCGCGCACCAGTTGTTCCTGCCCCCACTCGCGGATATAGCCATGACCGCCGAAAACCTGCTGGCCATGCACGGTGGTTTCCAGGCCCAGGTCGGTCAGGAACGCCTTGGCCACCGGCGTCAGCAAGGCCACCAGGCTATCCGCGCGCTCGCGGGTGGCGGCGTCCTCGCTGAACTTGGCGGTGTCCAACTGCATCGCCACGTAGGTGGAAAATGCCCGGCCGCCTTCGTTCGAGGCTTTCATGGTCAACAGCATGCGTCGTACATCGGGATGGACGATGATCGGGTCGGCGACCTTGTCCTTGGCCTTCGGCCCGGTCGGAGAACGGCTTTGCAGGCGGTCACGGGCGTACTCGACAGCGTTCTGGTAGGAGCGCTCACCCGTCGCCAGGCCCTGGATGCCAACCCCCAGGCGCTCGTAGTTCATCATGGTGAACATCGCGGCCAGGCCCTTGTTCGGCTCGCCAATCAGGTAACCCACGGCCTCGTCGAAGTTCATCACGCAGGTCGCGGAAGCCTGGATCCCCATCTTGTGCTCGATGGAACCACAGTTCGCCGGGTTGCGCGCGCCGAGGCTGCCATCGGCGTTGACCAGGAACTTCGGCACCAGGAACAGCGAGATGCCCTTGGGACCGGCCGGCGCATCCGGCAGCTTGGCCAGGACCAGGTGAATGATGTTCTCGGTCAGGTCGTGCTCGCCGCCGGTGATGAAAATCTTGGTTCCGCTGACCTTGTAGGAGCCGTCCGCCTGCGGCTCGGCCTTGGTGCGGATAATCCCCAGGTCGGTGCCGGCATGGGGTTCGGTCAGGCACATGGAACCGGCCCAGACGCCCGAATACATGTTCGGCAGGTAAGCGGCTTTCAGCTCTTCACTGGCATGGGTGTTGATCGAGACGCAGGCACCGGCCGTCAGCATCGGATAGAGGCCGAACGCGAGGCTGGAGGAGTTGATCATCTCTTCGACCTGGGCCGACACCGCCTTGGGCATGCCCATGCCGCCGAAGGCCGGATCACCGCCGACACCGACCCAGCCGCCTTCGGCGTAGGTCTGGTAGGCCTGGGGGAAACCGGCCGGCGTGGTGACCGCGCCGTTGTCCCAGCGGCAACCTTCCTCATCGCCGCCACGGCTCAGGGGGGCGATGCTCTTGGCGGTGACCTTGCCGGCCTCTTCGAGAATCGCTTCGACGGTTTCGGCGTCGACGGTCTCGGCCAGGGCAGGTAGTTGGGCCCAGAGCTTCGCGACCTCGAACACTTCATTGAGGACGAAGCGCATATCGCGCAGGGGCGCTTTGTAGTCAGCCATGGCAAACCTCGCAAGATCTAAACGATAAGCCCCGGGTGGGGCCGATTTTCTAAGGTTGGAGTTTACTCGAAGAACTTTTGCGACACATAGGGTCTATGTGTGACTTTTTTGTTATTTATAGTCACAAGCCTATATCGGAGTCATGCGACGGCGGTTCCGACGCCTTCGCCGGAACGCCGCCCGCAAATGGCTAGAGCGCGAACAGCCCCGCCGGCAAACGCATCAGGCACTCGCTACCCGCCTCCACCGCCGCCCGATGGGTGGTTGTACGCGGCAGTAGGCGCTTGAAGTAGAACTCGCAGGTCGCCAGCTTGCCCTGGCAATACTCGGCGTCGCCGCTACCGTCCTCCAACCGGGCCTGGGCCACCAGCGCCATGCGCAACCACAGATAGGCAAGGATGATATAGCCGCTGTACATCAGATAGTCCAAAGCCGCGGCGCCCACTTCATCCGGGTTCTTCATGGCTGCCATGCCGACCTGTGTGGTCAGTTCGCCCCACTGCTGGTTCAAATCGCCGAGTTGCGCCACACACTCCTTCAACTGCGGATGCGCGGCGTTCGCCAGACAGAACTTGTGCACGATTTTGGTAAAGCCGCGCAGCAGCTTGCCCTGGCTGCCGAGCACCTTGCGCCCCAGCAGGTCCAACGCCTGGATCCCGTTGGTGCCCTCGTAGATCGGCGCGATCCGACAATCGCGGACCAGTTGCTCCATGCCCCACTCACGAATGAAACCGTGGCCACCGAACACCTGCATCCCGTGGTTGGTCACCTCAAGGCCGGTCTCGGTCATGAAGGCCTTGCAGATCGGGGTCAGAAAGGCCAGCAGGTCCTCGGCTTCCTGGCGCTGGGTCGCATCGCCACTCAGATGGGCGACATCCAGCCACTGCGCGGTGAAGTAGGTCAGTGCCCGGTTGCCTTCGTTGAAAGCCTTCATGGTCAGCAGCATGCGCCGCACATCCGGGTGAACGATGATCGGGTCGGCGGCCTTTTCCGGCGCCTTGGGACCGGTGAGCGAGCGCATCTGCAGGCGGTCGTTGGCGTACCTGACCGCGCCCTGGAAGCTCGTCTCCCCCAGGCACAGGCCCTGCATCCCGGTGCCGAGCCGGGCATGGTTCATCATGGTGAACATGCAGTTCAGGCCCTTGTTGGCCTCGCCGATCAGAAAGCCC
>JACXTT010008541.1_pt1 | contig 14191 bp, 6 predicted proteins | sample 9270951 | NCBI WGS metagenome assembly JACXTT01 (sample SAMN15532306, study PRJNA645909) | rock metagenome | isolation source: weathered quartz diorite | place: Puerto Rico | collected 2017-06-21 | reverse complement strand
ATCCCACAAGCGCACCGGCACCCTGCGGGACCCCTTGGCCAGCATCGCCCGTTGCAGGCCCAGCGCCCCCTCGGAGGCTTTTCCGCTGCCCACTGCGGTCTTGCAGGCGCTCAGCACCACCAGGTCCGCACGCAACGTGATCGAATCGATGATCACCCCGACGGAGAGGTGGCCATCGCGGGTACTATCGGGGCCAAGCGCAATAAACGAGTCCCGCGCGTGCGCCTCCGAGAAATAGGCCATCCCGTGGGTCGCTAGATGGACGAGCCGCGCAGCGGGGAGTTGCCGCAGCACAGCGGTCTCGGTGGCCGCGTCGGCGGTGAGCGCGGTAACGCCCAGCGAGTCGGCGACAGCCTTGGCCTCGGTCTTCGCCCAGGGAAGGTCGTCGAGCGTATACACCACCCCATCGACGCGAAACGGAGACGGCATCGTCGGGTCGCCCACGATCAGAGCGGCGGACGAGAGTTGCTGCACACGGTCCGCGCTGGCGTTGAGACGCACGCTGTCCTCAGCTGCGGCAACGGCCGCCAGCGAAGGGCCTTGGCGGAGCGCATATTGACGACCTAGGAGCCTGTCGCCACCGACGGGTAGCAACCCAAACGGAATGAGCACGAGGTCGCCCTGGGGGACGATCAGTAGGTCCCCCCCCGCGGGAAGCCGAGCGCGGATGGCAGGCGGGAGGAGCAGGGCGGCAAGTTCCCGGCGGAGCGTGCGCCCGCTGTCAGCGAGAGCGCGGGTCAAGTCCGCAGGTGTCAGAAACCTTGGATCGAGCAGATCGCCGCCACCCCGCGCGGCGTAGGCGTACTTGCCAGCCACCCCATAGCGCATCGCCGCGACGAGCGTGTCGAGCCGTCTGCTCGGGATTGCCTGTTCGCTGGCGAGAATCGCCCCACTGGGGCGCACCAGCCATGTGATGAGCGTATCAGGTGTCGTGGCGTACACCAGGGCGGCGGCTGCCGAGCGCACAAGCCGGGTGGCGAGGGCTTGCCCCTCAGCGGAGAGGTCGGCCCCGGGCGCGATGTCCTTGGATACCCCCATGAGCTGGGCGAGCGCCTGGGCCCGGCCCCTCTCCGAGGCTGCGAGTGCAGCGTAGGCCGCCCGCACCGCGGCAAGACTGTCGCCGCCGTGCGCCGTGGCAAGCCAGGTTAGCGCCCAATCGCCGTAGATGTCGGTGGTAGTTTCGTTGAAGCTGGTCTGATTGACGTCGCTCCCGGTGTGTTTCGCAATCATTGCTCCGAGCGCCGCTGCCTGATCGAAATACACCACCGCAGAATCCAGCCGGCCGATGCTGCGGTAGCCCAACCCAAGACCGAAGAGCATTTGTGCTTCTCCGGACCGATTGCCTGTGCGCTGAAAGAGCGGCCAGGCTTGGCGTGCATATGCCAGGGCAGAATCCAACTGCCCGATGCTGAAGAGGATGATGCCGATGTAGCTGAGGGAGGTCGCTTCCTCGACTGGATAGTGACCGCGGGCGATCGGCAACGCTTCACGGAAGTAGACCAAGGCCGAATCCCTCTGAACAATGCGTACGAAGACGGCGCCGATGTCGTTGAGGGTGGTCGCCTCCCTGGCCCGATCGTCGATGGCCTCGATCGGCAACGCCCGCCGATAGTACGCCAGGGCTGAATCGGTCTCGCCGATGTTGTCGAAGTTCTCGCCAATGTTGTTGAGGGAGCTCGCTTCCCCGGCCGAATCGCCAATACGCTGAAAGATCGGCAATGCCTGCCGATAGTATGCGACGGCCGAATCCGGCTGTCCTATCTCACTGAACACACCGCCGATGTTGTTGAGGCTGGTTGCTTCTCCTGCACTGTCGATGACGCCGCGCCGAATCAACATTGCCTGGCGAACATACACCAGGGCCGAATCCAGCTGGCTGATGCTCTCGAAGACGGCGCCGATGTTGTTGAGAATGCGCGCTTCCCCGGCACTGTCGCTGATGGCGTGGACGATCCGCAGGGCCAGATGATAGTACGACAGTGCTGAATCCGGTTGGCCGGCTAGACTCAACGTATCGGCGTGCGCCGCGAGGCGGTGGGCCTCCCGGTTGAGCATGGCGCTATCAGGCGGAGTTGCGGGCGTCTGTGCGCAAACCGGTAGGAGCGGTGCGGCGGCAAGCACCGCAAGGCAGAGCCCAACCACAAACGCTAACGTGGCGCTCGTCTCAGGAGGTCTGAGGGACATGTTAGGCCTATTTTGTTTGAACCGCGGTGCACCCAGATAGAGCAGGAGACGTACCACTTGGGTTGCCCGTACCAGTCACGCTGATCCTCGCATTTTGGGTTGACTTAGAATGGACCTATCGCCGAACCGGCGCCAGATGCGGCGGAACCATCTTGATGGAGGTCGCCGCGGCGCGCAGCATACGCGGGATTCGTTTGACCGTGCCACCACATTCCAGAAGGCCCGTGTCTGCATTTAGCCTCCGAGTTACCCAAGCCGAGCTCGACCATTTGGCGGAGCCAGCAGCAGGACAATGACTTCCGCCTTCCCGAACACCTCTGTGGGGCACAATATGGGGCAAAGAGGTTTCCCGTGACGCAAGAGACTCGCCTAAGCCGTGAAGAACTGTACGAAAAGGTCTGGACCGAACCCGTTCGCACGATCGCAAAGCGGTTCGGAATCTCCGACGTAGCGTTGGCGAAAGACTGCCGACGACTCAAGATCCCGCTTCCGGGACGCGGATACTGGGCTGTGAAAGCGGCTGGCAAGAAGGTTGTGCGCCCCAAGCTGCCGGCGTTGCCGCCCAACGACGCGATCACCCCTCGAGAGAAAACGTTTTCGCGGCCTCGCGTCATTATCGAGCCGGAGCTTACCGAGTCGGTCGCAGAACAGATCGCTTTTGAGGCGAACCCCGCGAATGCTATAATCGTCCGAGAAGACCTCCGCTCGCCGCATCCGCTCGTGAAGGCCGCCAGAGACATACTTGAAGGAAGGGTCGACCCTCGTAGTTGGAGAGATGGCCTAACGCCGCGGCTCGATATCGAGGTGTCGAAGGAACAACTTCGGCGAGCTCTTCGGATCATGGATGCTCTCGTACGAGCATTCGAAACCCGCCGATGGAAGGTCGAGCTCGGCGCTCGAGATGATCGAAAGAGCTACGTAACCATCTTCGGTCAACGTGTGCCGTTTGGGATTCGCGAAGTGCTCAAGAAGGTTGCCAACCCGCCGCCAAAGCTGGAGCGGCTATCGGACGGTAGGATGTACACGCCCTGGCAGTCAAAGTACCGCGACGAACGCTCCGGAGTCCTTGCGTTCGTGATTCGCTATGACTGGGGGTATGGCGTGCACAAGAGCTGGGCCGAGACGAAGACGCGGCCGCTTGAAGAACGTTTACGTGACTTCGTCATCAGCCTGGTAAGGGACGCGCATGATAGTTTGGAGCGGGCCAGGAAACGAGCAGAGAACGAACGCCTCGCCGAACAAGCCGCCGAACGGCGACGCCAGGAAGAGCATCGGAGCGAGGCGGAAGCTGCGAGGGTACGAGCCCTTCTTCTGCAGTCGGACCTGTGGCACAAAAGTAGGCGACTTGATGAATTCTTGAGAGCTGTCAGGACCGCAGGGGAATCGCAGCCTGATGGGCTGAAGGACGACTCCGATCTGAGCAAATGGCTTGCATGGGCTGAAGCCTACGCACGGTCGATCGATCCCCTAGATTCGCCGATCAGCAGCCTGCCGACAATTCCCGCAACCCGAGAATAGCCGGACGATCCAAGATCAAGCGAACCACGGTTGCGCTGTCGCCGGAGTGTGGGGCGGTCCGAGCCGTCCACCAAGCCCGCCGGGCCCGCTCGCTCGTAACGCCCGCAGCCACTTATAGCCGGTCTTCTCGGCTCACTTCGTAGCGGTGGTAGGAGAGTAAGCATGCCGCGCAGGCTGATGACGGTGTTTGAAGATCCTAACCAGCGGATGCAGGGTGATCGCTCAGCATTATCCCTCACCGTCGAAACGCTGTTCAGGAGATACACGACAGAGGGCCGCCACCTCCCGGACGGGTCGCTCAAGACTGAGCCCTATCTCGAGCACCTCCGCCTGACTGGCCGGTACCTCGCAAAGTTTTTTGGGCGCACCCAGCTGGTGAGTGAGCTGACACCAGATCGAATTCACGATTACGTAGTGTGGCGACGAGGCGGGGGTGTTGGGGGCCGTCGGGTCAGACCCAATACGATTCAACGAGACCTGGGAATGTTCAAAGCCGCGCTCAATTGGGCGTGCCAGAAGTACGAGGGCGGACACCCCCTCCTCACACGACACGCTCTAGAAAAGGTTCGCATCCCAACCGAGAAGGATCCCAAGCGACCGGTTCTGGAAGCGGAATCCATCCGGGTTCTCCTCGCGGTGGCACGGACAATCCACCCGCTCCTCCGTCCGATGATCTTGCTGGCATGGCGAACGGGGCGACGGCTAAGCTCGATCCTCGCTCTACGTTGGGACGACGTGGATTTCCGAAACGGGACGATTCGCTGGCGTGCGGAACACGATAAGATCCGTCAAACGTGGGTCGTTCCGGCCCGTCGCGATCTGCTCAAGGAGCTACGGCGATTCCGGACAGAGCGTCCCGGAATCGGATCGGTGTTGTTGTTCCCGCATCCACAGCGTCGTCGGCACCGGGGTGGCCCCGTAACGCGACACCTGGCTGCCTACTGGCTCAAGGAGGCGTTTCAACGCGGGAAGGTCACAAAGCCCGAGGGCGGGCTCTGGCACATGTTCCGTCGTGCCTGGGCAACTGAACGGAAGGACCTGCCTCTCAAGGACGTGGCGGCTGCCGGCGGTTGGCGGGATACAAGCACGTTGCTGCGTTACATGCAACCTGATGAGGAGACGCTCCGTGCAGTGGTGGAGTTCGATCGCCCGCGCGGCCGCGCTTGGTTCGAGCTGAGGCATCCGCCTGACCGTAAGCCGACGGGCTAGTTGACGCTCCGTCGAGAGACACAAAGCCCGACACCGCTCTTCGCTGTGTCGGGCTTCGAGATTGCCCCTCCTGGGCTCGAACCAGGAATCTCCTGATCCCGTACCACTTCGGCTTTCGCCGCCGCTCATAACCAAAACGTTCGTGGTCTGGACTGTGCCTTCGCCTTCGCCTTTAAGCGGTCAGGCGGCTCCCACCCAGTCTCTACACCTTCCCCTTTCGGGGTTTGGCTCGGCGTCGCCAGTGAAGGGTTCGCCGACTTCGAGAGCATTCATCCACGCCGTTTCCGACATGGTGTCCAGCTTTTGCGCCTAATAGACGCGGCTAGAGTCAGGCGTGTTGCCAGTTACACCAAGGGGCAGAACTTGTCTCTTTCCTTCGTCCCCCGATTAAAGCTAAGGGCCTCATTCTACATGGACGCTACTCACGGTGCAACCGGGTTTGTTGAGAACCTCTCAAGTGATGTCGCGTGGCTGAGAAGGTGAGATCTAACCTCGCTCATCTAGTTGGCGGTTCAAGGATTCCTCAAATACACCCCTACATCCCGCCATAAACGCCCTCTCGCCAAAACAGGGTCTCCCCCCAGCGTCTTGGGACGCGCGTGGTTCGACGCAAGCTCGGCTTGTATGTGGGTCTCGCAATACGAGGACTCCACTTAGCGGAGGTCTGCCAGGCAGTGAGCGGTCCGCGGTGCTTCCCCTGTTGGACACACGTATCTGTGTTGAATGCCTGGCCCGACTCGAGCCCCCCGCCTCCCCACCTGACCGAACCACTTCCGGTCCGCCGACGGCGGCAGGATGTGGCGTCAGCGTGGATATCTGGTGGTTGGTGTGGCGGAAGCTGATGGGAGGATATACGGATATCTGCGGACCTACCCCATTGTCTCCCGAAGGACCGACAGGGTCACTCGCGCCCCATGCCGTAGGGGGTATGCGAGTGAGTGCCGCTCCACCGCCGCTAGAACCGCCGGATTCTCGATCCGCCTGTTCAACCACCGATCTCGCCAGTACTGAACGATGCAAGCTGTCGACTCTGCTGTCTGAGGAAGGATGTAGCGTGGTCGCCGTGCGCGACCCAGTAAGACATCGCGAAAGTTCGATGCTAGAGCGACGCCGTACACGAGACGGGGGCTCCCGTGTTGAAGGAGAAGGTCCGACGGCAGCCCTACCACGTCGAATGCGCTCCGCACCTTGCGCAGCTTTGGGTTTACTCCTTCGCCGAAAATGCTATTGACTGGCCGACCGCGGCTCAGGCGTCGCAGCATAACATCGAGTGCTGCCATCGTTTCCTGCGAGAAGTGGAACGATCCGTATCCTACTGTTCGACCGAGAGCTAGGTATTCCAGCGAGCCCGTGGCGACACCACCGGCGCTGGACGCGGGCATGCGAATCCGATTGTACTGACTCGCGCCTGCACCATAGAGACTCGTTGTACCGAGCAGGACAAGATGCGGAGTACGGCATACGGGCCGCCCTGCCATCGATGAGGCTATCAAGCTGCTGGCTCGACGATATCGACGGTTGTAGGCCCCGATCACATCAGGGCTGGCCATTAGCAGCGATACTAGCTTGCCGCCAAGGACTTCGTTGTACGGCGCGATCGCTCCGCAGACTGTGATGTCCATCATGTCCACCCCGACGTGCCCTGCCTTCGAATGCCGTAGGATGGTGTGAATCGCCCGAGTTGCATCCGGTGTGTCGAGGGCACGTTGCAGTTGCGCGGCGCTCCCTTCGGTGAAGCCAATCCTCCGCAGGCGCATCCAAGCTTCGAGGAGCTCAGCAAGTGCTGCGGCGCGCTTTGAACGGAAGAGGTGCGTCGTTGCCTGTCCCTTCCAGTCCTCAGCGCGATCTGAGAATGCGGTGCCGGCCTGTTTGTGCTGTTGGTGGGCAGGATACCGCCGATGCCTAGCACGCTCAGTCTCTGCGAAGGCTCGAAGCCTCTCGACGAGGGCTGCGGTGGGGCTCGTCAGATCCTTGCGCCTAAACAGATGTTCCCGCACGAAGTCCCCAATCATGATTCCACCGATAAGCGCCTTGAGCGATTCGCTAATCCAGCGTGCCCAAGCGGCAGATGGCCGTTCTCGAAGCGCAGCCAGGAACTGAGGGGTTGCCCACCCGATCCATGCATCTCGGACGGAGAGCTGAACAATCGAACTGCCGAGCGCCCCGATGCCCACGACTGGGTGATTGGGCCTTGCACGGTCACGCACAAGAAAGAACAGCTTCCTTCCTGGCGTACTCTGATACGCTGTCGTCCAGGTGTGCCGGAAGTATCGCCAAATACTCATAAGGCTAAGTCCTGTGAATTGGCATACTGAGCCGGGCTCCACCACTTCAACGTAGGGTGCGATGGCACCGCGCAAGGCCGACGCCCGCTCCCTCCCCTGAGATCTCAAAGAGGCACGGCGCAGGGAATCCGCGAGTTCCCGCCCATCTCGAACTAGGGAAAAGATCGAGTGCCATTCGCCCTCATGAAGGCGCCGACGTTCCATGTCCTTTATGAACCCCACGACCGAGGGCTGTGAGAGCTGAGCATCCCGTTCCACCAAATGAGCGATTCTCACTCGATTCTTGTCTTCCTCGACCGAGCGGCCAATCGAGAGCGGTGCTAGGGCGAAGATCGCGCCGCGAGCGACTCGGAACGTCCAGCCTTGAGCGCGGAGGTCGCAAAGGACATTTGCGCTTACCGTGAGGCCGGCGGCCAACCCAGGGGAGAGCTTGCGAGAACGCGCGAGGGCGTCCGCGCGAATAGCGGTAATCGTAGTTGCGGCGGTGCCGTTTGACCCGACACGAGAGAGCGCTCGGGCGCAACGGCATAGGAGGAGTCGTCCACGTCGCCAGCGCATGAGCGTTGGTGCGATCCGGATCCAGACCTCGGCTCGTTCATCTGTGTCGCTAGTCGTGGTGTCATGCCTCTTCACGACCCTGACACTCGGGCATTCGCGCAATGTCTTCACCGACTTCTACGATGCTCCAGGAGCACTGCTAGAGAGTCAGACCAGTTGCGTCGCATTCTTGTCCGCCACCTGCGCTCCTGCCGAGTGCCTGGCGCAAGGTCAGCACGTGCGGCCGCGAGGAGTAGACAATCCAAGTGGAACCGCTCTCGGTTCGAGGGAGCTTCGCACGCCGGCGCATACACCCGATCAAAAAATGGATGCTCCCGATTCAAGGTCAGTGTCACAACTCCGGCCTTTACCACTGGAGTGTAGGCCTCCGCACAATCGAGTGCCGCAGTTCGGATAGAGTACCGCAGCGGGTTACCCTTGCGGGATCGCGGACCTGTTGACGAGGGGAAAGAACGGTGGTCGGCGGTGGCGACGAACGTCGCCGCCGTGGCCCCAGCCCGCCCGCGCTGAAACGCGTGACGCACACGCGCGTTCAAGGTCCGCGCAATTCGCTCGAGATCGGGACCCAACACTTCTCGTAATTCCGCGGTTGGCCTGATGCCTTGCTTGCTGTGCGTAACCCCAAATAGTTCATCGAGGGCTGGAGCGAAGCGAATCTCACAACGCCACCAGTCGTCGTAATTCTCGCGGCGCTTTGCACCCATCAGATGCCATCCGTAATCAATCTCGCGACCGGCTCTAACAATGGACACACCAGCACCGCCGACCACTCCGGCGCCGCGTTTGTCAAGCGCGCTCCAGGCGAGCCATTGCGTAACAGGCAGTTCTGAGAAGCGTACCTCGACAATCGACGATCCCAACCTGTCGGTCGTCGCGAACTCGTACGTTAGCGTTGACCCATACAGAGTCGCTCTGCATCGGCGCGCGAATCCCCGACGGAAGAGCGGGTCGACGGCTGTAACAGGGTCGCTGTTGATGCGAATCTTGACCCCTTCCCAGATTGGATAGCGGTACATCCGGCCCAGCGACACTCGGAGCCGCTTAGCAATAGTGGCCGCTCGGTAGCGGGAGAGTCGATCACACCGGCTCCAGAGGACCAAGGTGCCAGTGTGGGCAGGTCCTCCGGCTAGCCAGCGTGGGAGAGGTCGAACTGTGGGCTCGGGAACGGCCTGCAACGTGCCCGCGGCCACTTCGTCCACGTCGAGGTAGGTAAACAAGGGTGAGGAATTTCGGCGCCAGGAGTACACTTCGAATCTTCGCGTCTGGCTGACGGAACTATTTGGGAGTCCCATCCCAAAACGGCCGAGTCCCGTGCGGTCATCAAATCGCTTCGTTCCTCCGAAGCGTAGAGCTATCCGAAGCGTGTCGCGGTCCATGCCCACGCCGTCATCCAATACTGCAAGCAAGACAGTTCGCGCTGAGGGCTCGGGGTCGTCGTCGGGCTCGGCGCCGCGGTTCTCCTCCATGACGAAAACATCGACGTGACGCGCACCGGCTTGTAGGGAGTTGTCGATCAACTCCGCGACGGCGGCGGCAACGTCCCGATATCCCGTTTCACGTGTTGCGAGTATGAAGGTTCGATCATCGACGACGTGTCTATCACTATCGTGTGCCAGGGTGTCGCTATCGCTCATTGACTCTCCCTCGCGACGGACCACCCCGTTTCATCCGTTCGGGCTCAGGTCTCATCCCGAACGGTATCGAGGTCACGCTGCGCGTCCGTCATCCTTTCGTTGCACTTGGTCGTTTGTGCGAGATACCGCTGCTGGAAGGGGAGCCCGGCGACCCGAGACGATCTTACCTCGTGGGGGAGCGCTCCGAGTAGGACGCCCACGCAATGGCTCGGCCGCGGCGTAACGCGTCGGTCGAGGGCATTCGAGGCGGCAAGCACCCAATGAACATTCTCCAAACGACTATGTAAGGTAGGCAAGGTAGGCGACGAAATGGATGCTGTCGAGTAAAGTACCTGCTCTACTTGACATGGCGTCCCACCTTCCCGTCCGTCGCGGATCAGAAGTCGGAGCCGTAGCTTCTCAAGGCTGTCGCAGCGCACCGCTAATCTGGTGCGTGCCAGGAAGGGTGTCACTTCGAGCGTGCAATACGCGATTGAGAGACGGCAAAACAAGCTTCTAGACGCGGACGAGGCGAACGTCTACGGCCTTGAGCGATACATTTGCCCCGTTTGCAAGGAAGCGGTGTTTCTCAGACGGGGGACAGTCCGTAGGGCTCACTTTGCACATCGCCCAAGTGAAGGGAACCGGGAGTGCGAAAACTATCACCCAGGCGGCGAATATGTTGGTTCAGGTACCTTCACGGCCCAGCCCAAGAGGCCTCAGCAGCTCCCTCTTTACATCTCCGTCGATGATTCGGCGGGCGGCGGTTTGCGGTGGCGTCTGGAGCTCTTGATCCCGTACAACCCTGAAGCCAAGGGTATCGTCCTGGTTCACCAAGGGATCTCAGGTCAAACCAGGGCCGACCTCTCCTTCTTGGCTCAGGGCGGAAGACGGATCCCCGTTCGTAATCAAGTTGAGCCGTATATCACCAGTCTTATGGTCACGGCCGAAGACTCGTATAAAAGTCGATTCACCGTCCCCGTTCCAGGGCTGGATCCCCAATTTGGCAACGTGTTCCGGTACGGTGAACGCGGTGGACGCCGGCTTGATGCGGACCATCCTTTGCATTGGGGGCGTGGCTACTACGTCTTGTGGGCAAAAACCGTCACACCGTCATGGCCAGCGGCCGTCTACTGCAAGCAGCTCAGGGGTAGCCCACCGTGGCAATGCGCATGCATCGAGTTGCCACCTGACGAGAACGAGAGGACGAGTAAGTGGGCGGATGAGTTCCTAGCAAGGGAGATCCGTCGGCCGCCCGTAACGATCACCATTGTCAGCCCTATGACACATCGCCTACCAGACGACTCTCTGGCGGTCGAGGAGGGTTCGGAGGCAATCGTAGGTGTGACACGGGAACATGGTGCCGCGATGCCCTCGGAACTGCGCGTGACCTGGCCGGGATTGCGCGCTGTCGAAACATTCCCGCTGAAGAACGAGGATCCGATGCTAGTCAACTTGGGTCGTGTCCCGAGTGGGGTCTCGATTGTCGCGTTGAGCGAAGGGGAGGAAGACCAAGTCATTTTGGTTGGGAAGCAAGATCTGCGTGTCGGCACGTTCAAGCCGGCAGGGCTGAAAGTTCGCGACCAGGCGAAACAGTTCCTGGTCGTGCCCGCCTACTCCCCTTCCGCCGATTCAATACTGGGAGCTGCGAAGAAGGGCGTTGCTGGTGGCGCAACGATTGTTGGCGTCAGTCTACCGTTGGGCTTGCCGTGCACGTTGAAGTATCGTGAGTCGAACAACCCAGAGTTAGAGGTTCAACGGTTTAGCTGGCCTGAGGACTGGGCTGCTGGAGACGTGACGAAGGTCCAGCAAACGCTTGAGGATCAAGTATGGCGTCGGCTGGTTGCCGTGCTGGGACGCGCGGAGCACTTGGAGCTAGAGTTCGGCAACTTCGGCTCAGTCGCCGTTAGCCCCGGTCCTCCGCTCGTTTCCACCTCGCACCGGTCCCTTCTCCCTCTGCACCTGCGCCGGCGTCTGCGTTGGCTCGCTTCTTTCCCCGACCCGTATGACGAAACGCGGGTGAGTGTCGACTGGCCGACGTCCCTTTCGGTGGTCTTCGCTCCTTCCTCAGATCGTATCCGACCGGAAGACCAATCGCTTCTCAGCAAGGTTGTGTCCCGTGAAACTTGGCCCGCTAGGCTTGCCCCGCACGTGCGCGCCGCCCGCCAAGAAGTCTGCGCGGCACTGGAGCTCGAAAAATGACTGAGGGCGCCATCACGGTCTTCGGTATCTCGATGGGCGAGCATCCGAAGGGTGGCTTTGCCTTCGTGGATGTTGTGGCCACGGTCGAAGACAGGAAGCTCAGGCCTGTCCTCAACGCAAAGGAGGAATTCCCGACAGTCGGAAACATCCACGTCGACAAGGCGCACTGGATCCCGGAGCGGGGGGCAGGAGCGGTGTGGAAAGTAAGGCAGACAAGATCCGCGCCTGAGGGTCAAAGACATGCATCCTACTCCGCTGTAAGCCGCGGCCAGGTTGGACCTCTCGAGATTATCGAAGTTCCCGTCCTGGCCGCGCAGCCAGACGACATCCGCCGGCTCCTGATGACCGGAATCGGACTAGGATACACGCCCGGCAACAGCGTATTGATTCAAACGAGGGATGGGGTTGTGATCGGGCCCGTCAGGTGCGATCACTCCGACCCGGCGGGAAGAGCTGGCGTCCTAGTTAAGGCCGAGGCACTTGCGGATCTGTTGGGCCGCTGGGATCGGCTCAACGACTTGGTACCGTTCACGGTGACTTGGCAGGGGCGTAGACGCGTTTTCACATCGCTCCTTGATCTCCCTTCGGCGTCCAGCTTTTTCGACTGCGCTGATCTGAACGACTGTGTCCGCACGGTCCTGAGATTTGCGTCAGCCGCGAAGATCGACGGGTTCTCCTTGACAAAGAAGCACATTGACGCGCTAGCCAGCGCACTGGGTGATGACACGCCTCCGAAGATAGCGGCTCGAACTGGGCGGGTTATTGACGCTCTCCGAATGGCGGTGAACACCTCAGATGAACTGGACGTAATTACGGATTTCCTTCGTTCTAGCAGTGCCGTTCAGGCCGAACTCACGCGCATCCGAGAAGAAGCGCGGCTCGAGGAGCAACGGCGCATTGCGACTGAGGAGTCCGCAGCGAAGGCGAGAGTTACCGATTTCGGTCGCAAGGAGCGTGACGCGCGTGATCGGCTCGCCGAGGTCGAGCGACAATTGAAGGAGGCGGGCAGGAAGGCGCAGGCAGTAGTCGATGGCATCCTTCAACGGATGCGGCAACGGGTTCTCGAGGCGAAGCGTGACCCCGCGGAGGGGTTCGCCAGCGCCGCCATCCTGCAAACCCTCCTTCGGACGAGCCAAGAGGGAGCTCTCTTCGTCGAAGGCGATCAGGGCCAGGTCGGAGAGGGCCTCCCGCTCCTGACGTCCCCGACCGAGGCAGTCTCTCGACTCGATGGGGCTCTTCGCTCCGCGGGCCTGGTACAAGGCAGCGCCCGTGCTGTGGCGCGGGAAGCTCTGGCAGCAGCCCTAGCCGGGCAAGTCCTGACGTTTACTGGCTCGTTGGGATCCGTCATGTGCGAAGTTGTAGCGCAGACGCTCTCAGGTGGCCGAGTGTTTCGCGTACCCATTCCAGTCGGGCTGCTCTCCAGCGGCGAGTTCGCTCGCTGCCTCGAAGAGATTGTCGAGGGGAGCAAGGGGAACCCCACCCTCAACAGCTTCATTATTCAGGGGATCAACCGGTCAGCGTTAGAAGTGTTTGCTGATCGACTGACGTCCCTAGTGACTGATCGACAGTTGGCATTAGCGGCTCGAGCGCCAAACCTCGTGCTGCTTGCAAGTGCCGTTAGTGGCCCCGGTGCCCTGCCTATTCCTCCCTCCCTCTGTGACATCGGTCCGGTAATCGATACTGACATGCTGACGCTTGCCTCGGGGGGCGTCGGAAGCTTGAAGGCGAGCGCGGTATCCAGCGAGACCTGGGGTGACTGGATCAAGTCCGTTAGCGCTGCATCAGATTTTGGCTCGGTCAACGAGATGGCCAGAAAGTTAGGAGGGGCTGAAAGCTTGTTGTGGCGCAAGACGCTTCAGTCTGCGTTCGTCCGCTTGAATGGTCTCGATGACCACAGTCCTCCCACCCCGCTACAATCACTTGTCTTTGGGTGGCTACTCCCACGGGCGGAGTTACTCGAGATGGGCGCGGATCGGTTGCCTCCTGATCTGAAAGACGGCTTGGTCGACAGCCGAGAGTCGGATCCTCGTGTCGCGAGGCTCGTGGCTCGGCTCGCCTCGCGGAACGAGGCGACGTGAGCCCCCTGAGGCTGCTTTCGGTCGAGGAAGCGCAAGCGAGGCTTGCTGTTGCTGTGGGTCTGCGGCCCTCGGATGGCATGTCTGACAAGCCCGCGGATCAAGTGATAGCTGAGTGTCTGAGGAGGTCGCTATGCTGGCTTGCTTCGGGCGGACGTACGGGGCAAGCTGAACCAGTTTATGTGACGTCACTGACCAATCACGTCCGGGAGCAGGTGTCCCCTCTCTGGCCCACATTGCATCGGTCTCGACATAGGCGCCCATCGCAGGCGGAACAGCAATTAGAAGGCGACACTCAGCCAGATCCGATTCGACGCGTCTTGCAGGCGCTCAGCGACCTTCGCGAGGTCGAACATGTCGGCGAAGGGTACTGGCTTCCGACACCCGTAAGTCTCGTGGAACTCCCGGCTCAGGATGCAATTGCTGTGATCGCGGGGCTTGATACCCGCAGGTTGCGGAGACCGCCGCAGTCAACCGTCCCGCTACCAGGGACAACCTGGACGTTACCGGTGCCCCGCCCGCGGCCCGCGCCCCCCCGAGACCTGCC
>JACXTT010008540.1_pt1 | contig 14191 bp, 10 predicted proteins | sample 9270951 | NCBI WGS metagenome assembly JACXTT01 (sample SAMN15532306, study PRJNA645909) | rock metagenome | isolation source: weathered quartz diorite | place: Puerto Rico | collected 2017-06-21 | reverse complement strand
ACACTTGGCTGACATCTCGCCTTCAACCGACACCACGACTGTCTGAAACCCTTGGGTTTTTGGCCATCTTCTCCATCTTCTTGCCAAAACTCTGGTGGGGATCAGCGAGAAGTGTCGTAAATATCCGTGGTTTCCAAGAACTTGGCGTTCTCGACCTTGTCCCATTCGATATGACTAATCGTCCTGCCATCGAGCGGCTCCTTAAAGTTCTGAAAACTGATTGACTTCAATTCCGAGAGGCGCACAAACAAGAATGGCCATTCCGGATACTCAGATTCATGCGAAACACACAGTGACCGCAACGGCTCGGGCAGCCAATGGCCGTCCCATTGGATGAGTAAGACTGCCTCATTGCCGCTGCACACCCCAAGGAAGATCCCGATCCAACAAGAATCATGCAAAGTATAGTGTCCGTCAAAATCAGAATAGTCCACGACCCAGGCCCGATCCCACGGGAGTTCGTTGCGCGTCATTTGATCAAGAAGTTCGTCGAAAACTGGGTCTGCGGGCATTGACTTCCCTCCGTCATTACCGCAAAGCCAAATAGCTCCAACGTTTGACGTGATACTTGCGGCACAAAGCTTCCAGTTCGCCGCGATATTGTTCAATGAGTTCAAGCATGGCGAACCCCATACTATTCTACGCCATCGCCTTCCAGATCGGCTCCGCTCCCTCGACGCCGACCAGCTTCTGATCGAGCCCGCCGTAGAAGTAGCTCAAGCGGTCCGGATCGAGGCCCATCAGGTGCAGGATGGTGGCGTGCAGATTCTTGACGTGGTAGCGATCGTCCACGGCTTCGGCGCCGAGTTCGTCGGTGGTGCCGACGGACGTGCCTCCCTTGGCGCCGCCGCCGGCCATCCACATGGTGAAGCCATAGGCATTGTGATCGCGGCCGGTGCCGACGGCGTACTCGGCGGTGGGCTGCCGGCCGAACTCGCCGCCCCAGACGATCAGGGTATCGTCCAGGAGGCCGCGGCGTTTCAGGTCCTTGAGGAGGCCGGCGATCGGCTTGTCGGTTCGGCCTGCGTGGCGGGTGTGGTTGAAGACCATGTCGCCGTGAGCGTCCCAGTTTTCGTCGTTGTGATTGCCGCCGGAGTAGATCTGGATGAAGCGGACGCCGCGCTCGACGAGCCGGCGCGCCAGCAGGCACTTGCGGGCGAAGTCCTGGGTCGTCGGGTTGTCGTAGCCGTATAGACGCTTGGTCTCGTCGGTTTCCTGGTTGATATCGACCGCGTCCTCGGCACTCGATTGCATGCGATAAGCCAGCTCATAGGAAGCGATGCGCGCCGACAGGTTGCTGTTGTGGGTGCGCGGGGCTTCGTGCGCGCGGTTGAAGGCGCCGAGCGTGTCGAGCATGCGGCGTTGCATGGCGTCCGTCATTCCGGCGGGGCGGTGCAGATCGAGGATCGGGTTGCCGGTGGGGCGCAGGAGCGTGCCTTGATAGGACGCGGGCATGTAGCCGCTGGTCCAGTTCTTGGCACCGCTGATGGGACCGCCGGTCGGGTCGAGCATGACGCAGAAGCCGGGCAAATTCTGGTTTACGGTGCCGAGGCCGTAGTTGACCCAGGAGCCGATACAGGGGCTGCCGGACAGGATTTTCCCGGTGTTCATTTGCAGCATGGCGCTGCCGTGGATCGGCGAGTCGGCGATCATGGAATGGAGGAAGGTGATGTCGTCCACACAGGTGGCGAGGTTAGGGAAGAGATCGCTCACCCATTTGCCGCACTGGCCGTACTGCTTGAAGCGCCACTTCGGCCCGACGACGCGGCCGCCGTTGCGATGCCCGCCGCGGCCAAAGGTGCGCACGTTGACGGTTCGACCATCGAGCCGATACATGTCGGGCTTGTAGTCGAAGGTATCGACCTGGCTCGGCCCGCCGTACATGAAGAGAAAGATGACGCTCTTCGCCTTGCCGGGAAAGTGCGGCGGCCGTTCAGCGAGCGGATTGCCCGCGTTGCGTGCCGGCTCCTGCGCGAAGAAGCGATCTTGCGCGAGCAGCCCGGTGAGCGCGACGCCCGTGAAGCCGGCGCCGGTTTCCCAGAGGAACTCGCGGCGGGTGCGGTGGCAGAAGTTGGGGGTGGATATAATCATGTTCTCCCTCGTTTCATGTCGCTTTGATACGGTCAATTTTCACGGCGTTGTCTTTGCCGACGCCGTTAAGTCGCAAGTCAGCGACCTTGTGGCGAAACGCATCTTTGGAATGAAGAATACCGCCTTCACTTTTGCCATTGTATCACCACCTGGCCTGTATTCTTGAGTTCGCTTGAGTCCGAGCGGCTGTCAATCCAGATACACAAACTCATTCAAATTCAACACCACCAAACAATACGCCTGCAAGGCCGCATCCGCGCGGACGCCATCCTCGCGCTGCAGCGTCTCGATCAGGCCGACGCCGCGGCGCACCTCCGCATCGGTCGGCGCGCGCGACGTTGCCAGGTAGAGTCCCAACCGCACCTGCGCTGACACGTCCTTGCCGGCCTCCTTCTTCAAGCGCTCCGCGAGAATCCTCGCCTGCGTGTTCATGAACTCGCCGTTGAGCAGACTCAACGCCTGCGTCGGCACCGTTGACGCAAACCGCACCGGCGTCGTCCGATCAGGCTCCGCGAGATCGAACGCATCGAGGATCGGCAACAGCAGCGAGCGCTTCACATGCACGTACACGCTGCGGCGGGCGGCTTCCTCAGGACTCGACACCGGCCAGCCGCGGCCGGGGACCGATTGGCCGGCGAGCACGTCCTTCGGGATCGGCGGATAGATGCCGGGGCCGGCCATCTTGAGATTCAGATTGCCGCTCACCGCGAGAATCGAATCGCGAATCTCCTCGGCACTCAGGCGGCGCATGTCGAAGCGCCAAAAGAGATCGTTGGCGACATCGAGCTTCGTGCCCAATTCGGCCGCTTGCGGCGTAGTACGCGAGGACATGCGATACGCGTTGGATGTCAAAATCAACTTGTGCATCGCCTTCATGCTCCACGGCGTCGCGCCCCCGGCCCCTCTCCCGGGGGTAGAGGGAAGAACAAACTCGGCCGCCAACCAATCGAGCAGTTCCGGATGTGTTGGGCGCATGCCTTGCAAGCCATAATCGTTCGGCGTGCGCACGATGCCCCGGCCAAAGTGGTGCTGCCAGATGCGGTTGACCATGACGCGGGCGGTCATCGGGTTGTCCGGCGACGCGATCCAGTTCGCCAGCACGGTGCGCCGGCCCGACGATTTGGCGCCGGGCTTGGCATCCGTTATCTTCGGATCGGGTAAGTTGAACACCGTCGGATAACCCGGCTCGACCTTGTCGCCGAGGACGTGCGGATTGCCGCGATTGAAGAGAAACGTGTCAGGCGCTCTGGCGCCCCCTTCGACGACGCACAGGGCCATGTCCACGTTCGGCATCGCCGGCGCCTTGCGCAGAAAGTTCATCTGCTTCGTGAGGGCGAACCATTCCTGGTAGCGCTTTTCGCCGAGGACGCGAGCGCCGTCGCGATGAAGCTGTTCGGTGATATCGGCGACGTTGGCGCTAGCCGACGGCGCCGACAGGTTGCGCTTGTCGAAGCCGGGCCCCGACCAGCCGACGTACAGGCCGTAGCCGAAGACATTCTGGAAGTATTCAAGCTTGATCGGCAAGCGTCCCTTCTTCAGCTCGACGGTGGTCTTCTGGACGTTGCCCATGCCATGAATGCCGTCGTAGGTGACGATCGCCTTGCCGTTGAGGGTGAGGCGCGAGCCATCGTCGGAGTCGAGAAAGAAGGTGTATTTGCCGTCCTGGGGCACGATCAGGAAACCTTCGTAGACGAAGCCGAAGGTGTCGTTGCGCGTGCGCGGGCTGATGTCGAACAGCTTCTTGGGGAGCTTGCCTTCGTCCTCGTGCTTGAACTGGCTGAAGTCGGGGAGCTTGGTCCAGGCGTTGCGGTAGAAGCGGTACGTCAGCTCGTCGAGATCGCCGCCGGCCGATTGGGCGGCCGGCTGGTACTGCTTGCGGAATTCGTTCTCGATGGCGGCGAGGGCGGCCTGGGTCTTGGCCCGCTTGTCTTGGTGTTCTTGCAGGATCTTCTTGTAGCTGTCCATTTGTTTCGGATTGCCGACCGGGCGCACGTCATCGGGACCGCCGCCGCGATAGTGGTTGACGCCGTGCAGGAAGGCGACCATCTTGTAGTAATCCTTCTGCGCGATCGGATCGATCTTGTGATTGTGGCAGCGGGCGCAGTCGAGCGTCATGCCGAGCATCGATTGGCCGATGGTGGCAATGATGTCGTCGAGCCCGTCATAGCGGGCTTGCTTGGGATCGACGGGTTCGTCGTCCCAGACGCCGAGGCGATAGAAGCCTGTGGCGATGAGAGCGTCGTTGTCGCCGGGATAGATCTCATCGCCGGCCAGTTGTTCCTTCAGGAAGCGATCGCACGGCTTGTCTTCATGGAAAGCGCGGATGACGTAATCGCGATAGCGCCAGATATTCGGCTTCGGGTTGTCGCGTTCGTAGCTGTTGGTCTCGGCATAGCGCACCAGGTCGAGCCAATGGCGCGCCCATTTCTCGCCGTAGTGGGGCGAGGCGAGCAACTTGTCCACGAGTTTTTCGTAAGCGTCGGAGGCGGCATCGTTGACGAATGCTTCGATGTCCTTCGGCGTCGGCGGCAGACCGGTGAGGTCGTAGTAAAGCCGGCGGGCGATCTCTTGCTTCGACGCGGGGGGCGCCGGCGCCAGTCCCTTCGCCTCGAGCTTGCCGAGAATGAACGCGTCGATCGGATTGCGCACCCACGCCTTGTCCTTGACCTCCGGCGCCGTGGGACGTTTGACCGCTTGATAGGCCCAGTGGGCGCGGTCCTTGTCGCTGATCTGGAACTCGCCCTTCTTGACCGCCTTGTCGCTGCCGGGCCACGGGGCGCCCATCTTGATCCACTGGGACAGCGCGTCGATCTCATCGCCCTTGAGCTTCTTGTTCTTGGGCATCTTGAGCTTGCCGTCGTGGAGAATCGCCTTGACGAGCAGACTCTTTTCGGGATGCCCAGGCACAAGCGCGGGGCCGGTATCGCCGCCTTCGAGCATGCCGGCCTGGGATTCCAGGCTGAGCCCGCCGCGATGCTTCTTGCCGCTGTGGCATTCGAAGCAGTTCTCGACGAGAACGGGGCGTACTTTGGTCTCGAAGAACTGGATCGCCGCCGGCGTTGGCTTCTTGTCCTGGGCCGCGGATACGGACGGGAAAAGACTGCCGGCAAGGAGCACGAGGCAGAACGGGATCCCATGGCGCAACTTCATCATGGCATTGATCTTTCGCAGGTAGATCGGTCGGAACACGAGTTAGTTTACCACATTGGACGCCGGAAGAGAATGAACGAAATTGGCGGATCGAAGGAGATTGGCACGAATCCCTATAATGAACAGCGAGCGTCGAAACATTTACGCGAGCACTGCCGGCTTTCGCCTCGACGCTCGCCGTAGCCCAAGGAGAACGAGTCACCGTGTCGTTCTTGTTCGCGCAAGCGTCTGGTGAAGGCAACCTGTGGTGGACGCTGTTCGGCTTGCTGAGCTTGCCCGTTCTGATCGTGCTGAACGGGCTGTTCGTGGCCGCGGAGTTCGCGCTGGTGGCCGTGCGCAAAACGCGCGTCGAGGAAATGGTCAGCCAGGGTACGGTCGGCGCCCGCTCGGTGCAAACGGCAATCGACCAGATCTCGCGTTCGATCGCGGCGACGCAGCTGGGCATCACGCTGTGCAGTATCGCTCTGGGCTGGGTCGCGGAACAGGGTCTGGCAGGGGTGTTCGAATTGCTGTTCGCATCTTTGCCGAGCCCGTGGAACGCCATCGCGACGCACTCGGTCGCCACCGCGATCGCTTTTCTGCTGTTGACGTTCTTCCACGTCGTCTTTGGTGAGCTGTTGCCCAAGTCGTTGTCGTTGCAATCACCGGACCGTTTCGCGCTATTGCTTTCCGGACCGCTCAACGGGTTCGTCATTTTGACTCGGCCCGTGATCGTCGTCATCAACGCGACGGCGACGGGCGTCTTGAAGCTCTTTGGCTACAAAAGGCCGCTGGAAAGCAACGTTCATTCCGTCGAGGAACTGGCGCTCTTGATCGAGGACACGGAGGAAGCCGGCGTCCTTGATCCGGAGCAGGCGGAGATGGTGCAGAATGTCTTTCGCATGTCGGACAAGAAGGTCGCCGACTGCATGGTGCCGCGCGACAAGATGGCATCCCTGGAGCTGACCACGCCGTCGGACAAGGTCCTGGAGGCGATGCGCGCCGGCGCGCACACGCGCATGCCGGTCTATGATCGCGATCCCGATAACATCGTCGGCATCGTCAACACCAAGAACCTTTTCTACCTTTTCAGCCTGCACGGCGTCGTCGTCCTCGAAGACGCCATTTATCCGGCACTCTTCCTCAAGCCGGACGAGGCAATCGCCAACGCCCTGCGGCTCTTTCGCAAGGCGAAGCGCCCGATGGCGGTGGTCCGCGACGAGGATGGCAAGGTCGTCGGCGTGATCACACTCGAGGACATCCTCGAAGAGATCATCGGCGATATCGAGGACGAGCACGATCAGCCCGTCCCAAGGGTGCCGCGCTCGCGCTTGCGGCGTTTCGACTCGTCGGCGCTGGAAAAGAGAAAATGACATCGTCTCCAGGCGAAGATTAGTAGTCGTCGTCGTCGCGATTGCCGAGCGTTCGTTGCAGCAATCGTTGCAGCTCGTCGATCACTTTCTGATCAAGGTCCATCTCGACTTTCCGTTCGCCGCGAACGAGCAGGCCAAATTCGACCCCTGGATGGGAGGCAAACGTTTTCTTGAGTTCGTTCAACGATTCAATGCGGAGCTTGCTCTGTCTGCCGGCCATGTTTTTTTCTCCAAGTAAGTGGTGCATTCAATGTAGAGATTTTTTATCGGGCAGCTTCATTGCTTGCCGCTTACGGCTTTACGTTCGCGCGCGCTTAGCCGCCAGCGGCGAGACCAGTAGCGACATATCCGCTAGAAGTGATACATTACCATCACCAAGCAATTTTGCTGGCAACTTATCACGAAAGGACTTTGTCATGGCCAAGGGCAACAACGCACAAGGGAAAGACAAGAAGAAGGCAAAGAAGAAAGCGCCGGCTAAGGCCGCCAAGGGAGCGAAGAAGAAGTAAACCGGGCGCATTTTGCCAACGCAATCTTCGACCGGTTCGGCACGTTGCCTCGGCGAGAGTCGCGCTCAACGTGTCCCGGTCAACCAATCTCTCGGTGTCGTGCGTTAGTGCGACTCTCCCGTCAAGCAACCATTTCGATGTGGCGAATTCCCTCAGGCGTCAGACGCATCACTTCACCGGGATTCACTTCGAGATCGAGTCCAACCAGCGTCACATCGAGCAGTCGGCCGCGGTACTGGGCATGCACTCCTTCGACGACGACGTTCTTGCCGAGCAGGCCGAGGCGGCATTTCCACAGTGCTTCGAGTGTGTTGAAGTCGCCGTCGAGCAGAAGGTGATAGTGTTCGTCGAGTTGGCGGATTAAATCCCTGGCGACCTCATCAAAAACCAAAGATTTCCCGGACAAACTCGCCAGCGATGCCGCGCTCGGTAAGCCGGCTTGTTCGAATATTTCAGCCGATTGCGTGACATTGAGCCCGATGCCAACGACGGTGGCGAGCGGAAAGTCGGCGCTCCCGGTCGTGCGCTGTTCGATGAGAATGCCGCAGACTTTCTTGCCGAGGATGAGCACGTCGTTGGGCCATTTGATCCTGGCCTGCAGATTGGCGAGCGTGAGGATGGTTTCGCAGACGGAGACGGCGGCCCAGGCGGTCAGGTGGGCGGGATGGCGCAGTTCGGCAGGTGGAAACAGAAGGACCGACATGAGCACGCTGCTGCCGGGCGGCGCGTGCCACTCGCGGCCATACTGCCCGCGGCCGGCGGTTTGCTCGCGCGTCAGCAACACCAGTCCGTGCTGCGTCGGATCATTGCCGAGCGAGAGGGCTAGCGAGTTGGTGCTGTTGAGGCATTCGTGGACGCGAACCTGCCGGCCGAGGTGCTTGGTCGGCAGCGTCCATTGCTGAAAGTCATCCGGCATGTTCGTAATCCAGTGCGATGTCGAGCGCCGGGGCCGAGTGCGTGAGCGCTCCGACGCTGATGCGATCGACGCCGGTCTCCGCGATGGCGCGGACGGTTTGCAGATTGACGCCGCCGGACGCTTCGAGGAGGATGCCTGGAGCGACGGCGTTACGGCGTTTGACGGCTTCGCGCATCATGTCGAGCGGCATGTTGTCGAGCATGACAATGTCGGGCTTGCCGTCGAGCGCACCATTCAACTGTTCCAGCGTTTCGACTTCGATTTCAATCGGAACTTTGCCAAAGTCAAATCGAGATTCCTTGCGGGTATTGCGTAAGAGTCCAGCGATTCCGTCTGTGCGTTTCGGCAATGCGAAGGCGAGATGGTTATCTTTCAGAAGCACACCGTCATAAAGCCCCATCCGGTGATTGTGCCCGCCGCCTTGACGCACCGCGTATTTTGCCAAAAGGCGCCATCCAGGAATCGTTTTTCGCGTGTCGAGAATCTTGGCCGGAAGGCCTGCGACGGCTTTGACAAACTCATTTGTGAGAGTTGCAATGCCACTGAGGTGTTGCAAAAAGTTAAGCGCCGTCCGCTCAACGCCTAGGATGGATCCCATTGGACCGCTCAAATGCGCGATGACATCCCCGGATTTCACGATATTGCCGTCATTTGCTGCAGGTGTGAAATGTAACTCAGGATCCAGGCCACCACAAGCAAGGGCAGCTGCCGGAAGCCCGGCAATGACGCCAGGTTTTCGTGCGACAAATGCGGTATTGCCATCGTAGCCTGGCGGTACCAGAAAGCAGGTTGTGACATCCCGAATCTTGAATACGGGCCATGGACACGGACCGAAATCTTCGTGCAGCCCCATTTCAATTAGCCGGCAACACGCCGCCGTTTCTGCCGGTGTGAAACTCATTGCTCTTTTCCTTCGTGTCTCTTCGTGGCCCTTCGTGGATCACTTGAAAAACTCCACCGCATTGCGAAACAACCGCAGCCCATCCCCCTCCGGCGCCAAACCCAATCGCGTCCATTGCGGATGTTGCGTCGGCAACACGTGCCGCTCCGGGTGCGGCATCAGGCCCAGCACGCGCCCCGTCGGATCGCAGACGCCGGCGATGTCGCTTTGCGAACCGTTCGGATTGATCGGGAATGGCAATGTAGACGTCACGCTCCGCGTGACGATTTCGCCACGCGGAGCGTGAGGACTACAATCTGGTCCGTAACTATAGCGCAGCACCGCCTGGCCCGACTGGATCAGCCCCTTGAGAATCCAATCCTGGCTGCATACGAAATTTCCCTCACCATGGGCGATCGGCAGATGAAGACGTTGGTAGCCCTTGAGGAACGGACACTTGCCCGGCGTCGCTTCGAGGTGAATCCAGCGGTCTTCGAATTTGCCTTGCGCATTGTGCGCAAGTGTCGCAACGGGACCTTCATCGAGATCGGGCGGGACGATCAGGCCCGCTTTGAGCAACACCTGAAAGCCATTGCAGATGCCGAGGATGAGGCGTTCCTTGTCGCGGAACTGGCGCAGCACATCGCCGAGGAAGTGTTGCAGCTGGACGGCGAGAATCTTTCCAGCTGCCACGTCATCCCCATAGGTGAACCCGCCGGGGATCGTCATAATCTGGTACTGCAACAGGAGTTTCGGATCGTCGCGCAGCCGCTGGATGTGCAGCCGCTCGGCGACGGCGCCGGCTTTCTCGAATGCGAACTGGGCTTCCTGATCGCAGTTGGCGCCGGGGGCACGCAAGATGAGAACACGTGGCTGAGCCATGAACTTCTCACAAAAAGAATCGCGATTTCTGTGGTGCCAGGCTTTCTAGCCTGGCTGGAACCTTGCAAAACAAGGCTCGGCCAGGCTGGAAAGCCTGGCCCCACGAAAATCACTCGGTCTCGTGGGCTTGCAGATCGCGGCCAACCTCCCATAATCGGTTTTAGGCTTTTTGGCGTCTTTGTCTGCACGAAATTGCGGCCTCGAATCGCCCAGCGCCCGCGATCAACTGCCTCACGAGATTTCGTAACCGCGATGATTCCCTTTATCCTCTTGCTATCGCTGCTGTTTCTCGTTTCGGGCTTTGCCGCGCTCATCTATCAGATCGTTTGGCAGCGCGTGTTGTTCACGGCGTTCGGCGTCAACATCGAATCGATCACCGTCGTTGTCGCGGTCTTCATGTTCGGACTGGGCGTCGGCGCGCTGGTCGGGGGCAAGCTCTCGCAGCGTTGGCCGAGGCGGCTGCCGCAGTTGTTCATCCTATGCGAGCTGGTCATCGGCGCATTCGGGCTGGTCAGCTTGCCTCTCATCAAGATGGTCAGCGCGTTCACGTTGCACGGCTCGTTGCCGGTCATTGCCGTGACGATCTACGCGTTGTTGTGCATTCCGACGATCTTCATGGGTGCGACGCTGCCGATCCTGGCCAGCTATCTGCATCAGGTCAACAAGAACGTTGGACGATCGGTCAGCACGTTGTATTTGTGTAACACCGCTGGTTCCGCGATCGCCTGCTTTATCACGGCCGGTTTTTTGTTTGGCGCGTTAGGCCAGGAGGGAACGATCCGGGTCGCGGCCATGTGCAATTTCGTGGTGGCCGTGCTACTGCTGACCGTGGTCCGCTATCGATTTGCAGGTCAGGACGATCTCCAACCAGAGGCGTCCGAGCCGTCGCCGGCAACGCCCGCCAAACCGGTGCGTTTCGGCCTGGTGCTCGGACTGGCCGCCGTGGTGGGATACCTGTCGCTCAGCCAGGAAATCTTGTGGTTCCGCGCGATCTCGTATGTCACGCTCGATCGGCCCACGGATTTCGCCTACGTCTTGGGCTGCGTGCTTTTCGGCATTGCGTTCGGCGCCGGCGGGGCACGCTGGCTCTGCCAGCATGATCCTGAACGAACCCTCAGCTTCGTCGGCATCCTCTTGGCGGTGTCCGCTGTTGTTTACGGCGCCTCGCTCCCCGTGTTCGCCGAGGTGCTCGTTGCGATCGAGCCCAATCCAACGAGTCACGTGGCCTGGCAAGCGCTCGCGGTCGGATTCGTGATCGTCGCCGTCACCGCGATGGTGCTCGGCGCCGTCCTGCCCCTGTTGTGTCATTACGCGATTCGCGGCGGCGCCGTGGGGCAGTCGGTCTCGTGGATCTATTTCGCCAATATCGTCGGTTCGACCGCGGGCCCGCTGTTGACGGGGTTCGTCCTCCTCGATATCGCCACCTTGCAAGCCAACGTGCTCCTGTTGACGCTACTGACCGCCGCGGTCGGCGCGATCGTGCTGCTTATTTGCGGCGGCCCGGGACTGCCGCGTGGGGTCGTGCTGGGATTCCTTGTCGCCGGCAGCGCGACTCTGTTGTGGCAACATGACGTTTGGTTCCGTCACCTTCTGGAAAAGCTCCAATATAAACATGAGTTTCACCCGGAGCTACAATTCAAACACGTGATCCAGAACCGCAGCGGCATCATCGCCATCGAGGCCGATCCCGCCTACGGCGACTCGATCTACGGCGGCGGAGCCTATGACGGACGCTTCAACCTCGATCCCGTGACCAATGGCAACGGTATCAACCGCGCCTACCTCCTGGCCGCCCTGCATCCCGAAGCCAAAGACGTGGTCGTCATCGGCATGAGCGGCGGCGCGTGGGTCCGCGCCCTCACCATGAATCCCGATCTCAGGAGCATCACTGTCGTCGAAATCAATCCGGGCTACGTCGACGTGGTCAAGAACTATCCCGAAATCGCCAAGGCGCTCGACGACCCGCGCGTTCGGCTTCACATCGACGATGGCCGACGCTGGCTCCAGCGCCATCCCGAGGCTCGCTTCGACATCATGATCATGAACACGATTTATCACTGGCGCGGGCAGGCCACGAACTTGCTGTCCGACGAATTTCTGCGCACATGCCAGGCCCGCCTCAATCCCGGTGGTTTCGTCTACTACAACAGCACCGGCTCGGACGACGTTTTCTACACCGCCGCTCAGGTCTTTAAACACGTTCGGGCCAAAGGCAACATCGTCATTGGCAGCGATACGCGCGTTGCCTCCACCAAGGAAGCCCGGCACGCCCAATTGCTGAAGCTCAGGATCGACGCCGTTCCCCTGTTCGGCGAGCGGATCGCTCTGAACGAAGTCGCCACGCGTTTGGCCGGGGACGACGCCAAGACCGCCGAGTATCTGACGCAGCTGCCGAAAGTGGTCGCTCAACTCGTCGATTTCGATCCGGTCGATTTGGGCGATAAATACCGCGCCCGCACCGATTTATGGCACATCACCGACGACAACATGGCCACGGAGTTCCGCAAAAGGCAGCCATGAGTTTGGACTCGCCTGGGTCAAAACGCTCAGCTCGTCTGGCGATGCAACGTCTTTTGAAAAAAGCAGTTACGATCCGATTCGCTTTTTTCCTGAAAATATTTCACGAACCGTTGACACCCAGCCGAGTCTTTTCCTATACTACTCTGTGCGTCGCACTGTCGACGCGTTGAAAGTCGCTGGCGACAGCGGCTTTTTTCATCGTTCTTTGACAACTTGGTGAAGCACCTTTTTTTATAAGCCAATGCGAGGATGTGTTACGCTCTTAGGGCATGACACAACTCGCAATGATGAAGTGGTGGAATTCGCAAGGATTCTAAAACTCGTCATGCATTTGAGTCGTAACCTGAGAGTGATCAGAAACTGTCAAGCCGATGCGGTCGCCTCTTCCCGATGGTTTAGCCACTTTCGGAGAACGCGATTGCCAAAGCTCATTCGATTGACCAGCAGTCGCAAGGCTGCTCGAAGCGAATACTTTTGAAGGGTTTGATTCTGGCTCAGAACGAACGTTGGCGGCGTGGATTAGGCATGCAAGTCGAACGAATGCTAGTCGTGTAGCAATACATGGCTAGCGGAAGTGGCGAAAGGGGCAGTAAGGCGTGGATAACCTACCTTGGGGATGGGGATAGCCGTTCTAACGAGCGGGTAATACCCAGAGATTCAGCGAAGGGGCATCCCTTTGCTGGGAAATGAATTTCGCCTCGAGAGGGGTCCACGTGCTATTAGCTAGTTGGCGGGGTAACGGCCCACCAAGGCTAAGATGGCTAGCGGGTGTGAGAGCACGACCCGCGCCACTGGCACTGAGACACTGGCCAGACACCTACGGGTGGCTGCAGTCGAGGATCTTCGTCAATGGGCGCAAGCCTGAACGAGCGACGCCGCGTGCGCGATGAAGGCCTTCGGGTTGTAAAGCGCGAAAGTGGAGAGAAAGCCGAAAGGTTGATCAATCCACAGTAAGGACGGGCTAAGTTCGTGCCAGCAGCCGCGGTAAGACGAACTGTCCTAACGTTGTTCGGAATCACTGGGCTTAAAGGGCGCGTAGGCGGTCCGACAAGTCAGGGGTGAAATCCTGCAGCTTAACTGTAGAAGTGCCTCTGATACTGTCGGTCTTGAGGGAGATAGGGGTGTGCGGAACTTCCAGTGGAGCGGTGAAATGCGTTGATATTGGAAGGAACGCCGGAGGCGAAAGCGGCGCACTGGATCTCTACTGACGCTGAGGCGCGAAAGCCAGGGGAGCAAACGGGATTAGATACCCCGGTAGTCCTGGCCCTAAACGATGGGTACTAGATTGTAGACTGATCATGGGTTTACAGTCGAAGCAAAAGTGTTAAGTACCCCGCCTGGGGAGTATGGTCGCAAGGCTGAAACTCAAAGAAATTGACGGGGGCTCACACAAGCGGTGGAGCATGTGGCTCAATTCGAGGCTACGCGAAGAACCTTATCCTGGGCTTGACATGTGCGAAAGCGTCTGGTGGTAGCTTCCCGGAAACGGGAAGTGAAGGTATCCAATCCTGAGCCAGATACAGGTGCTGCATGGCTGTCGTCAGCTCGTGTCGTGAGATGTCGGGTTAAGTCCCATAACGAGCGAAACCCTTGCCTCCAGTTGCCAGCGAGTAATGTCGGGGACTCTGGAGGGACTGCCGGTGTTAAACCGGAGGAAGGTGGGGATGACGTCAAGTCCTCATGGCCTTTATGCCCAGGGCTGCACACGTGCTACAATGCAACGAACAAAGGGAAGCCAACGCGCGAGCGGGAGCCAATCCCAAAAAACGTTGCCCAGTTCAGATCGAAGGCTGCAACTCGCCTTCGTGAAGTTGGAATCGCTAGTAATCGCAGGTCAGCAACACTGCGGTGAATGTGTTCCTGAGCCTTGTACACACCGCCCGTCAAGCCA
>JACXTT010008539.1_pt1 | contig 14191 bp, 15 predicted proteins | sample 9270951 | NCBI WGS metagenome assembly JACXTT01 (sample SAMN15532306, study PRJNA645909) | rock metagenome | isolation source: weathered quartz diorite | place: Puerto Rico | collected 2017-06-21 | reverse complement strand
GCATCACGGCACCATCGCTACCGCGCACGGGAAGGGGCGTTATGCCGTCCCGCCCACGGTGAGCCCGTCGATGCGCAAGGTCGGCTGGCCCACACCCACGGGCACGCTCTGGCCTTCCTTGCCGCAGGTGCCCACGCCGCTGTCGAGCTTCATGTCGTTGCCTATCATGGTCACGCGGGTCAGCGCGTCCGGTCCGTTGCCGACGATGGTCGCTCCCTTGACGGGGTACAGGATCTTGCCGTTCTCCACCCAATAGGCTTCGCTGGCGGAGAACACGAACTTGCCGCTGGTGATGTCGACCTGGCCGCCGCCAAAATTGGTGGCGTACAGGCCTTTCTTGATGCTCTTGACGATCTCTTCCGGTTCCCTGTCGCCACCCAGCATGTAGGTATTGGTCATGCGCGGCATAGGCACATGGGCGTAGCTTTCACGCCGGCCGTTGCCGGTGGGCGCCACCCCCATCAGGCGGGCGTTCATCGCATCCTGGATATAGCCCTTGAGGATGCCGTCCTCGATCAGAACATTGCGCTGGCTGGTGTTGCCCTCGTCGTCCACATTCAGCGAACCGCGGCGGTCGGTGATGGTGCCGTCGTCCAGCACCGTCACGCCCTTGGCCGCGACGCGCTGGCCGATGCGGCCACTGAACGCGCTGCTGCCCTTGCGGTTGAAGTCGCCCTCCAACCCGTGGCCGATGGCTTCGTGCAGCAGGATGCCGGGCCAGCCGGAACCCAGCACCACTGTCATCTCGCCGGCCGGCGCGGGGCGCGCCTCCAGGTTGGTGAGCGCCGCATGCACCGCCTGGTTCACATACTCCTCGATCTGCGCGTCGCTGAAATAGGCCAGACCGAAACGGCCGCCGCCGCCGCTGGAGCCCACCTCGCGGCGCCCCTTCTGCTCGGCAATGACGGTGACCGACAGGCGCACCAGCGGGCGCACATCCGCCGCCAGCGTGCCGTCGGCGCGTGCCACCAGCACCACGTCGTATTCACTGGCCAGGCCGGCCATGACCTGCGCCACGCGTGGGTCCTTGGCACGGGCCAGGCGCTCCACCTTGCCCAGCAATTCCACCTTGGTGCTGCTGTCCAGCGTGGAGATCGGGTCCAGCCCGGGGTACAAGCTGCGTCCAGCAGCTATCTTTTTGCTAGCTGCTTTCGCCCGTTGGTTCTTGGCTGCAGCCGAAATACTGCGCACGGTACGGGCCGCGTCCAGCAGGCTGGCCTCGGAAATGTCGTCCGAATACGCAAAGGCAGTTTTTTCTCCGCTGACGGCGCGCACGCCAACACCCTGGTCAATGCTGAAGGAGCCGGTCTTGACGATGCCCTCCTCCAGGCTCCAGCCCTCGGAGCGGGTGTACTGGAAATACAGGTCCGCCTCGTCCACCTGGTGCGCCTTGATTTCCGCCAGCGCGCGGGCCAGATGGCTCTCGTCCAGCCCGAAGGGGGTCAGCAGCAGGGACTTGGCCGTGGCCAGGCGTTCAATGGTGGGTTCGCGGGAGATCATTGGGCCATTTTAGGCCGTGGCGCCTACATACAGAAAGAAGGGCAATTTCCCGCCGGGCCGCCCCAAGGGAAATTAGCCCCCTTGGGGGGCAGCGACCCGCGCAGCGGTGGAGCGTGGGGGCCACATCCTAGGACTGCACCAGGCGCTTGGAATTCGAGATCGACATCAATATCCCCAACGCCAGCCCCAGCGTCACCATGGCGGTGCCGCCATAGCTGATGAAGGGCAGCGGCACGCCCACCACCGGCAGGATGCCGCTGACCATGCCCATGTTCACAAAGGCGTAGGTGAAGAAGATCATGGTCACCGCGCCGGCCAGCAGGCGCGAGAACAGTGTGGGCGCCTCCAGCGCAATGGCCAGGCCGCGCAGCACCAGGAAGATGAAGGCCCCCATCAGGAACAGGTTGCCCAGCAGGCCGAATTCCTCGGAATAGGCGGCAAAGATGAAGTCGGTGGTGCGCTCGGGGATGAACTCCAGGTGCGTCTGCGTGCCCTGCATGAAGCCCACACCCAGCGTACCGCCGTTGCCGATGGCGATCATGCCCTGGATGATGTGAAAGCCCTTGCCCAGCGGGTCGCGCGTCGGGTCCAGCAGTGTGCAGATACGCTGCTGCTGGTAGTCGTGCAGCACCGGCCAGCGCACGCCGTCGGCGCACAGCTGCGGCTCAAAGAAAACGATGAGCGCCACGCCGATCAGGCCGATGACCACCGGCGGGATCACCAGCTTCCAGCTCATGCCGGCGAAGAAGATCACCGACAGGCCGGCAATCAGCACCAGGAGCGCCGTGCCCAGGTCGGGCTGCTTGATGATCAGCACGGCCGGCACCGCCAGGAGCGTGGCCGCCACGACAAAGTCCAGCGGGCGCAGCTGCCCTTCGCGCTTCTGGAACCACCAGGCCAACATCAGCGGCATGGCGATCTTCAGTATCTCGCTGGGCTGGATGGTCACGCCCACGTTGAGCCAGCGCTTGGCACCCTTCTTGGTGAGGCCAAAAATCGCCACCGCAATCAGCAAGGCCACCCCCATGGAATACAGCGGCACGGCCAGCGTCATCAGCCGCTGCGGCGGCACCTGGGCCACCATGAACATGATGGTGGCAGCGATCAGCATGTTGCGTGCATGGTCGTTGAAGCGGGTACCGTGGTCGTAGCCCGAGGAGTACATCGTCAGCAGGCCGGCGCAGGCCAGCATGAACACGGCAAACGCCAACGGGCCGTCAAAACCCGCAAACCACGGCGCAATGCGGTTGCGCCACGAAACTTTTCCAAATTGAGAGGCCATGGCCCGATTATCCCGCCAACTATCATGCGGCCATGTCCGCCACACCCCATCCAGGCCCCACGACCCACCTGCTTTACCTGCACGGCTTTCGCTCGTCGCCCCAGTCCTTCAAGGCGCGCCTGATGGCTGCGCACATGGCCGCGCACCATCCGCAGGTGCAGTGGTGGTGCCCGCAGCTGCCGCCATCCCCGCGCGCCGCCATGGACCTGCTGCTGCGCGGCACACAGGACTGGCCACACCGCAGCATGGCGGTGGTAGGTTCCTCATTGGGCGGCTTTTACGCAACCCATGTGGCCGAGCAGACCGGCTGCCGCGCGGTCGTGCTGAACCCCGCCGTGGACCCGGCGCGCGACCTGGCGAAATACATCGGTGAGCAGACCAACTGGCACGACCCGGCTGAACATTTCTACTTCCAGCCCGGCTACGTGGACGAGCTGCGCACGCTGGAATGCGGGGCCTTGACCCGCCTCGACCGCTATCTGGCCATCCTGGCCAAGGGCGACGAGGTGCTGGACTGGCGTGAAATGCAGGCCCGCTATGCCGGCACCCGGCTGACGCTGCTGGAGGGCGGCGACCACGCGCTCAGCGACTTTGCGCAGCACTTGCCGCAGGTGCTGGCGTTTCTGCGTCCGGCGTAGCGCCGTCGTCAGCCACGGGCTGCGACATCTCGCGCATCAGCTGCTCCACATCCTGTTCGGTCTCCTGCACCACGGGCGCTGCCACGGGGTCCAGCTGGTGCACCAGCGCGGGAGCGCAAAAGACCGCCACCATGGGCACCAGTTGCACTGCGATGAACGGCAGCAACGCGACCAGCAACTGCCTTGCGGACAAGGCCTGTCCGACCCGGGCGCGGGCCGTCATCACGGCGTAGCCCATGGGCGGCACCAAAAAGCTCAGCTGCAACACCAGCAGCAAGAGCACCGCCGTCTGCTGTGCGTCGCCCAGCATTGCGATCAGCGGCGGCGCAACGATGGGAATGACGACAAAGATCATCTCGAAAGCATCCAGCACCCAGGCGCACAGGCCCACCATCAGCAGCACCGCGCAGGCGGTGGCCCGCGGCGGCAGCGGCGATGCCAGCAGTTGTTCGGTCAACCAGCGGTCCGTCCCCAACAGTCGGAACACCAGGCTGAACACCGTGGCGCCCACCAGCAGAGCCATCAGCGCGCCGCTCAAGGCCAGGGTTTCGGCCAGCAACTCTTTCCACTGCGGCCAGGTCAGCGCGCGGGTCAGCAGCGTGGCCAGCACCAGCACCACACCGCCGGTGGCCGCAGCCTCCACCGCGAACAGCCGGCCGGTGAACACGCCGGCCAGCAACAGCACGATGGCCGCGCCCGACAGCACGGCCGCCACCGTCTGGCCGGCAGGGACCTGCGGCACGTCGGACGCAACGCCCCGGCTTTGCCAGCGCGCCACCAGCGCCCACAGCAGTAGCAGCACCAGTGCTGGCAGCAGTGCAGCGCGGAACACGTCCTGGGTATTGATGATGCGCGCCGCGCCCAGCACAAAGCCGGGCAGGTTGCTGGCCTCGGTGTGGGCCCGCAGCATGGCGTCGCCCAGCAGCACCAGTACCAGCGACGGCGGCACGACAACACCGATGGTTGCCGCCACGCTGACCAGTGCCGTGGCCCGTGGTGCGTCCATGCCGTGCAGGCGCGGCGCCACCAGCCGCGCCAGCAGTGCCGAACTGGACGCCACCGAGCCATTCATCGGCGCAATCAATGCACCCAGGCCCAGCGCCGCCAGGGCCTGGCCGCCGCCCAAGGGCGCAAAGCAGCGCGCCAGCACCGAGAACAGCGCACTGGCCACCGCCAGCCGCTGCAACAGCAGGCCCACAAACACATACAGCGGCAGCGCCTGCAGCACGTCGTTTTCCAAGAGACCGATGAGCCGCGCCGGCATCACCGCCAGGACCTGCAGATCCACGGCACCGGTGGCCAAGCCCAGAGTGGCAAACAGCGTGGACACCGCAATCAGCAAGGCCCAGACCGGCAGGCCGGTGGCCAGGATCACCAGCCCCAGCGTCAGCAGCATCCACATGCCCGCGGCCGGACCCAGCAGGCTCATGCCTGGGCGCCCGGCTTGCGTCGCACGGCCAGCACCGCCTGCAGCAGGACCAACAGCAGCAGCAAGCCCAGGGCGAACTTGAGCACAAAGTACCCGGGTGTGAAAGTTTCGGGGAAACGCTCCAGGCCCAGCACGGCATCCCGCAGGGGGTTCCAGGCCGCCCACAGCATGAACAGGCCCCACGGCCCCACGCAGGCCAACAAAGCCCAGGCATGCCAGCGCGGCGGCCGCCCCCCGCCCGCCGCCCCTGCCGCCAGATGGGTGCGGGCCAGCGACGCGGCGCTGATGGCCACCGCCACATACAGCGCAAACACGATCTGCGCCAGGTCATTGGCCTGGCGTGAGTAAGCCTGCACCCACTCCCGCAGCGGCCATTGCAGGAACAGCAGCAAGGCCAGCGGCAGCACCAAAACACTGGCCAGGAATGTCAGGGTTCGCATAAGCAGAGCAGGATACCGCAGCACCGGCCCGGGCCGGTCCCTTTTTGCGCTGACAATCTACCCCCTATGTTTGTACTGTTTGAAGAAGCCGGAAAGTTCATGGCCGGCCGGGTGCTGTCAGAGGCCGAAGCCTCTGCACAGGTGGAGCTGGATTCCGGCAAGCGCGTCAAGGTCAAGGGCGCCAACATCCTGATCAAGTTTGACAAGCCCGCCCCGGCGGAACTGATCGCGGCCGCCCAGGCCCAGGCCCAGGCCATCGAGCTGGACATGGCCTACGAGTTTGCGCCGGACGAGGAATTCGGCTTTGCCGAGCTGGCCCGCGACTACTTCTCGGTCCAGGCCACGCTGACCGAGCAGGCCGGCATGCTGTTCAAGCTGTTCGACACACCGCACTATTTCCGCCGCGCCGGCAAGGGCCGCTTCAAGAAGGCGCCGGCCGACATCATTGCGCAGGCGCTGGCCGCCATTGAAAAGAAGCGCCTGATCGCCGAGCAGATCGCCCAATGGGCCGTGGAGCTGGGCGCCGGCACTTGCCCGCCGGCCATCAAGGAGCAGCTCTACAAGATCCTGTTCAAGCCCGACAAGAACGCGCCCGAATACAAGGCGGTGGTCGAGGCCAGCCGCGCCACGCACACCGCGCCGCTGGAGCTGCTGCACAAGGCCGGTGCCATCGCCTCGCCGTACCAGTTCCACTGGAAGCGCTTTCTGCTGGAGAACTTCCCCAAGGGCACGGGCTTTCCCGTCATCACGGCACCGGCGATTGCCGATAGCCTGCCACTGGCGCCGGTGCAGGCCTTCTCCATCGACGATTCGCAGACCACCGAAATCGACGACGCGCTGAGCCTGCAGGGCCTGGGTAGCGGCACGGTCACGCTGGGCATCCACATTGCGGCGCCCGGCCTGGCGGTGCAGCCCGGCAGCCCCATCGACGTGCTGGGCCGCGCCCGCCTGTCCACCGTCTATATGCCGGGCTACAAGGTCACAATGCTGCCCGACGACGTGGTGCAGACCTATACGTTGCAGGAAGGACGCGACTGCCCGGCGCTGTCGCTGTACGTCACGCTGGACGAAGCCACGCTGGAAATCAAGGCAAGCGAGACCAAACTGGAGCGCGTGCCGATTGCGCACAACCTGCGCCATGACCAGTTGGATGCCGTGGTCACCGAGCAATGGCTGACCGACCCGGGCTTTGCACATCAAAACGACGTGCAGCCCGCGTCCGGATTGCGTGAGCAGCTATCCTTTTTATACCGCCTGGCGCGTGACCTGAAGGCCAAGCGCGAAGTGGTGCGCGGCAAGCCTGAGACCTTCAACCGGCCGGACTACAACTTCCGCCTGCAGGGTAATGACGGGGCCGAGCCGCAGGGCGACGAGACCGTGTTGATCAGCATCCGCCAGCGCGGCGCACCGCTGGACCTGATCGTCGCTGAGGCCATGATCCTGGCCAACAGCACCTGGGGCAGCTGGATGGCCGAGATGGGCGTGCCCGCCATCTACCGCAGCCAGGCCAGCCTGGCGCCCGGCGTCAAGGTGCGCATGGGCACCAAAGCGCTGCCGCACGCCGGCATCGGCGTCAAGAGCTACGCCTGGAGCACCTCGCCGCTGCGCCGCTACACCGACCTGGTGAACCAGTGGCAGATCATGGCCTGTGCGCGCCACGGCAAGACCGCGGCGCTGGTGGCGCCCTTCAAACCCAAGGACGCCGAGCTGTTCGCCATCATCTCGGCCTTCGACACTGCCTACAGCGCCTACAACGGCTACCAGGGTGCGATGGAGCGCTTCTGGACCATGCGCTATGTGCAGCAGCATGGCATCACCGAACTGGTGGCCACGGTGTTCAAGGACAACATGGTGCGCGCCGACGACATTCCGCTGGTGCTGCCGGTGCTGGGCGCGCAAGGCCTGCCGCGCAACGCCAAGGTGCGCGTCAAGCTGGGAGACATGGACCTGATCACGCTGGACGTGCACGGCACCGTCACCGAACGGCTGGATGTGCCGGCCCAGGCGGCGGATGCAGCAGACGACGAAGCCGAGGACGACGACGAGGTCGCCGGCCCGATCGCGATTGCCGTGGATGTCAGCGAAAGCCCGGAAGCCACCAGCGATAATTAGGCCCCGTGAACCTGCGGTCCCTCAGCACCCTCCAGTTGGCCCTCGGCGCATCCGTTGCGGTGCACGCGGCGCTGCTGACGGTGCGCTTTGTCGACCCGGAGTCCTTCAACCGCGTGTTCGAGGACACGCCGCTGGAGGTGATCCTGGTCAATGCCAAGAGCAACGAGCGGCCGGACAAGGCCAAAGCCATCGCCCAGGCCTCGCTGGCCGGTGGTGGCGACGCCGAGACCGGGCGTGCCACCAGCCCGCTGCCGCCGTCGGCACTGACCGAGGTCGGCGATGCCCAGGAGCAGGAAAGCGCCCGCAAGCTGCAGAACCTGCAGGAGCAGCAGAACCTGCTGCTGGCCCAGGTCAAGAGCCAGCTCGCCGCCCTGCCCCCGCCCGACCCGAACAAGACCCCCAGCAAGAGCGACCTGTCCGAGCAGGAGGAAAAACGCCGCCAGTTGGTGAAGGTGCTGGCCGAGATCGAGCGCACCATCAACCAGCAGAACGCGCGGCCCAAGAAGCGCTACATCAGCCCGGCTGCGCGCGAAGAGGTCTACGCCGTCTACTACGACGCGTTGCGCCATGCCATCGAAGACCGCGGCACCGAGAACTTCCCCACCTCCAACGGCAAGAAGCTCTACGGTGAGCTGACCATGATCGTCACCGTCAACCACGACGGCCGCGTGCTGGAAACCGAGATTGTGGAAAGCTCGGGCAACGCCACGCTGGACCGCCGTGCCGCCGCCATTGCGCGCACCGCAGGGCCCTTCGGCAAGTTCAGCAAGGCCATGCGCCGCCAGGCCGACCAGATCCTGGTCGTGTCCCGCTTCAAATTCACCCGGGACGAAACCCTGGAAGCCAAGGTATCCAGCGGGCCATGAGAGGTGTATTGCGTTGGTTCGGGTTGTGCGTGCTGGCATTCATGGCGCTGCAACTGTTCTTTGTGGCCCGCATCGCCAGCATGGCCGTGCTCGCGCCGCAGTCCACCGCCTTCCAGCGCTCCGAGGCCTGGCGCATCGCCAACGACAAGGGTGCGCTGCCCTGGCGCCAGCAGTGGATGGACTACGGCCAGATTTCCGACAACCTCAAGCGCGCGGTGATCGCCTCGGAAGACGACGGCTTCTCCAACCACGATGGTGTGGACTGGGACGCGCTGGAAAAGGCCTGGGCCAAGAACGCCAAGGCCGAGGAGCGCGCCGCCCAGCAGCGCGCCGGCACGCGTCCGCCCAAGATCGTCGGCGGCTCCACCATCACCCAGCAACTGGCCAAGAACCTGTTCCTGTCCGGTGAACGCACGCTGCTGCGCAAGGGCCAGGAGTTTGTGCTGACGCTGCTGCTGGAAACCTTTCTGAGCAAGCAGCGCATCCTGGAGATCTACCTCAACAGCGTGGAATGGGGCGAAGGCGTGTTCGGCGCCGAGGCCGCCGCGCAGCACTACTTCCGCAAGCCGGCCAGCAAGCTCAGCACCTATGAAGCAGCGCGTCTGGCCGTGATGCTGCCGCGGCCCAAGTACTTCGAGAAACTGCCCAACTCGGCCTACCTGTCGGGCCGCGCCGGTGTCATCACCGGGCGCATGCCGGACGCACAACTACCGTAACCGGCGTCACCCGCCATCTGCGCTGCGGACACAGGGTAGATGGCCCCGTTCCCCTCTGTATCATCCCCGCCATGCTAGCCAAGATGATGAGTTACTTTCTGCTCGGCCTGATACGGGTGCTGACCGGTGCGCAGGCGCGCTGGTATGGTTGCCCGCCCAAGGCCGAGCAACGCATTTATTTCGCCAACCACCAGAGCCATGCCGACCTGGTGATGATCTGGGCGGCCCTGCCCAAGGAACTGCGCAACGTGACGCGTGCCATCGCCGCCAAGGACTACTGGACCAAGTCGCCACTGAAGAAATGGATCACCACCGAAGTCTTCAACGTGATCTATGTCTCGCGCGACCGCAGCGCCGACGAAGACCCGCTGGAGCCGCTGCTGGAAGCTCTGTCCAACGGCGACTCCATCATCCTGTTCCCCGAAGGCACGCGCGGCCACCAGGAAGAACCGCAGGCCTTCAAGGCCGGGCTGTACAACCTGGCGCTGAAATACCCGCAGGCCGTGCTGGTGCCGGCCTGGATCAACAACGTGCAGCACGTGCTGCCCAAGGGCGAAGTGGTGCCAGTGCCGGTGCTGTGCTCGGTGACGTTTGGTGCCCCCATGCAGGTGCAGGACGGCGAGGAGTGCAAACCCTTCCTAGCACGCGCCCGCCAGGCCGTGGTTGCACTGCGAGACATCTGACATGATTTTTTATTACCTGCGCAGCCTGAACGCCCAGCAGCAGATCGGCGTGCTCTTCCTCGTGGTGTTCGGCCTGCTGCTGCTGGCCAGCATCGCATCCTTCCTGCTGTCGCTGCGCGAGCACGACGACGACTTGCGTGCGCTGCGCTGGCACACCGAGCTGCGCCATGTGGACGGCATACTGCGCACCAGCTGGTTCATGGTGGCGGTGTTCTGGATCGGCTGGGCCGCTGGCGACACCGTGGCGCTGACGCTGTTCGCCTTCATCTCCTTCTTCGCGCTGCGCGAGTTCCTGACGCTGTCGCCGACGCGGCGCGGTGACCACCGCAGCCTGGTGCTGGCCTTCTTTGCGGTGCTGCCGCTGCAATACGTGCTGGTCGGCACCGAGCACTTCGACCTGTTCACCGTGTTCATCCCGGTCTACGTGTTCCTGGCGCTGCCGCTGGCCAGTGCGCTGGCCGACGACCCGCAGCGCTTCCTGGAGCGCAATGCCAAGCTGCAGTGGGGCATCATGGTCTGCATCTATGGCCTGAGCCATGTGCCGGCCCTGCTGCTGCTGGACTTTCCCGGCTACGAAAAGCGCAATGCCTTCCTGGTGTTCTTCCTGGTCATCGTGGTGCAGACCTGCATGGTGGCACAGCACCTGGCCTCGCGCCGCCGCCCGCGCCCGCCGGTGGCGCCCAGCATCAGCCGCAGCTTCAACTGGGACAGCTGGGGCATAGGCGTGCTGACCGGCAGCCTGCTGGGCGCGTTGCTGGCCGGTGTCACGCCCTGGGTGCCGGGCACGGCGTTTGCGTTTGCCTTCATTGCCTGCAGCACCGGGGCCCTGGGCCACTTTGTCATGAAGGCGCTCAAGCGCGACCGCGGTATCACGCGCTGGGACGAGTCCGACCGCTCCGTCACCGGTGCCGGCGGACTGCTGGACCGGGTGGACGCGCTGTGCTTCGCGGCGCCGGTGTTCTTCCACTCGGCTAAATGGTATTTTGGCATCTAGCCCGCATACATATTGCGCACAAAGCTAGCAAAACAATAGCATGCGAATCTTGGGCATCGATCCTGGACTGCGCACCACCGGCTTCGGCGTGGTGGATGTGCAGGGCGCCGAACTGGCCTATGTGGCCAGCGGCACCATCAGCACGCAGCACCTGGACACGCGCGCGCTGCCGGAGCGGCTGAAGGTGCTGTTCGACGGCATCGCCGAAGTGGTGCAGCGCTACCAGCCCACCTGTGCGTCGGTGGAGATCGTCTTCGTCAACGTCAACCCGCAATCCACGCTGCTGCTGGGCCAGGCGCGCGGCGCGCTGGTCACGGCGCTGGTGTCGCAGAACCTGCCGGTTGCCGAATACACCGCGCTGCAGATGAAGCAGGCCGTGGCCGGCCACGGCCGTGCGCAGAAGACGCAAATTCAGGAAATGGTGCGCCGCCTGCTGGCCCTGCCCGGCCTGCCAGGGCCGGACGCCGCCGACGCGCTAGGCCTGGCCATCACCCACGCACACGCCGGCTCGGGCCTGGCACGGCTGGCGGCGGCCGACGGTCTGGGCGGCAAAGCCACCGCGTCCTACCGCGACGGGCGCAGCCGCTAAGACTGTTTCTCGGCCAGGGCCTTGAGGCTGGCCAGGCCTTCCTCGAACTTCTGGCCGATCATGCCGTCCATGCTGAAGAACAGGCCCATCAGTTTGGACAGGAACTGGTTTGGACCATACATGGCGTGCGTGACGCGCGTGGCGTCGCCGTCTGGCACCAGCGTGAACTCGATGCTGTTGTGGCCTTCAAAGGGCTTGATGAAATCGATCTTCATCAGCACGCGCTGGGGCGGCGTGGTGGCGGTGATTTCCATGCGGCCCTGGCCCACCTTGTTGTTGCCCTGCCATGCGTACACGGCACCGGGCCCGCTGTCGGCGCCGCTGTAGCTGCGCTGCACACCGGGGTCGACCTTCTCCCACGGGGACCAGGCTTCCCACTGGTGCAGGTTGTTGATATGCGGAAATATGGTTTCGGCGCTGGCCTCGATGCGTATGCTGCGCTCCACGCGGAAAGTGTCAGGCCGGCTTGCCACGTAGGCCAGCAGCGCGGCGACGATCAGGACCAGGATCACAAGGACTGTCATAAGACCTCCGTAGGTTCACAGGCTAGCGGTTCAGAGAATGCGTTCCAGGATCAGCACCGCAAAAAATCCCAGCCCCGCCAGCACCGTCCATTTCAGCGTGACCAGGCCCCAGTATTTGAAGCGCTGCTGGCCGGTACCGGCAAACAGCGCGAAGCAGACGATGCTGCCCAGCAGGGCGATGAAGATCAGGGCACGAAACAACAGCATCGTGAACGGCCCGGGGCGAGTGGCCTACCAGGCCCTTGCCGGCTGGGCAAAGCCTACCGGCGCCTGCTTCGCATCTTCGAAGGTAACGACTTCCCAGGCGTCCTGGTGCGCCAGCAGTTCGCGCAGCAGCTTGTTGTTCAGCGCGTGGCCGGAGCGACGCGCACTGTAGGCGGCCAGGAGCGGCTTGCCGACAATGTACAGGTCGCCCATGGCGTCGAGGATCTTGTGCTTGACGAACTCGTCGTCGTAGCGCAGGCCGTCGGCATTGAGCACCTTGTAGTCGTCCATGACGATGGCATTGTCCAGACCGCCGCCCAGGGCCAGGCCGTTGGCGCGCATCATCTCCACGTCCTTGGTGAAGCCGAAGGTGCGGGCGCGCGCAATGTCGCGGCTGTAGTTGCCGCTGGAGAGGTCGAACTCCACGCACTGGCCGGTGGAGTCCACTGCCGGGTGGTTGAAGTCGATCTCGAAACTGAGCTTGTAGCCGTGGTACGGGTCCAGGCGCGCCCACTTCTCGTTGGCGCCCGTGCCTTCACGCACTTCCACGGAGTGCAGCAGGCGGATGAAGCGGCGCGGCGCATTCTGCAATTCGATGCCCGCGCTTTGCAGCAGGAACACGAACGATGCGGCCGATCCATCGAGGATAGGAATCTCTTCTGCCGTGATGTCCACATACAGGTTGTCGATGCCCAGGCCCGCACAGGCCGACATCAGGTGCTCCACGGTATTGACCTTGGCATCGCCCGAGGACAGCGTGGATGCGAGCCGGGTGTCCGTCACGGCCGTGGCAGACACCGGAATGTCCACGGCCTGCGGCAAATCCACGCGGCGGAACACGATGCCAGTGTCCGGCGCCGCAGGGCGCAGCGTGAGCTCCACGCGCTGGCCGCTGTGCAGGCCCACGCCAACAGCACGTGTCAGGGATTTGAGGGTTCTTTGTTTCAGCACCCCCCGATTTTACGGTCTCTAGCTGCAGGGCACGGGGCTGTCACCTAAGCGTCCGTAACATGGTCCAGATCGGACCAACCCAATGGAATCCCTAGGTCCGAATCCGTAGAAGCCCCGCAGAATGCAGGCTCCTCTCATCACCCACTCCATCACCATGCAAGGCGACATCCTCTCCACCCTCGTGCTGCCCCTGGGCCTGGCATTCATCATGTTCGCGCTGGGCGCCGGCCTGACGCTGGCCGACTTCAAGCGCGTCTTCCTGTACCCCAAGGCCTTTGCCATCGGCGTGCTGTGCCACTTCGTGCTGCTTCCTCTGGTGGCCTATGGCGTGGTGCAGTTCTTTGGCGTCACCGGCGCCATGGCGGTGGGCTTCATGATCGTCGCCGCATGCCCGACCGGCACCACATCCAACCTGCTGACCTACCACGCACGCGCCGACGTGGCGCTGGCCCTGTCCTTCACCGCAGTCGCCGGCGTCGTCTCGGTGTTCACCATCCCGATGATCCTGGACTGGTCCATCAGCCACTTCATGGGTGCGCAGCAAAAGATCAACTTTCCGTATGGGCTGGTCATGGGCCAGATTGCCTTGCTGCTGGGTGTGCCCGTGGGCCTGGGCATGCTGCTGCGCAAGTCGGCGCCTGACTTCACGCGCCGTTTTCACGGCACCATGGGCCTGATTGCCACGGTGCTGTTTGTGCTGATCGTGTTCGCCGCCATTGCCAAGAACTGGGGCTTGCTGAAGGAAAACGCGCCTTCGCTGGCACCCATGGTGCTGGCGATCAACCTGGGCATGCTACTCATCGGCCTGGGGCTGTCGCTGCTGACACGCGTGCCGCTGCGTCAGGCGGCCACAGTAGCTATCGAGTCTTCGGTGCAGAACAGCACCTTGGCCATCGTGATCTCTTCCACCATCCTGATGAACGACACCATGATGCTGCCCGGGGCGGTGTACGGCATCCTGATGTACTTCACCGGCATCTTCTTTGTGCTGGTGGCACGGCGCTTCGTGCCGCCGTTGACGGCACAGGAGCAGGCTGCTGCCGCGGCAGCCAGCCATTGATTGCGGTGTGGTAGGGACTGCCCCGCGGGGCAGTCCCTCACCGCCCGAAAGACTCAGTCCGCCTGCTTGCGCAGGAAGGCCGGAATCTCGTAGTCGTCCATGCCGCCCGAAGACAGCGCATCCACCTTGGCCGCCGCCTGCGTCCGGTTGGTGCGCCACACGCTGGGCGTCGCCATGCTGCCGTAGTCCGGCTGCGCCATCAC
>JACXTT010008538.1_pt1 | contig 14193 bp, 12 predicted proteins | sample 9270951 | NCBI WGS metagenome assembly JACXTT01 (sample SAMN15532306, study PRJNA645909) | rock metagenome | isolation source: weathered quartz diorite | place: Puerto Rico | collected 2017-06-21 | reverse complement strand
CAGTTTGTTGCAATTCCTTTTGCAAATCGGAACGCTGGGCTTTGGGGGCGTTGACGGGCAAATCCAGGCCGGCGCCCAGGTTCAGGCTTTCGGCCAGGGCCCAGAATTCATCGCCCAACTGGTCCTTGAGCGGCTGCACCAGCCATTCGGGCAGGTTGTGGCGGTGGCGCTCCATCAAATCTTCGGGCTTGACCTTCTCGCACTGGTCCAGCCAATTTTTCTCTTGGTCAGTCAGTGCGCTGCGCAGGAAGTCGCCGGGGCCGTAAAAGCCCAGAATCGCCAGGCGCCGCTCCTTGGGGCCGCTGCCCGAGGGCGCCAGGTGGTCGAACAGCAGCTTTTTGCGCAACACGGTGTAGACCGTTTCGGCCAGCGTGGCGCGCTCGCGCGGCCCCAGGCCGCGGTTTTCGCGGAAAAAACGGGACACGATGGCGTCTGCCGGGTGGTCGAACTTGAGAGTGAGACGCACCAGTTCGGAACAGGCGTCAAGCAGGGCTTTTGGATGCATAGGCTAGGATTGTCCCACGCGCCACCGGGCCGCGCCCAATGCGCCGCCGCGGGCTACCGAGCAAAGGCTTACGAATGAGCGAAGAAAAACTCCCCCCACTGATCACTACCCCACCCGGCCGTTACCGCCACTACAAAGGCATGGAATACGAAGTGCTGGACACCGTGCGCCACAGCGAGACGCTGGAGCCCATGACCCTGTACCGCGCGCTGTATGGCGAACACGGCCTGTGGGTGCGCCCCGCCGCGATGTTCCTCGAGACCGTGGTCATTGACGGCATCGCGCAGCCGCGTTTTGCCAAAATTGAGAGCGAAAACAAGGCCTAGCCCGCGCAGACATTGCGCAAGCAGCTACGAATTCAATAGCAAATTACAGCGCACCGGCGCCACGACCACCGTGCGCGGCAGCGTCAGCGTGGCCACCAGCCCGCCCGTGGGCGCATTGGCCAGGTGCAGGCTGCCACCATGGCGCTGCGCAATGTCGTTGGCTGTGGCCAGCCCCAGGCCGACGCCACCGCTGTTGCGGTTGCGTGAGGACTCCAGCCGGTAGAACGGCGCCAGTACCTTTTCCAGTTCCTCGGGCGGGATGCCGGGGCCGTCGTCCTGCACGGTGATCCGCACTTGCGCAGCCGTGTCCTCTACACGGATGCGTGCCTGCCCGCCATACCGCACGGCGTTCTCCATCAGGTTACCCAGGCACCGGCGCAGGGCCAAGGCCTGGGCCTGCACCGGCGGCAGGTCCGTGGCGCCCAGCACCTGCACGTCCTGCCCAAAGTCCTGGCAGTCGTGGGCCATGCTGTGTAGCAGCGCACCGATGTCCAGCAGCACGCAAGGCTCGGGGTCGGCCGCGCCGCGCAGGTAGTCCAGCGTGGCGCGGATCATGGCGTCCATTTCCACGATGTCACGGCCAAAGCGCTGGCGCTCCTGCGGATCCTGCAGGCTCTCGGCGCGCAGGGCCAGGCGCGTCAAGGGGGTGCGCAGATCGTGTGAAACGGCAGCGACAAACTGGTCGCGCTGCTCCAACTGCTGGCGGATGCGGCTTTGCATCTGGTTGAACACCCGTGTCGCTTCGCGGCATTCGGTCGTTCCCTCTTCGGCCAAGGGGGTGCGGTGGATATCGCGGCCCAGTTCGCGCGCCGCCCCGGCCAGCCGGCGCATGGGCTCGGACAGCCATTTGGCGCCCACCCAAGCGGCCAGCATCAGCGCACCCAGGCGCACTGCGATATCGACCATCAGCCCCAGGTGGAACATGTGGGGTGGGCGGTGTTCAACACCCGGCGGAAAATTCGGGTGCGGCGGCCGAGGCAGCACCTCCCACATCAACGTCAGCGCCAGCACGTGGCTGCTAACCACCGCCACCAACAGCAGCAGCGCCAGGCGGCCAAACAGGGTGTCAGGCAGCAGCCGGGCCAGCGCGGCCTTCACGCCTGCCGCCACGCCGTGCGCCCCTGCACCGACTGCACATTGAACATATAGCCGGCGCCGCGCACGGTCTTGATCATGGACGGCTCATCGGGGTCATCGGCCAGCTTTTGCCGCAGGCGCGACACCAGCAGGTCAATACTGCGCTCAAAGGCGTCCATGGCGCGGCCGCGCGCCTGCTCCATCAGTTGGTCGCGGCTGAACAGCCGCCGTGGCGTCTGCAGGAAGGTGGTGAGCAGGCGGAATTCGGCGTTGGACAGGGCAATGACCAAGCCGGTGGGCGAGGTCAGGCAACGGTCTTCGCGGTGCAGTTCCCAGCCGTCAAAGCAGACCACATCGCTGCGCGCCGGATTGGGGGCGCTATCGCCCAACTGCGCGACACGGCGCAGCACGGTCTGGATGCGCGCCACCAGTTCGCGTGGCTCAAAGGGCTTGCTGACATAGTCGTCGGCACCGTTCTCCAGCCCCACAACACGGTCGAAGGTGTTGGAACGCGCGGTCAGCATGATGACCGGGATGCGCGAACGCTGGCGAATCTCGCGCGACAACACCAGCCCGTCGGTGCCCGGCAGCATCACGTCCAGCACCACCAGGTCGATAGGGTGGCACTCCAGCTGGGCGCGCATGCTGTCACCGTCACAGGCCACATGGGTGGCAAAGTTGAAGCGCGCCAGATAGTCGCCCAGCAGGTGGGTGATCTCCGTGTCGTCGTCCACGATCAGGATATGGGCTGCGGGTTTCATGCGGTCGGGGCGTCCTTGGGAAGCGTCCCAGTGTAGGAAAAAACCGCCCTTTTGGAGCTTTAGAAAAGGCCGGCTTTGCCGTGCCAGTTGGTGCCCATACAGGGGCTTATGTATCGGGATCGGTACAAAGCGGACAAAACCGCGTTACGCGGGACTTCAAGAATGAACTGGTCGCCGCACGCCTGTCTGGGGCCGGGTGACACAACCCTCCAACCACGAAAGGAAACCACCATGAGCAGCATCAATGGTGTCAGCGGCACAGGCAACCCCTGGGCCGCCCTGAACACCCAACGCCAGGCCAGGATGTTCGCCAAAGCCGACAGTGACGGCAGCGGCAGCGTCGACAAGGCCGAACTCAGCACCGTGCTGAGCAAGATCAGCGAGAAAACCGGCGTCAGCCTCGACGGCAACATCGACGACACCTTCAGCAAAATGGACAGCAACGGCGATGGCAGCCTGTCCAGCGACGAGTTGGCCCAGGGCATGCAAAGCCTGATGCCCCCGCCGCCCTCCACCATGGACTTCGCGCAGGGGCGCGGCGATGCGTCGGGCGGCGACAAGTCCGACGACCTGTTCGCCAAGATCGACACCAATGGCGACGGCAGCATCGACAAGACCGAGATGGCGGCCTTCACCGACAAGATGAAGAAGGCCCACGCCGATAAGGACGCCAGCGGCACCACCAATGCCAGCGGCTCGGACGACTTCTTCAGCAAGCTCGACACCGACGGCGACGGCAAGTTGACCCAGGCCGAATTTGACGCCGGCCGCCCGGAAAAGTCCACCCACGGCGGCCCCAATGGCCCCGACGGTCCACCGCCTGCGGGTGGGCCTGGTGGCCCGGGCGGCGCTGGTGGCACCAAGTCGGCGTCCAGCAGCGACAGCAAGACCTACGACCCGCTGGACACCAACCAGGACGGCGTGGTGTCTGAACTGGAGCGCCTGGTCGGCGAGCTGAAAGACGCCTCGTCAGCGCTCTCCGGGGACAGCGCCAACAGCAGTTCCGCCCAGGCGGACATTGCCAAGCTGGCCAAGCAGCTGTACGAACAATTCTCTGCCGGCTGGTCGCAGCAAAGCACCAGCACGCTGAGCGCCCTGGCCTGAGTGCCGGAGCCATGGCGGGGCCCGGATTTACAAGCAAAATCCGGGTCTAGCCCAGACAGACATTGCACAAGCAGCTATAAATTCGATAGCAACTGCGCAACCGCCCGCGGGTACAGCAGGTGCTCCTGGCTGAGCACGCGCGCGGCCAGCAGGGCCGCCGTGTCGCCCGGCAGCACCGGCACCACGGCCTGCGCCAGGATGGTGCCGTGGTCCAGCTCCTCGGTCACCAGGTGCACCGTGGCGCCAGCCACCTTGCAGCCCGCATCGAGCGCACGCTGGTGGGTGTTGAGCCCGGTGAAAGCCGGCAAGAGCGAGGGGTGGATATTGACCAGCCGCCCGGCATGGCGCGCCACAAAGCCGGGCGTGAGGATGCGCATGAAGCCGGCCAGCACCACCAGCGCGGGGCGCTCCGGCGTGTCAAACCGTGCAATCAGTGCCGCCAACGCGGCGTCGAAGTCTTCGCGCGTGGCAAAGGTCTTGTGGTCCAGCACCTCGGTGGCAATGCCCTGCTCCCGGGCAAAAACCAGCCCCTGCGCGTCGGGGCGGTTGCTGATGACCGCTGCCACCCGGGCCCCCAGCCGCGTGGCCCACTGTTCGCGCGCGGCGCTGTGCACGATGGCCGCCATGTTGGAACCCTGGCCCGAGATAAGAATGACGATGTTTTGCATGGGAGCGCGGATTTTGTCACGGCCCGGACAGTCACCAGCGAACGATCGTGCTAAAACATCGAGTTACCCGCTATGTGACATCACTGGAGACCACGATGGATTTGGCTTTTACCCCTGAAGAACAGCAGTTCCGCGAAGACATACGCACCTGGGTGCGGGGCAACCTGCCCGCCGATATCGCCCACAAGGTGCACAACGCCCTGCACCTCAGCCGTGACGACATGCAACGCTGGGCCAAAATCCTGGGTAAAAAGGGCTGGCTCGGCCACGCCTGGCCCAAGGAATTCGGCGGCCCCGGCTGGAACGCCGTGCAAAAGCATTTGTTTGAAGAAGAATGCGCACTGGCCGGCGCGCCGCGCGTGATCCCCTTCGGCCCGGTGATGGTGGCCCCGGTCATCATGGCCTTTGGCAATGCAGAACAGCAAAAACGCTTCCTGCCCGGCATCGCCAGCGGTGAAGTCTGGTGGAGCCAGGGCTACAGCGAGCCTGGCTCCGGCTCCGACCTGGCCTCGGTCAAGACCCGCGCCGAACGCCAAGGCAACAAATACATCGTCAACGGCCAGAAGACCTGGACCACGCTGGGCCAGTACGGCGAATGGATTTTCTGCCTGGTGCGCACCAGCACCGAAGGCAAGCCGCAGACCGGCATCTCCTTCCTGCTGATCGACATGAAATCGCCCGGCGTCACCGTGCGCCCCATCATCATGCTGGACGGCGGCCACGAGGTGAACGAGGTGTTCTTCGACAACGTCGAAGTGCCCGCCGAAAACCTGATCGGCGAAGAGAACAAGGGCTGGACCTACGCCAAGCACCTGCTCAGCCATGAGCGCACCAACATCGCCGACGTCAACCGCGCCAAGCGCGAACTCGAACGCCTCAAGCGCATTGCCAAGGCCGAGGGCGTCTGGGACGACATGCGCTTCCGCGACGAAATCGCCAAGCTCGAAGTCGATGTGGTTGCGCTGGAGATGCTGGTGCTGCGCGTGCTCTCGGCCGAGAAGTCGGGCAAGAACTCGCTGGACATCGCCGGCCTGCTCAAGATCCGTGGCAGCGAGATTCAGCAACGCTACAGCGAGCTGATGATGCTGGCCGCCGGCCCTGGCGCCATCCCGCTGATCCGCGAGGCCATGGAAGCCGGCTGGCAGGGCGACCAGGCCGTGGCGCGCTGCGCACCGCTGGCCTCCACCTACTTCAACATGCGCAAGACCACCATCTACGGTGGCTCCAACGAAGTGCAACGCAATATCGTGTCCCAGGTCGTGCTGGGTTAATCAGGAGACAAAAATGGATTTCGATTTCTCTGACGACCAAGTCCAACTCGGCGACGCCGTGCGCAAATGGGTGGACAAGGGCTACTCCTTCGAGCGCCGCCGCGCCATTGAGAAAGCCGGCGGTTTCGACCGCACCGCCTTCAACGAACTGGCCGAACTGGGCCTCACCGGCCTCTACGTTCCCGAAGACGATGGTGGCCTGGGCATGGGCCCCATCGAGGGCATGCTGGTCATGGAAGAACTTGGCCGCGGCATTGTGCTGGAGCCCCTGGCCCAGTCGCTGATCGCCGGTGCCGTGGTCGCCGGCTATGCCGACGCCGCCACCAAGGCCGCCTGGCTGCCCGCCATCTCCGGCGGTGAAAAGCTGGTGGTGCTGGCCTACCAGGAGCGCGCCGCACGCTACCGGCTCGACGTTTGCGAAGCAAAAGCGACGCAAGCCCCCGGTGGTTATGTGGTGAATGCTACAAAAAGCATAGTTCCCGTGGCCGACCAGGCCGACGCCTTCATCGTGTCCGCCAAGATCAACAGCCAGTTGGCACTGTTCCTGGTCGAGCGTGGCGCCAGCGGCGTGACCGCGCAAGGCTATGGCACCCAGGATGGCAGCCGTGCCGGCGAACTGACGCTTAAGAACGCCCCCGCCACCCTGCTCACCCAGGACGGCCTGGCCGCGCTGGAGCATGCGGTGGACATTGGCATCGCCGCCACCTGCGCCGAAGCCGTGGGCGTGATGGACAAGACCGTGGCCATCACCGCCGAGTACCTCAACACGCGCAAGCAGTTCGGCGTGGCCATCTCCAGCTTCCAGGCCCTGCGCCACCGCGCAGCCGACATGAAGATGCAACTCGAACTGGCCCGCTCCATGAGCTACTACGCCAGCCTCAAGCTCAACGCCCCCGCCGCCGAGCGCCGCGCTGCCATGGCCCGCGCCAAGTACCAGTTGGGCCAAAGCATGCGCTTTGTCGGCCAGCAGGCGGTGCAGTTGCACGGTGGCATCGGCGTGACGGACGAATACATCGTCAGCCACTACTTCAAGAAGCTCACGCAACTGGAAATGACCTTCGGCGACAGCCTGCACCACCTGGGCGAGGTGTCCGCCCGCATGCAGGACACCGCTGGCGTGTTTGCCTGATGGCGGCGCGCATCGTTCTCATCACGGGCTGCTCCAGCGGCATCGGCGCAGCCCTGGCGCGGGAGTTCCACGCGCGAGGCCACCGCGTCATCGCCACGGCGCGGCGTCTGGAGAGCATCCAGGCCCACGCGGCCCAAGGCATGGCCACCGTGGCGCTGGATGTGAACGATGCGGCCTCCATCGCCGCCGCCGTGGCCAGCGTGCAGGCCAGCCACGGGCAGGTGGACCTGCTCATCAACAACGCGGGTTACGGCCAGTTCGGCGCCATGATGGACCTCACGGCCGACGATCTGCGCGCCCAGTTCGAGACCAATGTGGTCTCGCCTGTCACCGTCACGCAGGCCTTCCTGCCCCTGCTGCGCCACGGCAGCAAGCCCTGCGTGGCCCATGTGAGCAGCATTTCCGGCATCGTGACCACGCCGTTTGCGGGGGCCTATTGCGCCAGCAAGGCGGCGCTCAATGCGATTGGCGACGCCATGCGCATGGAACTGGGCCCGCTGGGCATCCAGGTCGTGACCATCCAGCCCGGCGGCATCGCCTCCAATTTCGGCAATGCGGGGCAGGAGAAGGTGCACCTGCCCGCCGCCTCGCTGTACCAGCCCATTGCCAAATTCATTGAAAAGCGCGCCCAGCTCTCGCAACACGGTGCCACACCGGCCGACCAGTTTGCACGCCAGGTGGTGGACGACCTGCTGGCCAGCCCGCCGCCCGTCATCAGCCGCCACGGCGCCCAAAGCACGCGCCTGCCCCTGCTCAAGCGCCTGCTACCCCACCGCACGCTGGATGCCAAGTTGCAGGCCCTGTTCGGCCTGAGCCGGTTGCCCTAGGCCCCGAGGACAGGGTTTTGCCTAGTCACAAGACGGGGCTGCCCCCGTAGATTGGTGGCTTGGCATTTCCTTCCTAGGAGCGTCTATGCGGCCACTGATGCGCACCCGTTTGAACTCGCTTTTCTTGGGCCTGCTGCTTGGGGCCACGGCCTTGGGCAGCACCACAGCGCTGGCCGCCCTGCGCACGGAAGCGGGCTGGGTCCGCGATGCCGCGCCCGACAGCACTGGCGTGCGCGTCTTCAAGGGCCTGCCGTATGCCGCCCCACCGATCGGCTCTTTGCGCTGGAAACCGCCCGCACCGGTAGTCGCCTGGAGCGGCGAGCGCGATGCCAGCACCTGGGGTCCGCGCTGCATGCAGAGCAACCGGCTTGGCCCGATGGACCCGCTCAATCCGCGCATGGAAGAGGATTGCCTCTATCTCAACGTCTGGACACCAGCCACCACCGCAACCGCCCCGCTGCCGGTCATGGTCTGGATCCACGGCGGCAGCAACACCAATGGCGCAGCCTCACAGCCTGAGTACGACGGCGCAGCCTTTGCGCGCCAAGGCGTAGTGCTGGTCAGCATCAACTACCGGCTCGACATCTTCGGCTTTCTCGCACATCCCGAACTAAGCGCCGAGTCGGGCACCAAGGCCTCGGGCAACTACGGCCTGCTCGACCAGATCGCCGCCTTGCAGTGGGTACAGAAAAACATCGCGGCTTTCGGTGGCGACCCGCAGCGCGTGACCGTGTTCGGCGAGTCGGCTGGTGCCATGGACATCAGCCTGCTCATGGCCTCGCCGCTGACCAAAGGCCTGTTCGCCCGCGCCATTGGTGAAAGTGGCGGGGCGGTGTCACGCCTTCCCGGCTTCGGCCCCAAGCCGTTGGCGACCGGCGAGGCCGAAGGCCTCAAGTTCGTGCAGGCTGCCGGCGCCGCCTCCATCGCCGAGCTGCGCACCAAGCCGGCGGCCGATCTGCTGGCCACAGTGGCCAAGGGCCCCATCATCTATGGCTTCGGCGTGGTGGACGGCTATGTGGTGCCCGAGCACCCGGCCGTGCTGTATGCCAAGGGCGCCTTCCAGGATGTGCCCCTGCTCACCGGCAACAATGCCGACGAAGGTAGCCTGTTCGCCGCACGCATGAAGATACCGGGCACGGCACAGGCCTTTGCCGAGGCCTTGCAGGCCCAGTTCAAGGACGCGGCCGCAGTGGCCCTGCCGCTCTATGCGGCCGGCGATACGCCACAAAGCGTGCGGGCCGCCTTCTTCTCCCTAATAGGTGACGAAATTATCAATTACGGCAATTGGGCCTGGGCCGAATCGGTGGCGGCCCAGCGCCGCAGCCCGGTCTACCGCTACCACTTCACACGCCGCCCGCCGGGTGCCCCCGAAGCCGCCCTCTACCCACTGGCTGCACCAGGCGTCTTCCATTTCGCCGAAATCAACTACGTCTTCAACAACTTCGATGTGCGCCGGGAATGGAACTGGCAGGCCGAAGACCTGCGCCTGGGCCAGACCATGCTGGGCTACTGGACCCAGTTCGCCAAGACCGGCAACCCGAACGGTCCGGGCCTACCAACGTGGCCCCCCTACCAGGCCGGCGGCGCGGGCCAGGTGATGGAACTGGGTGCCGACATCGCGCTGCGCCCGGAACCACACCGGGCGCGGCAGGTCTTCTTTCACAAGCTCCTGAACCCCTGAGCCCTGCAGCCCCGGCTGTAATCGCTCAGCTCTGGCTGGCAGCCTGCAGGCGGCCCAGCACCAGCCGCGCCGTCGACAGGTTGGTGGCACACGGCACGTCATGCACATCGCAGGCGCGCACCAGGGCGTTGATATCAGGTTCGTGCGGCTGTGGCGTCATGGGGTCGCGCAGAAAGATGACAGCGTCCACCTCGCCCTGCGCCAGCCGTGCGCCGATCTGCAGATCGCCACCCAGAGGGCCGCTGAGCAGACGCTCCACCGTCAGCCCCACCTCATCTACCAGGCGCCCGCCCGTCGTGCCGGTGGCGCACAGCAGGCATTGCTGCAAGAACGGCGCGAACTCACGCGCCAGTGCGACCATGGCGTCCTTCTTGTGGTCGTGGGCGATCAGGGCGATGCGGGGAGGCATCAGATAAGGAGCCGCGACGAACGCGGCACGTGTGCCATCAAAAACTCCATCTGGTCCGCCAGGATGCGGCGGTTGCGCAGGATGAAGTCTTCCCACAGGCTGGGCACATAGGGTGCGTACAGCAGCGGCATGTGGGCTTGTTCGGGCGTGCGGCTACTCTTGCGGTGGTTGCAGGCGCGGCAGGCCGTGACCACGTTCATCCAGGTGTCCACACCCTGCTGGGCAAACGGAATGATGTGCTCGCGCGTCAGGTCGCTCTCATGGAAACGGTTACCGCAGTAGGCGCACACATTGCGGTCGCGGATGAACAGCTTGCTGTTGGTCAGCCCAGGGCGCAGGTTGAAGGGGTTGATATTGGGCACGCCGCGCGTGCCGATGATGCTGTTGACCTTGATGATGGACTGCAGCCCGGTCACCGCGTTGTGCCCGCCGTGGAACACCGCGACTTCGCCGCCCGACTCCCAGCGCACTTCGCCCGACGCGTAGTGCACCACCGCCTGCTCCAGCGAAATCCAGGATTGGGGCAGCCCTTGGGCCGACAACTTCAAGACTTTCACGCAACGCCTCCATCAACGGTTGAAAAACCACCAACACAGTCAGCACATGTCTCTTGCGAAGCCCCCCGGTACATGCCCAGCGCCCCGCTGAGTCACAATATACCCTGTTTATGTGACAAAGGGGCGTCAGGCCCCGATTCCCTGTGCGCAGCCTGCTATCAAAAAGATAACAAATCCATGAAGGTTTTCCGCGGTTTCAAGCACCCCGGCGTGGCCCCCGCCTGCGCCGTAACGATAGGCAATTTCGACGGCGTGCACCGGGGCCACCAGGCCATGCTGGCGCTGCTCAAGGGCGAGGCCCAGCAGCGTGGTGTGCCCAGCTGCGTGCTGACCTTTGAACCCCATCCGCGCGACTACTTCGCCGCCTTGCACCACAAGCCCGAGCTGGCCCCGGCCCGCGTCGGCACGCTGCGCGACAAACTCGAAGACCTGGCCCAGTGTGGCGTGGACCAGACGGTGGTGCTGCCTTTCGACGCCCGCCTGGCGGGTCAAACACCCCAAGAATTTATCCAACAGGTGCTGCTGGCCGGCCTGGGCGCGCGCTATGTGCTGGTGGGCGACGACTTCCGCTTCGGCAAGGCCCGTGCGGGCGACTACGCCCTCCTGGACGCTGCCGGCGAGGCCCAGGGCTTTGATGTAGCGCGCATGAACAGCTACGAAGTGCATGGCCTGCGCGTCTCCAGTTCGGCCGTGCGCGAGGCGCTGGGCCGGGGCGACATGGCCGCCGCCGCGCGCCTGCTCGGGCGCCCTTACCGCATTTCGGGCCACGTGGTGCACGGACGCAAACTGGGCCGCACCCTGGGTTTCAAGACGCTGAACCTGCGCTTTGCCCACTGGAAACCGGCCGCCAGCGGCATCTTTGTGGTGCTGGTGCACGGCCTTGCTCCCCAGCCGCTGCACGGCGTGGCCAACCTGGGCGTGCGCCCCTCGCTGGACCCCAACGATGTGAACGGCGGACGCGTGCTGCTGGAGACCCATTGCCTGGACTGGCCCCCCGAACTGGGCGCCGAGGGGGCCTACGGTAAAATCATCCGTGTGGAACTGCTGCACAAACTGCACGACGAGCTGAAATACGACGGTCTGGACGCCCTGACAACAGGCATACGCCGGGACTGCGACGACGCACGTGCTTGGCTGACTGCCCGAATTTGACGGGGCCGACCATTCGGTCTGCGACGCACCTGGCCCCGCGTCACCACTGATTCCGCAACACGGCCCGTTGGCCGTGCGCCCTCCCTCTTCCGAGATTTAGAGATTCGTGATGACTGAACCCACAACCACACCCGTTGACTACCGCAGCACCCTGAACCTGCCCGACAGCCCCTTCCCCATGCGCGGCGACCTGCCCAAGCGCGAGCCGGCCTGGGTCAAGACCTGGAACGAAGAAGGCCTGTACAAAAAGCTGCGCGACGCGCGCCACGGCGCCCCGCTGTTCGTGCTGCACGACGGCCCACCCTACGCCAACGGCAAGCTGCACATCGGCCACGCGCTGAACAAGGTGCTCAAGGACATGATCGTCAAGAGCAAGCAGCTCGCCGGCTTTGACGCGCAGTACATCCCCGGCTGGGACTGCCACGGCCTGCCCATCGAAAACGCCATCGAAAAACTGCACGGCCGTAACCTGAGCCGCGACGACATGCAGGCCAAGAGCCGTGCGTTTGCCACCGAACAGATCGACCAGCAGCGCGAAGACTTCAAGCGCCTGGGCGTGCTGGGCGACTGGGAGCGCCCCTACCGCACCATGGACCCGGCCAACGAGGCGGGCGAGATCCGCGCGTTCAAGCGCGTCATCGAACGCGGCTTTGTCTACCGCGGCCTGAAGCCCGTGTACTGGTGCTTTGACTGCGGCTCCTCGCTGGCCGAGTTTGAGATCGAATACGCCGACAAGAAGAGCGACACGCTGGACGTGGCGTTTGAAACCGATGATGCGGGCAAACTGGCCGCCGCGTTTGGCCTCGCCGCCCTGCCCGCGGGCCAGACGGCGTTTGCCGTCATCTGGACCACAACGGCCTGGACCATCCCCGCCAACCAGGCGCTCAACGCCCACCCCGAGCTGACCTATGCCCTGGTGCAAACCGAAAAAGGTTGCCTGGTGCTGGCCGAGTCGCTGGTCGGCAAATGCCTGGAACGCTTTGGCCTGACCGGCACCGTGCTGGCCACCGCCAAGGGCGAGAAGCTGGGCGGCCTGAATTTCCGCCACCCGCTGTATGCCATGGACGCCGGCTACCGCCGCCTGTCGCCGGTCTACCTGGCCGACTACGTGAGCGATGGCGACGGCACAGGCATCGTGCACTCGTCCCCTGCCTACGGCGTGGATGACTTCAACTCTTGCGTGGCCAACGGCCTGAAGTACGACGACATCCTGAACCCGGTGCAAGGCAATGGCGCCTACGCGCCGGAGTTCCCGCTGTTTGGCGGGTTGCATATCTGGAAGGCAGTGCCGGTGATCCTGGATGCGCTCAAGGTGGCTGGCCGCCTGATGGCCACCGTGGGCATCCAGCACAGCTACCCGCACTGCTGGCGCCACAAGACGCCGGTGATCTACCGCGCGGCGGCCCAGTGGTTTGTGCGCATGGACGAAGGCCCCGGCGTGTTCACCAAGGACAAGGCACCCAAGACCTTGCGCCAGCTGGCGCTGGACGCTATCGACCAGACCAGCTTCTACCCCGAGAACGGCAAGACCCGCCTGCGCGACATGATCGCCAACCGGCCCGACTGGTGCATCTCGCGCCAGCGCAGCTGGGGTGTGCCAGTTCCGTTCTTTTTGCACAAGGACAGCGGCGAGCTGCACCCGCGCACCATGGAGATCCTGGACCAAGCGGCCGACATCGTTGAAAAAGGCGGCATCGAGGCCTGGAGCCGCGTGACGGTCGAAGAAATCCTCGGCGCCACCGACGCGCCCAGCTACACCAAGAGCACCGACATTCTGGAAGTCTGGTTTGACTCCGGCTCCACCTTCCAGCACGTGCTGCGCGGTAGCCACAAGGACGCCTACAACCGCCCCCCCTTCCACACCGAAGGGCCGGAAGCCGACCTGTACCTCGAAGGGCACGACCAGCACCGTGGGTGGTTCCACAGCTCGCTGCTGCTGGGCTGCGCGCTGTACGACCGTGCACCGTACAAGGGCCTGTTGACCCACGGCTTTGCCACCGACGGCCAGGGCCGCAAGATGAGCAAGAGCCTGGGCAACACGGTAGACCCGCAAACCGTGACCAGCAAGATGGGGGCGGAGATCGTGCGCCTGTGGGTTGCCAGCACCGACTACTCGGGCGACCTCAACATCGACGACAAGATCCTCGCCCGCGTGGTCGACACCTACCGCCGCGTGCGCAACACGCTGAAGTTCCTGCTGGCCAACGTCAGCGACTTTGACCCGGCCAAGGACGCCGTGCCGGCCGACCAGTTGCTGGAAATCGACCGCTACGCACTGGCCCGTGCAGCGCAGTTGCAGGCCGACATCCTGGCGCACTACAAGGTCTATGAATTCCACCCCGTAGTCTCCAAGCTGCAGGTCTATTGCAGTGAAGACCTGGGCGCGTTCTACCTCGACATCCTGAAAGACCGCCTGTACACCACGGGCGCGAATTCACTGGCCCGCCGCTCCGCGCAAACTGCGTTGTGGACCATCACCCAGGCGATGCTGCGCTGGATGGCGCCTTTCCTGAGCTTTACCGCCGAGGAAGCCTGGGCCGTGCTGGGCACCGAAGGCAAGACGCCTGCGGCCACCAAGCTGTCGATCTTCATGGATGGCTACGTGCCCATGGCGGCAACCGATGAAGCCTTGCTGGCCAAGTGGGACCGCATCCGTGCGGTGCGCGAAGCGGTCAACAAGGACATCGAAACCCTGCGCGCTGGGGGCCAGGTCGGTGCCTCGCTGC
>JACXTT010008537.1_pt1 | contig 14194 bp, 16 predicted proteins | sample 9270951 | NCBI WGS metagenome assembly JACXTT01 (sample SAMN15532306, study PRJNA645909) | rock metagenome | isolation source: weathered quartz diorite | place: Puerto Rico | collected 2017-06-21 | reverse complement strand
CCTCGCCGATTGGAATTGAAGTGCGCAATAATGCCATGCTATCTGTAATTACGAGGTTTAAATACACCGCCCTGATTAAAGTTAGATATTTGTTCGTTGACTATTTGCTCGGGTGTGATGTTCTTTATTTTAAGATCTGAGCGATAGGTGTCTACAGCCTTTAAAAGATCAACCATAAGATCGACATGTCCCTGCATGATCTCTTTGTCGCCATTTTCATCTTCGATCAATTTAACTTTAATTTCAAAGGCCCGGACAAGGTTCGTCAAATAGCGACGGATAATTGTTTCCGCATCAACATCTTCATACAACACATGATCCAGTCCCTCCCCTTGGTCCTGACGGGCCTTGAGGATATCTTTGGCCTCAATAAACTGCCCTGAACTAAAACAGTCGATAAAAAGATATCGTCCTTTGACATCAATGCGCGTTAAAAAATGCCCCGGGAAATTACAGCCCTCAACGGCGAGCCCCAGCCGACGGCCAACGAGCATAAAAATGACAGATAAACTTAACGGGATGCCTTGCTTGTGGGCAAAGACATAAAATAAATTGCTGTTTTGCGGATTGTAATAATCGGTGTCATTGCCTTTAAGCCCTTTTTCCTTAAATAAAAATTTGGCCAAAAGCCGCGCGTCGACAAAAATAAACCTTTCCTTATACTGCGCCGCTAAATCATCGAGGATAACATTCAAGGGAAGGATATCACGGTATTCATTGAGGTATTCAGAAACAAGCGTGATTGCTTTTTCTAAACGCACGTATTTATCCGTGAGCGTAAACCAGCTCGACCAGCGCCTTTTGATGTCTTTGGTTTTAATGCTCCAAAATATTTTTTCGAGGATTTTTTTCTGTTGAGAACTTAAGGCAAGCGATTGTTTGTAAACTTCCTGCTGAAGGTTTGGACCAAAAGAATAAAGCTCTCGGATGACAGCCTCTTGGATCTCAAGAGAATCATCATCCAGAAGTTTAAGGAGGTGCGGTATATGATCGGGATTCACCATGAATCAATAAAATATTTTATTGAACAATGATGCTTAATCCATTTCTATTTATATTATTAGAAATGGCCCGATGCAAGCATTACTCTAACTTTTTTACTTACGTTAATTGTTTTTCTAATTTTTCGGCGAGCTTTTTTGTTTCCTTTAACAACTCATCAGGCAAAAGTTTCAGGACATTCATGTCTTTTTCGAAAGACTTGAGCGAATAGACCAATTTACGGATGGCCGCGGCGTTTCTGTGTTCACGTTCTTCGTCGGGGTCCACTTCTTTGCGCTCCTTAAGAATAGCTGTCAAGTCCTTACGGACTTCAGAGGCGTCTTTGCCTTTATCGAAAATGGATTTTCTTAACGATGCGTAATCATCTTTGGACAACTCTCTTTTTTGTTTAGCTAGACGCAAAACATTGACGGCGTCGTAGCCTGGAACATTTAACGCTTCGCGCGTGTCTTTAAAATCATCCTGAAGATATTGAGGCTCTTCCTGCTCAAGGAAATAATATGTCTTAAGAAGTTTCATCGACAGATCTTTATTAAGCCCGACGTCGCGCTGGACATATGAATCAAACTTATCGAAACCCCAGCTGCGGTACATTTTATCCTGCCAAATGGTGAACAAAAGCCGCCCTAAAGACACCCACGAGGTCTTAAAATCTTTAGCGCACTCAAGCACTTGGTCGCGCACGTTGTCAGCGACGACATAACTTTCTTGATTGTTTTTCTTTTGGAAATCGGTAACAGCCATAAACAAATCCTTTCTAAAAAGTTAACGAATGTTTTTGATTGTACATCTTTTAAAAATATTCTCTAATTTTCTTTGATCAATTTTGCCAGGAATAAGATTCGATGCGTTTTGCGTCCCGCAACAAGCCGCTGTCAAAAGATTATTATGGAATGGCTCGCCTTTCATGAAGGAATCAATAAATCCGGCCAGCATACTATCACCACATCCGACATCATAGGCTGAACTTACCTTTGGTGGAACAATTAAAAAAGCCTGATGACCACTTGAGCCGATCACACCTTTCTCTCCGAGAGAAATTAACAAACATTTGATCCCTTTTTTATGCAAAACATCGATGGATTTTAAAATAATCTTGTGGTTAAGACTTTTTATTTTAAACAAATCCTTGAATTCCTCCTCGTTAACCTTAATCAAAAATGGTTTTGCTTCAATGGCCCGTTTAAGTGTTTTAAAACTGGTATCCAAAAAAACAGAAACCCGTTTTTGCTGAGCAATACGGATTAAATCAAAATAAATTTGATCGGATACGCCTTTCGCGTTTCGTCCGGACAAAACGACGCCAGCGGCATTTTTAAGTAATTGTTTATATTTCTGAACAAATGACCGGACGAAGGCTCGAGGAATCCTCTTTCCGTCCCCTATTTTTCTTTGAGGTTGACGAGCTTTATTGATCAACGTGACATTAATACGCGTTTCCTGAGAAGTATCGACAAAGTCATGACAGATCCCTTCTCTATTAAGATATTGTTTGATCAGACCACCTGTCTTGCCCCCTAAAAATCCCGTCGCTATGGTTGGCACACCCAAATCTTTTAGGCCGCGGCTGACGTTAATGCCCTTGCCGCCGGCCAAACACAATTCTTTTTTGCCTTCGAGGATAAACCGGTCCAGCGCGGGATTAAGCGTAACGGTCAGAATATATTTTTTGTTCAGCATTCAATACAATCCAAAGGATTTGGATATTTAAAAGTATATTTTAACAATGCTTTTAATTTTTTGTTGCTTACGATTCTTTTCGCCGTAGTTACGGCGTTACTAAATTGGGGCGGCGGCAATCCTAATTTTAGAGCGGCTTTCGTATAAAGATTTTCTTTTGTTGGATGTTCGTCACAAACGGCATTGATGATCTCGCCGTAAACCTTCTTCTTAATGATCATCTTAATAATCTCAACACAATCCTCCTGATGGATCAAATTAACCGGTGCGTCTTTATCGGCAATATCTTTTTGTGCTGACAAAAACTTTCCAATCTTTCTGTCCCCGCCAAATAGGCCGGCGAAACGGATGATCGTCGTCTTAAAATTTTTATTGGCCATCAGGTCCTTTTCGATCTCTAAAAGGACCTTAGATCGTTCATTGGTCGGACTAAAATAAACATCTTCCGAAGCCACGGCCAGCTGGTCCGGATAAACAGACGTCGAGCTGGCAAAAATGACCTGTCCGAGCCCTGATGGTTTAACAAACTCAACGATCGCATCAATTTGTTGTTTATAATCCCAAGGATTTTCGAAATTTCGCTTAAAGGGAATGTCGAGAAATAAAACGTTGGACTGAAAGAACGCGGATAAATTCTTACCGCTAATATGTCGATCGCTTTTGAGCCAATAGCCTTCGATGCCATCTTTCTCTAGTAATGAAACCTTTTCTTTGGTCGTCGTCGAGCCTTTAACTGAATATCCGTTTTTAATAAGTGAAACCGCCAAAGGCCAGCCGAGCCAGCCACATCCTAATATACTGATCTTTTCTTTTATCGCCGTCATGGAGCCCTACGGGCAAGCCCGTTGTACCATTAAATTCTGCTTCGCCCAAATGTTTTCACGTTTGGGCTTCGCAGCAATTATCCGCCCCAAAATTTGCATGGCTTGCCTGTGTTGGGCGGAATCGCGCCGAAGCTAAACATGAAAATAATTTAGCGTAGGCGGATAAATATGAAAGGGCTATAAGATTAAAACTTTTATCCTATAGCCCTTTGTATGTGTAAAATCGCCGTCGACTATTCTAAAGATTTCTTTAGTTCATTCCACGTCTTCTGGCCGACGACACCATCGCTGGTCAAGTTATGATCTTTCTGGAATTGCGCAATAGCTTTCTGCGATTTGGCCCCGAGTTTGCCGTCGACAACACCGTCATAGTATCCGGCTTTTTTCAAAGCACGTTGGACCTCTTTAGCCGAGGCTGAAACACGGATGATATCCTCTGAAGATCCTTTGGCCGCCGTCGATGGTTTCGTCGTTTTCGTTTCGCCCTCTTCCGACGACTCAGGATGGGCTGCGGCACTATCAGATTTATTGGAAAGATCGTTGACCTGATCTTTCAAATCATTGATCTCTTGGTCTTTTTCGTCGACTTTACGCTCTAGCTGAGCAACCTTGATCTGGAGTTGACTGACTTCTGAAGGTTGACGGGTAGTGGCGCAACCAGCTAAAAAAATAACAGCAAGGATTATAATAAGAAATTGACCGACCATGACTCCTCCTCATATAAACGTTGATAAAATCGGCTTTCTTTAAAAAAATCTTTTGAAAGTAATCCTATTCTAGCACATATTTAAAAACTGCCTACCAGTTCTTAAAAATTTTCCGTAAAAAGTTTACGGCAACCGCTGCATCAAATGTACTTCAATATCTCTTTTGACCATTGGGTATTTCTGATGAAATGTCTCTAACGCTTCCTGTTGTTCGTCCATGATATCAAGTTTATATTCAAATCCCGGTTTGATCACAGGAACACCTCCCAATTTAATTTTCTCTTTCGTGCCATCAATTTTAAGCGTCCCTATATACGTAATGGCATCGGGAGAAACCACGAAAGAGACATCAATGTCTTCCGTCGCTAAGGTTGCGCCGACAGGGATAGAGACAGATTTAATATGGTATTTACCGACAGGTAATTCAATAAAAAAATATCCTGGACTTACGGGCTTTACATCGGAAGAGTCATTTCTTACATTGGCCGGAACGGCGATGAAAAGTTGGAATTGTTTATCAGGATCAGATTGATCTTGCATCAGCAATTTCACATAAACAGTCTTGAGGACCCCTTGAAAATCTGTTTTTCCAAAGATGACCCCATGCTTTTGGACATACGCCTGCATGTCTTTGTTTTCTATATTTTGAAGCGACTTGGATTCTAGAGGCATATGGGCCTGGGCTTGTTGAGTGGGCGTTGGGCTTTGATGCGCGGCCTTTGTCTTGACCCCCGCACATCCCCAGGAAATGAATACGATCAATAAAAGGAAATAAATTTTATTTTTGTACGCCATAAGTTGTATAGGTATCTAAAATGATTATATTTTAGATACCACAGACAAAAGGATTCGTCTATGAAAAATTATTTGGATTGGGCGTATAAAAACAAAAGCGGAAAAAGGTTATCCTTTTTCCGCTTTTTGGCTTGGCGTCACCCAAGCAATTACTCAGTCAGAACCTCTGACTTTTTGGGGGAGAAGATCTTCGATTTCCACTGAATCTGTATATGCAATCTGTGATGAAAACAAACTTTCACCACGCTACGGTCTTTGGTCATGAAAAAATAGCCTTTAACCTCCAGATGAAATTTCTCTGTCTTATTCTTGTTGTTGATTTCTTTTTTGACATAAATGTCTGGAGCGGCAATTTCTTCTTCAATCTTTTCAACAGGCACAACATGATAACTGAAGGCTTTTTCGACCTCTGTCTTGCTTTCTTTCTCATCTTTGGTTGTTTTAATCGAAAAATTCTTAATTCTCTGCTCAGGATCCATCACTTTTTTGTACAAGATCTCTTTCATGGGTTCCTATCCTTTTGATTGTGTGCTTGTGTGTTGACCTACATCAAAAGGATACCACCCCTAGGGTGACCTACAAGGTAGCTAAAGGCTTTTCAGGAAACCGTTTTCTTTAAAGACCACCGACGGGGAATCAAAGGCAGGGACAAAAAAGGGTAAAAATAGTTTTTATTATTTTTGGGAAAGCGTTTTCTTTAAAAAGGCTTTAAAAGTGACCCCTTTTAGGCCTTTTTCTTATGGAAGGGGAGATTGACTTTCGGCTCTTTTCCAGACAGAAGCCGCTTAATATTAGGCCGATGGCGAAGGACAACAAAGACGCAAAAGATAATCCCTAAAACAACAATCTCAAAGGCCTGGTTGGTTAAGACCATGACAATCGGAAGAAGTGTTGCCGCAACAATCGATGATAAAGAAACAATGCCTGTTATAAGAAAACTCGCCAGCCAAACAAGCATGGTCACAAGAAGCACAATCCGGATGGAGGCAATTTTAACGGTCAATCCGATAAGAACGCCTAGGCTCGTGGCAATGCCCTTGCCTCCTTTAAAGCCTAAAAAGATGGTCCAGTTGTGCCCGATGACAGCACATAAAGATAAAATAATTCTCTGATAGTTTTCTGTTAAGCCTAAAAGATCACCAATGAGCCAGACGGCCAGAACACCTTTTAAGATGTCAATGATAAGGACAATAATGCCCGGCCCGCGGCCTAACACGCGGAACACATTCGTCGCCCCGACGTTACCTGACCCGTGCTGCCTAATGTCAATCCCTTTGGTTAAATTACCTAAGATGTAGGCTGTTGGAAACGATCCTAAAAGGTAACTGAGCACAGCCCCCAAAATAATCATCATGTCTTTGCTCCGTTATTTAAAATTTTAATTCCTTCTCTTATATAATCCAATCCTGAAATAATAGTAAAGATAAGTGTCGCATCCCAAATCAAATAAGAGAATTCCCAATCTAAAAGAACGCCGAGGACAGAGGCCATTTGAAAAAAGGTCGTCGTCTTCCCCAACCATGTTGGGTTTAAAATTAAATCGCCTTTCTGCAATTGAATGATCGTTGCCCCTAAAATCAAAATCACTTCCCGGCTGATGGCCGCAACCACAAGCCACGTCGGAAACTGCACAGATCCTAGCTGCAATCTCATCGCATATAACGTGATGAACGCACTGATCAACAATAATTTGTCGGCCAAAGGATCAAGGATAGCGCCAGCTTTCGTTTTCTGGTGCCATCGCCGCGCGATATAGCCGTCGATAAAATCGGAAATGACCGCGAATAAAAAGATGCTTAACGCGACATAGCGGAAATATTCTTGTTCATGCGAATAATAAAGGACCGAAGAAATAAAAAACGGTACGGCGAGAATACGGCAGACAGTTATTTTGTTGGCAAAGGTCATTCCCATCCTTACTCCAACAATTTGAGTTGCACATGATGTTCAGGACATTCCTTAACAGACGGCGCAAATCTTTTGCCATCAACAGGACAATAATAAACAACCGGCCTTTGGATTAAGGCGTTGGTGACGGTTGAGGTCGCTTCTTGGGCTTCAGAATTATTTTGTAATTGATTAGCTAAACGATAGATATCTTCGTCGCTGACGTCCCGACCGCTATAAGCTTTAGCCGCTGATTTTAAAGCATCCATTTCTCGTCGAGGAATAACACCTTGAGAAGAGCCCGGTTTAGATACGGCTGCACTTTGGCATCCGACAAACAAAGCGGCCGCCATAAATATCAGTAAAAATTCTTTAAATGTGATCATCGGTTAATGAATCTTAAACGGTCAATGGGCCAGTAGATAAATTCCGCGCGGCCGATGATGTTGGTTTCCGGGACAAATCCCCAATAACGGCTGTCGTGGCTAGAGCCTGTATTATCCCCGAGGACAAACACATGGCCAGCCGGGACTTTGATAGGCTTTCCTTCTGCGCCATAATCGCCACGGTTAAGATAATAGATTCGGCTGATGTTTGGCTCATCGACAATCTTACCGTCGATCAGAATCTTGCCGTCCCTTATTTCGACGGTCTCACCGCCAAAGGCAATCAAACGCTTGATGAAATCTTTGCTCGTATCTTCAGGATAAATAAAAACAATGATGTCCCCACGTTTAGGTTTTGTAAATCCGGGTAAACGATAATCGGTAAGCGGGACCTTGGGTCCATACCGGAGCTTATTGACCATCAGACGATCCCCCTCGACGAGCGTCATGCGCATCGAGCCGCTGGGGATTTTAAACGCTTGAATAAAAAAGGTGCGGATAAACATCGCGAGCAAAAACGCGATGACAATCGATTCAACCCATTCCCGTAAATTCGATTTCTTTTTGACTTCCTTAGCCATAATAAACTCTTTCCTTTTTATAATTTTAACGCCGCTAGAAAAGCTTCTTGTGGAATCTCAACGTTACCGAATTGCTTTAACTTCTTTTTCCCCTCTTTTTGTTTCTCCCAAAGTTTGCGCTTACGAGTGATATCACCGCCGTAGCATTTGGCCGTCACGTTTTTCCCGGCGGGCTTAACACGCGCGCTGGAAATAATACGTCCGTCGCAGGTCGCTTGGATACGCACTTCAAATAATTGCTGCGGGATTAAATCTTTAAGTTTTGTGACAAGTGATAACCCTTTTTCGTAGGCGCTATCTTTATGCACAATACAGGAAAACGCATCACAGATTTTATCGTTGATCATGATATCGAGCTTAGTAATCTTCGTCGGGACAAAACCTTTGAATTTGTAATCGATAGACCCATAACCACGCGTGGCAGACTTGATCTGATCGTTAAAATCAACGATGACTTCTGAAAGCGGGATATCAAAAAGGATCTTCATGCGGTCGGAGACAAATTCGCTGTTCACAAAATTGCCGCGCTTACGCTTGGCCAATTCCATGACGGCATCCATATTGGCAACGGGCGTTAAGATGGTCACCGTCAAATATGGCTCTTCCATCGACGCAATACTTCCGCCGTCGGGCAATTGATTAGGACTATCCAAATGGATTTCTTGGCCGTCTTTGGTGCGGATCAGATATTGGACGTTGGGCGTTGTTAAAACCAAATTCAAATCGTATTCGCGTTCCAAACGTTCCTGGACGATTTCCATGTGCAGCAATCCTAGAAATCCGCAACGAAACCCATGGCCAAATGATTGCGACGTTTCCAGTTCATAAACAAAACTGGGATCGCTTAACCGCAATTTATCAATGGCCTCACGTAAAGGCATAAAGTCCGATGAGTTGACCGGATAGACACCGCAGAAAACGAGTGGATTCAATTGACGGTAACCTTCGAGCGGCTGCGCCGTCGGATTAAGCGCGTCGGTAATCGTGTCCCCAACTCTTACTTCTCTGGGATCGTGGATATTACACGTAATGTAACCGACTTCGCCGCACGATAAATCGTGGACCTTCACCGCCTCGGGACGGAAAATCCCAATTTCCTCAACGCTATATTCTTTATTACTATGCATCATCTTGATTTTCATGCCTGGCTTTAAAATCCCATTAAAAACGCGGACGTAAATAATGATCCCTTTATAAATGTCATATTTTAAATCAAACATCAGGGCTTGGAGCGCGCCGGCCTCATCCCCTTCAGGCTCAGGAAAGAATTGGATAATTTTCTCAAACAACGGTTTTATTCCAAGGCCTTCTTTGGCGGAAACAAGCTGGATGTCTTCTTTTTTAAATTTAAAAATGTCGACGATCTGTTTTTTGACGTGATTGATGTCGATATTGACGATATCGATTTTGTTGACGACGGGCAGGATCTCAAGATTATTTTCAATGGCCAAATAATAATTCGCCACTGTTTGCGACTCAACCCCTTGGGAAACATCGACGAGCAAAAGCGCTCCTTCGCAGGCCTTAAGGGATTTTTCGACCTCATAAGAGAAATCAACGTGGCCTGGCGTGTCGATCAAGTTAAAAACATAATCCTGGCCGCTCTCGGACTTATAATCGATACGGACAGCGGAAGCCTTGATCGTGATCCCGCGCTCACGCTCAAGGTCCATGTCATCTAAGAGCTGGTTTTTAAATTTTCGCTCATCGATGGCGCCCGTCGACAAAAGCAGACGGTCAGCCAAGGTCGATTTCCCATGGTCGATATGCGCGATGATCGAAAAATTCCTGATATATTTTTTATCCATAAATTTAGCTACGAAATATATTTCAAAATTTCTTTAACCGTTTGATCGACGCTATAGTCGGTTGTATCCACATAAATCGCGTCATCGGCTCTTTTAAGCGGGCCGACGGGACGGTTCAAATCCTTCTCGTCTCTTTCTTTGACTTCCTGTAAAAGTTTTTTGGCATCAACTGTCTTGCCCTGAGCGATCAATTCTTTATAGCGACGGTCGCTGCGCTCCTGCAGGTTTGCGTCCAAATAAAATTTATAGGTGGCGTTAGGAAAAACAACGGTACCGATGTCACGGCCCTCGGCCACAACACCTTTTTTAGAGGCAATCGCCCGCTGCCAGCCGACCATGATTTGACGAACGCCCGGCGTGCGCGCAATGTAAAATGTTTTATTGGTCACCTCTAGAGAACGGATCTCTTCACTCACATCGCTGCCGTCTAAAATGACTTTTAATTTTTCCCCGCCTTGCATAAGATCAATGGTCGTACGTTTAGCCAAATTGACCAATTGCGGTTCATCTTCCAAATTAATTTTTTCCCGAAGGGCTTTGAGCGTGAGCGCGCGGTACATCGCTCCCGTGTCTAGATAGGAAATGTTTAAAATCTGGGCAAGTTTTTTTGCAACCGTACTTTTACCCGCGCCGGCCGGCCCGTCAATGGCTATGATGAGGATTTTTTGTTTCGGGTTGGTTTGCATTTGAAAGAATGGCGTCGCGTTTTTCCTTAGCACGCGTAAAAATTTGCGTTAGGGTTTGCGTATCATGGCTATTGATGGCCTTGCGCATCGTCGAAAGATTCTTGACGAGCTCATCTAAGGCCTTGATCAGATTCTTTGAATTGGTCATTGAAATGTCGTTCCAGATTTGCGGCGAGGAAGAAGCGATGCGTGTTGTATCTTTAAAACCTTGAGCAATAAACTCTTGGCTCTTGGCCGGAAGCGTGTCGACTAATCCATAGGCTAACAAATGCGGTAAATGGCTTGTGTAACTTAAAATCTCATCGTGTTCAGTAGGCGTTAAGAAACTGACCTGGGCCCCCATCCTTGACCAAAATGATTTCATCTTTTCTTTAACGGCCGGATTGGTTTTATCCGTCGGCGTCATGATACATTTGGTATTCTCAAAAAGCTCAGCGCTCGCGTTTTCAACGCCTTGCTTCTCGCTTCCAACCAATGGATGTGCGCCGATAAAAAATGGCGGTGTCTGCAAATTTTTCTCCGCCACTTCAACGATTTCTGCTTTGACGCTGCCTAAATCCGTCACATAACAACCTCGACGGATAAATGGGCTAAGGGTCGGTAAAAGTTTGATGATGGACTCAACAGGGGTGGCGAAGATAACCAAGTCCGCGTGGGAAAGCGCGTTACGCGCATCTGTTTCTGCCACGTCAATGGCTTTTTGTTTGATGGCTTCAAGAAGAGATGATTGCCGCTGAGAAAATCCAACGACTTCCTGGGCGAGGCTGTGCTTTTTAATGGCCATGCCTAAAGATCCGCCCATGAGCCCTACACCGACAATCGTCACCCTCTTAAACATATGAGGCGATGTTCGAAAAATCATCATGATAAATTCTTAATGGTTAAATCGCGCGGCCGACGGCCGAGGCGACTTTACCCAAATCTTTCATTAAATTATTAAAATTATCCGGCTTTAAAGATTGCTCGCCGTCAGATAAAGCTTCTTCGGGATTTTCGTGCACTTCCATCATAAGCGCATCACAGCCGGCCGCAACCGCAGCCTTGGCCCCGCTTCCAACCAAGCCCCAACGCCCGGTCCCGTGGCTTGGGTCAACGACAATAGGAAGATGCGATAATTGTTTGACGACAGCGACGGCATTAATATCTAAGGTGTTTCGCGTGGCCGTCTCAAAGGTACGGATGCCGCGCTCGCAAAGCATGACGTCAAAATTGCCGTTGGCTAAAAGATATTCCGCGGACATAAGCCATTCTTTGATGGTCGCGCTCATCCCGCGTTTTAGCATCGTGGGCTTTTTGGATTTACCGACCTCTTTTAAAAGCGAAAAGTTCTGCATGTTGCGCGCGCCGATTTGCAAAATGTCCGTGTAGCGGCAAATAAGTTCGACATCGCGCGGGTCCATGACTTCGGTGATCGTCGCCATCCCCAATTCTTTGCCGACCTCTTGTAAATATTTTAACCCATCTTCGCCTAAGCCTTGGAAATCGTACGGTGACGTTCTTGGCTTAAACGCCCCGCCGCGCAAGACCAACGCGCCGGCGTCTTTGATTTTCTTAGCGACCGACTTTAAACTCTTTAAACTCTCAACCGAACACGGGCCAGCCATCACGACAACCCTTTGTCCACCCACGTGTGTATCCTTATTAATTTTAATGATACTGTTTTCTTTTTTGAATTCACGCGACACAAGTTTATACGGCGCTAAGACGGGAATAACTTGTTCAACCCCCGGGAAAACCTCAAGAGGGATAACGCGCAAGGCATCTTCCGGGCCGATCAAACCGATCACGGTTTTCTCAACGCCGCGCGAGACATTGGCCTTAAGGCCGATCTTCTGCGCCTTCTCTAATATATGCTGGATGTTTTCCTCAGTTGCGTCTGACCTTAAAACGATAATCATAAACTTTCCTCCAATGCCCTGATAAGAGATTTGTTCTCCTTTTCTGTGCCGACGGTCACGCGGATGTAGTTGGATAATCCCCAATGGCTCATATCGCGGACAATCACGCCAAGCCCCATAAGTTTTTTTGTGAGACTTGTTGAATCTTGTTTTGTTTTAATAAGGATAAAATTGGTGAAACTTTTTTCATAAGAAAGCTTTAATCGCTTAAAACTTGCTTGCAAAAATTTTCTTTGCTGTCTTATTTTCCCGGCGATGTTACGGTAATATTTGGAATCTTCTAAACATGCCAAGGCCGCGACCTGCGCCAGGGAATTGACATTAAACGGCTCACGCACTCTATTTAAAAGATCAACAACCTCTTCTCGTCCGACACCGTAGCCAATCCTCGCACCGGCCAGTCCATACATTTTAGAAAACGTCCGCGTGAGGAAAATATTCGCATGTTCTTTAAGCAGCGCCAACGAGTCCGCGTAACTCTTTTCTTGGACATACTCAAAATACGCTTCATCGATAAAAACCAAAATATCTGACCGCAAACTTTCCATAAAGCTTTTCAAATCATCGTGCGAAATAAATGTGCCCGCCGGATTATCGGGATTACCGATAAAAATAATTTTTGTTTTCGCTGATACGGCCTGCTTCATCCCTTCCAAGTCATAGGTAAAATTCTTTAAGGGGATGGCTTTGATCGTCGCTCCGGCTATCCGAGAGGCAATATCATAAATTAAAAAAGACGGCTTGGCAATGATTACCTCATCGCCTTCAGATACAAAAGCGCGCACGGCAAAAACGATCAGCTCATCCGATCCATTACCAAAAATCAGTTGTCTTAAATCGACTTTAAGCTTCTTGGCCAAAGCCTCCCGCAAATAAAAACAGTCTCCATCCGGATATCGGTTGAGTTCTTTGGATGCCTTGGCAATCGCGGAAACGACTTTCGGGGAAGGCCCATAAGGATTTTCGTTAGAGGCGAGCTTAATGACGTTTTTTAACCCGAGCTCACGTTTGACCTTATCGATTGGTTTCCCTGGAATATAAGGCTTAACCTCGAGAATAGATTTTTTAGCAACCTGTCTCATTCAACAATAGGATACGAACCTAAAATTTTTAAATACTTACACATGTCTTCCAATTGCTTCAACGCTTTCTTCACGTTCTTATCCTGACGATGTCCTTCGAAATCGACGAAGAAATAATAATCCCACGCGCGTTTTTTGGAAGGCCGTGACTCAATTTTTGTTAAATTGATTTTGTTCTTAAGAAATGGCGTCAACATCGCATGCAGCGCGCCCACCCGGTCGCGGATCGAAAATAAAATCGATGTCCGGTCTTTTCCCGTCGGGGGAACGTCTTGCTTAGAGATGACCAAGAACTTTGTTGTGTTATGCGCGATGTCTTGAATATTGCTCTTTAAGATTGGCAACTTATAAACTTTCGCGGCCAAACTCGAGGCGATCGCCGCTGAATTCTTATTCTTTAAAGCCAACTGGGCGGCGAGCGTTGTTGAATCAACAAAGATTTGTCCCGCATGCGGCAAATTTTGTAGAAGCCAATTGCGGCATTGCCCGAAGACTTGTGGGTTTGAATAAATGGCCTTAATCCTTTTAAAATCCTTGCTCTTTGATAAAAGGCAATGAGAAATTTTAAGCATGCGCTGACGGCAAATCTTTAAGTCGGAATCAACCAAAAGATCAAAGGTGTGCGTGACAGCCCCTTCGACGGAATTCTCAATCGGCACAACGCCGTAATCACAATCTTCATGCTCGACTTTTTGAAAGACGTCATTAATTGTATTACAGGAAACATATTCGACTTGCGAGCCGAACTGATTAAACGCCGCCATGTACGTAAACGACCCTTGCGTCCCTAAATAAGCGATGTTAAGCGGCTTTTCTAACGATAACGACGTCGACATAATCTCACGATAGATCGCCTCT
>JACXTT010008536.1_pt1 | contig 14197 bp, 10 predicted proteins | sample 9270951 | NCBI WGS metagenome assembly JACXTT01 (sample SAMN15532306, study PRJNA645909) | rock metagenome | isolation source: weathered quartz diorite | place: Puerto Rico | collected 2017-06-21 | reverse complement strand
GCGTAGATGCAGGTGTGCGTGGGAATGCCCTCGCCGATGGTGATGACCGAGCGCCACTTGGCGAAGCGGCAGCCCATCTTGAAATACTCGTCCAGCCGCTTGGCGAGGCCATCGAGGCCCTCGCTCACCTTCTCGCCCCGCGGCGCGAGCGGCAGCTCCGCGAGGCCCTTGTCGACCTTGATGCCGGGAATGACGCCCTTCTTCGCCAGGTACTGCGGGAACAGCGTGCCGTCGTTCGCCTTCTGGCGCGCCGTCTCGTCGAACAGGATCACCCCCGAGATGAACTGCTCGATGCCCGGCGTGGTGAAGAGCAGGTTGCGGTAGGTGCGCCGGTTCTCCTCGGTGCTTTCGACTTTCACCGACTGGAAGCGCTTTTCGCACGTGCCGCTCGATTCGTCGGCGGCAAGGAGACCTTTGCCTTTGGCGACCATCGCGGCCGCGGTTTTCGCGAGCAGTGCTGTGTCCATGGCGGTTCCGAGAATTGGCTTACGGGAAGAGGGCCGAAGTCTAAGGATTGTGCGGTGCACAGCGCAACCTCGGCTTCCGGTACAATCGCGCCCTTTTGCGCTGCTAAATCAGGCCCGTGCCCCGCGCCCTGCGAAACCTCGCGATCATCGCCCACGTCGACCACGGCAAGACGACGCTGGTCGACAAGCTGCTGCAGCAATCGGGCACCTTTGCCGCGCACGAGCACCTCGAGGAGCGCGTGATGGACTCGAACGCGCTCGAGCGCGAGCGCGGCATCACCATCCTCGCGAAAAACTGCGCCATCCGTTATCGCGGCACGCACATCAACATCGTCGACACGCCGGGCCATGCCGACTTCGGCGGCGAAGTGGAGCGCGTCCTCGCGATGGTTGACGGCGTGCTGCTGCTGGTCGATGCGGTCGAAGGCCCGATGCCGCAGACGCGCTTCGTCACGCGCAAGGCGCTCGCGCACGGGCTGAAGCCCATCGTGGTGGTGAACAAGGTCGACCGGCCCGGCGCGCGGCCCGACTGGGTGGTGAACCGGACTTTCGACCTTTTCGACAAGCTCGGCGCGAGCGACGAGCAGCTCGACTTCCCGGTGATCTACGCCTCGGCGCTCGAAGGCTGGGCGTCGCTCACGCCCGAGCGCGGCACCGACATGGCGCCCCTGTTCGATGCCATCCTCCAGCACGTGCCGGTGCGGGATGAGGACCCCGACGCGCCGCTGCAGCTCCAGATCTGCTCGCTCGACTACTCGAGCTACGTCGGCAAGATCGGCATCGGGCGTATCCGCCGCGGGCGGCTGCGCCCGGCGACGGAGCTGCTGGTGCTCAATGGGCCGGACGCAGTGCCGATCAAGGCGAAGGTCAACCAGGTGCTGATGTTCGAAGGCCTCGAGCGCCAGCAGGTCGAGCAGGCCGAAGCCGGCGACATCGTGCTCATCAACGGGATTGAAGAATTGAGCATCGGCACCACGCTGTGCGACCTCGAGCATCCCGACGCGCTGCCGCTGCTCAAGGTGGACGAGCCGACGCTGACGATGAACTTCCTGGTCAACGCCTCGCCGCTCGCCGGCAAGGAAGGCAAGTACGTCACCAGCCGCCAGATCCGCGAGCGCCTCGAGCGCGAGACGAAGAGCAACGTCGCCATGCGGGTCGAATATCCCGCGGACACCGACACCTTCATCGTGCACGGGCGCGGCGAGCTGCATCTCACAATCCTGCTGGAGAACATGCGGCGCGAGGGCTACGAGCTCGCCGTGTCGCGGCCCCGCGTGGTGTTCAAGGACATCGACGGCGTGCGCAGCGAGCCCTACGAGGTGCTGACGGTGGACGTCGAGGAGCCCAACCAGGGCGCAGTGATGGAGGAGCTCGGCCGCAGGCGCGGCGAGCTTCTCGACATGATGCCCGACGCCACAGGAAGAAATTCGGGGCGCGTGCGGCTCGACTACCGCATCACGGCGCGAGGGCTGATCGGCTTTCAGGGCAAGTTCATGACCATGACGCGCGGCACCGGCATCATGAGCCACGTGTTCGACGACTATGGGCCCGCCAAGGGCGAGCTCGAAGAGCACCGCAACGGCGTGCTGGTGTCGCAGGACGACGGCGTCGCCGTCGCCTATGCGCTCTGGAAGCTGCAGGAGCGCGGCCGCATGTTCGTCAGCCCAGGCGACCCGGTCTATGAAGGGATGATTGTCGGCGTGCACACGCGCGACAACGATCTGGTCGTCAATCCGATCCGCACCAAGCAGCTCACCAACATCCGCGCCTCCGGCAAGGACGAGGCGATCGACCTCACGCCGCCGATCGAGCTCACGCTCGAGTACGCGGTCGAGTTCATCGCCGACGACGAGCTCGCCGAGATCACGCCGCGCTCCATCCGCCTGCGCAAGCGCCACCTCGAGGAGCACGAGCGCAAGCGCGCCGAGCGCGCCGCCGCCTAGCCCAGCGCTTCGCGCGCCGCGCGCTGGCCGCTGCGCAGCGCGGCGGCGACGGTACCGGGCTCCTCGCTGTCGGTCGCTTCGCCCGCAAAGAACACCGTATCATCGAGCGGCGCCCCCAGCTCTTCGCGCGCGCCCATGCCGCCCACCAGGACATAGCTGTAGCCGCCGCGCGAATACGCATCGTGCATCCAGTCCTGTGCATACGCCGCCGCAAGCTCAACGCGTACGCTGCGGCCGAACACCGATGCCACCGATGCGAGAGCGGCGCGCACCAGCGCAGCCTGCGGGCGACCGGTCAGGCGCGCGGCTTGCGGACCGCCAGCCCAGGCGGTTAGAAGGGCTCCGCGCAGCGGCAGCGGCGTCCAGAAGGTCGGAAACAGCGCATGCGGCGTATGGAAGAACGCGACGCCCGGCGCGCGCTCTTCCCAGAACGCGCGATGGAAACGCATCGCGACGCGGACGACCGGCCCGGAGGCGAGCTTTCCCAAGGCCGCGCGCTTCTGCGGAAAGCGCAGCGGCCCCGATTGCAGCACGCCGAGCGGCAAGGTGACGATCGCGCGCTTTGCATGCGCAGTGAAGCGCTCGCCGGCGAATTGACCGGCCACGCTGACGCGGCCGCGCCGCCATTCGATGCTGCGCGCCATCGCACCCAGCATGAGCCGCGCGCCGCCGCCGATAAGCGTATTCGCGAGCCAGTCGAAGAGCGCCGCATAGCCGCCCTGCGGCCGCGGCTGCGAGGCGCCAAGCTCGCCACCGCCCCACTCATCGGCGATCGAGAGCGCGCTCACGCGCTTCGGATCGGCGGCGTCGAAGCCCTGGACCATCAGGCGGGCAAACGCTTTCGTCTTCGCGGGCACGCGCTGCCGTGCGAGAAATGCATCGAACGACATGTCGCGTTCCAGGCCCGTGGCGACGCGCATGGCCTGCTGCGCCTCCGCGAAGGCGTTCACCGGCTGCAGCCGCCCGCTCGCCAACGTGCGCTGCTCGCGCACAGATTCGACCGCGCCGAGCCCTGCCTGCTCGAGTAGCGCATGGGTGACCCGCGCTTCGCCGTGGATGAATTCAGCGCCGAGCTCTACGGGAATGTCGAGCCCCGGCATGCGCCGCGTCCAGCAGCGACCGCCGACGCGCTCGCGCGCTTCAAGGACGATCACCGAACGGCCGGCCCGCGTAAGCTCCTGCGCGGCCGCCAGGCCGGCAGCGCCGGCGCCGATCACGATGACCTCCGCTGACTGCGTCGCAGCTCTCAAGTGGAGGCGCTAGAGTAGCGGAAGCTGGAGGAGTCACCCATGAGCCTGAGACTGCACGTCTTTCCGCCGAGCCCACGTTCCTTCAAGGTGCTGGTCGTGGCGCACCATCTCGGCATCGACTACCGGCTCGCGCTCTGCGATCTCACCAAGGGCGACCAGAAGTCCGCGTCCTATGCGGCGCTGAACCCCAACCAGCGGGTACCCGCGCTGGAGGACGGCGATCTCAAGCTGTGGGAGTCGAACGCCATCATCCAGTACCTCGCGACGAAAAAGCCCGAGAGCGGGCTGCTGCCCGGCGACGAGCGCAACCGCGCCGATGTCGCGCGCTGGCAATTCTGGGAGTCGACCACCTGGGATCCGGCGTGCGCGATCCTAGTCTTCGAGCGGGCGATAAAGCGATTCTTCGGCGGCGGAGCACCCGATCCGGTGGAGGTGGAAAAAGGGCTGCAGAGATTCCACCGCGCGGCGAAAGTGCTGGACGCTCACCTTCGCGGCCGCACTTACGTGTGCGGCAATCGCCTGTCGCTCGCCGATTTCGCGATCGGCGCGGATCTCACCATGGCCGAGCCGGCGCAGCTGCCGCTGGAGGGCTATGGCGAAATCCGCCGCTGGGCCGTGATGCTCGCCGACCTGCCGGCCTGGCAACGCACGCGCGCCATGCAGACCGCGGGCCGCTGAGCGCCGGTTACTGGACCTTCACGCCGGTCTTCGCGACCACGTCCTTCCAGAGGGCGATTTCTTTCCTGATCTGCTCGCCGAAGCGCTGCGCGTTGCCGCCCGCGGGCGCGACGCCGTCGGTCTCGAGCTGCTTCGCGGTCTCCGCACTCTGCAGCATCTTGTTCACTTCCGCATTGACGCGCTCGACGATCGGCGCCGGCACGCCTTTCGGCGCGATCAAGCCGTGCCACAGGATGACGTCGAAGCCCCGCACGCCGGACTCCGCGATGGCCGGTACGTCGGGCTCTGCCGGAAGGCGCTTTGCGCTCGTCACTGCGATGGCGCGCACGCGCCCTGATTTCACCTGCGGCAGCGCCGTCGCCGTACTGCTGAAGAAGATGTCAGTCTGGCCCGAGATCGTGTCGGTGAGCGCCGGCTCCGTCCCCTTGTAGGGCACGTGGTTCAGCTTCATGCCGGCGCGGTACTGGAAGAACGCCACCACCATGTGCGTGATGCTGCCCTGCCCGGCCGAGGCGAAGTTGATCGTGCCCGGCTTCTGCTTGGCGAGCGCGATCAGCTCCTGCATGGTCTTCGCCGGGAACTTCGGATTCGCGACGACGATCATAGGTCCCTGGGAAATCTGCACGACCGGCGCGATATCCGCGATCGGGTCGTACTTAAGCGGATAGAGCGCCGCGTTCACCGTGTAGCTCGACGCGATCAGCGTCAGCGTGTAACCATCGGGCTTCGACTTCACGCCCTGCTCGATGCCGAGAAGCCCGCCCGCGCCGGGGCGGTTCTCGACGATGACCTGCGAGCCGAGCGTCTCGGTGAGCCGCTGCGCGGTGAAGCGCGCGATGAAGTCCGAGCCGCCGCCCGGCGCGAACGGCACGGTGATCTGCACCGGCTTCGCCGGATACTGCTGCGCGTGTGCCGGGAACGCGCCGAACGCGCTCGCGCTCAGGACGAGCGCCAGCGATTTTCTTAAGGCCGCATGGTTTTGGCCCCTTGGCTTGTGCGAGAATCGCGCCCCGGAATTCGGGGTCAGGGCCGTAATTATTGCCGAAAAGCATGACGCTCCGACGGCGAGTCCACGTAGTGCAAGTCAGATGATCAAGATCGAAAACCTGGTAAAGAGCTTCGGTCCGAAGCGCGCGGTCGACGACATCTCGTTCACCGTCGAGCGCGGCGAGGTGCTGGGCTTCCTCGGGCCGAACGGCGCCGGCAAGTCGACCACCATGCGCATGATCACCGGCTTCATGCCGCCGACGTCGGGCAAGGTCACGGTTGGCGGCTATGACGTCAGCGAATCGCCGATCGAGGCGAAGCGCCTGATCGGCTATCTGCCGGAGAACGCGGCGTCCTACCCCGACATGACGGTCGAGGGGTTCCTCAAGTTCGCCGCCGAGCTGCGCGGCCTCGCGGGCGAGGCGCGCCGGAAAGCGGTGCAGCGCGTGATCGAGCTCTGCTTCCTCGACTCGGTGCTGCACCAGTCGATCGACACGCTCTCCAAGGGCTACCGGCAGCGCACCTGCCTCGCGCAGGCGCTGATCCACGATCCGCAGGTGCTCGTCATGGACGAGCCGACCGAGGGCCTCGATCCCAACCAGAAGCACGAGATCCGCAACCTGATCCGCGAGCTCGGCGCGAACAAGGCAATCGTCTTCTCCACGCACATCCTCGAAGAGGTGGATGCCGCCTGTACGCGCGCCATCATCATCGACCGCGGCAAGATCGTCGCCAACGGCACGCCGGAAGCGCTGCGCAGCATGTCGGAGCTCGCCGGCGCGGTGACGCTGCAGGCGCGCGGCGCGACCGCCGAACGCCTCGCCGAGCTCGGCCGCGTCGAGAAGCTGAACGGCGCCTTCCGCATCTACCCGAAGGACAAATCGAAGGCGGCGCAGCTCGCGCAGGAAGTGGTCGATCTGGTCAACCTGCACGGCTGGAAGGTCGAAGGCATGTACAGCGAGCGCGGCGAGCTCGATGAAGTGTTTCGCCGCATCACGCTGCCGGACACGGTGAAGCAATGAGGGTCATCTGGACCATCGTCAAGCGCGAGCTCGTCGCCTATTTCACGAGCCCGGTGGCCTACGTGTTCCTGGTCATCTTCCTGCTGCTTACCGGATTCTTTACCTTCACCGCCGGCAGCTTCTTCGAGCGCGGCGAGGCGAGCCTCGCGAGCTTGTTCGGCTGGCATCCGTGGCTCTACCTGGTGCTCGTCCCGGCGGTGGGCATGCGTGTCTGGGCCGAGGAGCGCCGCTCCGGGACCATGGAACTGCTGCTGACGATGCCGGTGACAACCTGGCAGGCGATCGTCGCCAAGTTCCTCGCGAGCTGGATCTTCCTCGCGGTGGCGCTTGCGCTCACCTTCCCCGCGATCATCACGGTCAACGTGCTGGGCGAGCCGGACAACGGCATCATCTTCGCCGGCTATCTCGGCAGCTTCTTCCTCGCGGGCGCGTATCTGGCCATCACGTGCATGACTTCAGCGATGACGCGCAACCAGGTGGTCGCGTTCATCCTGTCGGTGGTGATTTGCCTGTTCTTCATCCTCGCCGGCTTCAACCCGGTGACGGACCTGCTCACGCGCTGGGCGAGCCCGGCGGTGGTCGACACGGTGGCGGCGTTCTCGGTGGTGACGCACTTCGACGGCTTCCAGCGCGGCGTCATCGACACGCGTGACCTCGTGTTCTTCGGCTCGCTCATCGGCTACGCGCTCTTCGCGACCGGCGTCATCATCCGCGGGCACCGGGCGGGCTAGCGCATGCAGAAGAAATACGAGCACGTCGTCTATTCCGCCATCGGCCTGGTGGCGCTCGCGCTCGTGCTGGTGGCGTTCGACTACCTGATCTCGCGGGTGCCGGCGCGCATCGACCTCACCGAGGGCAAGCTCTACACGCTCGCGGACGGCACGAAGAAGATCCTGCGCAACCTTCCGGCGCCGGTGAAGGTGAAGCTCTACATCTCGCAGGGCGAGGGCGTGCCGGTGCCGCTGCGCAGCTTCGCGCAGCGCGTCGAGGACCTGGTGCGCGAATTCAAGTCGGTCGCCGGCGCGAACCTGGTGATCGAGCGCTACAACCCGCGGCCCGATTCCGAGGAGGAGGACGCCGCGCAGCTCGACGGCATCGACCCGCAGCAGCTCGTCACCGGCGAGCAGTTTTATCTGGGCGCCGCCGTGAGCCAGCTCGAGCGCAAGCAAACGCTCGCCGCGATCAGCCCGCAGCGCGAGCGGCTGCTCGAATACGACTTCATCCGCGCGATCGCGCGCGTGGCGTCGAGCGAGCGGCCGAAGATCGGACTGATGGCCGGGCTGCCGGTGCTCGGCGAGCGCTTCAATCCCTATACGCGCCAGAGCTCGGAGCCCTGGGTGCTCGCCACGGAGCTCAAGCGCGAGTTCGACGTGAAGGAGGTGCCGATCTCCGCGAAGGAGATCGACAAGGACGTCAACGTGCTCCTCCTCATCCACCCGCGCGACATGCAGCCGGAGCAGGAGTACGCGCTCGACCAGTTCGTGCTGCGCGGCGGCAAGCTCATCGTGTTCGTCGATCCTTACGCCTACTTCGACCAGATGCCGACCATGCCCGGCATGCCGCCGATGCCGTCGAGCTCCGATCTGCCGCTGCTCTTCAAGGCGTGGGGGATCGGCTACGAGCCGGGCAAGGTGATCTCGGACGTGGTGTTCGGCTCGGGCGGCGGCGCGCGCTACACGCCGACGGTGCTCTCGCTCAACCGCACGGCGTTTTCGCGCGACGATGTCGTCACCGGCTCGATCGAGACGCTGCTTTACGCCTTCGGCGGCGCCTTCCAGGTGAAGCCGCCAGACGGCCTGAAGGTCACCGAGCTCGTGCACAGCTCGCCCAACTCGATGCTGGTCGAAAACGCCGAGGCGACCAAGTCCGGCGACCAGGCGACGCGCAGCTTCAAGCCGAGCGGCAAGCCGCTGCCGCTCGCGGTGCGGCTCACCGGCAAGTTCAAGACCGCTTTCCCGGACGGTCTCACGGTGGACAAGAAGCCGCAACCCAACACGCCCGCGCTGCGCGAGAGCGCAAGCGACAACTCGGTGATTCTCGTCGCGGACGTCGACATGCTGGCGGACGGCGCGGCGGTCGATGTGCAGGAGGTGTTCGGCCGCAAGATCGTGGTGCCCTCCAACGGCAACCTGGCTTTTGCGCTCGGCATGGTCGAGCAGTTCGCCGCCGGCGACGAGCTGATTTCGCTCAGGAGCCGCGCCACCGCCTTCCGGCCGCTCACGGTGGTGCGCGAGCTCGAGGCGCAGGCGCAGCAGCAGTACTTCGGCAAGATCCAGGCGCTGGAAGACGAGCTGCAGAAGACCAATGCCAAGCTGCAGGAACTGCAGAAAGCTCAAGGCAGCGCCGGCAAGGGCGGCCAGATCCTCACGCCCGAGCAGCAGGCGGAGCTCGAGCGCTTCAGGAAGCGCGTGGCGGAGACGCGGCTCGAGCTGAAGGAGGTGCGCCGCAGCCTGCGCCAGGATGCGGAGGCGCTGGTCTTCTGGACGAAGGTGGTCAACATCGCGCTGATGCCGATCCTCGTGGCGCTCGCGGGACTCGCGATCGCGCTCCTGCGCCGGCGGCGCATGGCCGCATGAACGTGCGCATCGCGGTCGTCCTGGTGGTGCTGCTCGTCGTGCTGGGCGGCGGCGCGCTCGTCTATCGCTACCAGGAGAACGCGCAGCGGCCGGAGAACGTGGCGACGCTCGGGCGGCCGCTGCTGAAGGACCTGAAGGCGGCTGACATTGCCACCATCCGTATCGTCGAGCCGAAGGCGGCGCTCACGCTCAAGCAGCAAGGCGATGGCTGGGTGATCGCCGAGCGGCGCGGCTTCCCGGCCGATCCGGCGAAGCTGCGCGAGTTCGTCCTCAAGCTGATCGAGCTCAAAGTCGGCCAGAGCGAGCCGATCGGCGAGAAGGACCGCGCGCGGCTGAATCTCGATGCGAGCGGCACGCAGGTCGAGCTCGGCACTGCGGACGGCAAGCCGCTCGCGAAGCTGGTCGTAGGCAAGAAGTACTTCAAGCGCGAGGTGGAGAACCCGGACAAGGCCGCCGCCGACGGCCGCTTCGTCGCGCTGCCCGCTGAGGAGGGCACGGTGTACGTCATTTCCGATCCGCTCGCGCAGGCGAGCGCGAAGAGCGCCGGCTGGATCGACCCCACCTCCTTCGAAGTCGAGAAGGTGAAGACGCTGGAGGTGCGCCTTGCCGACGGGGAGCGCTGGCGCCTGGAGCGCGCGGCGGACAATGCCAACTGGAAGCTCGCGGGCGCGAAGGCCGGCGAGAAGCTCGACAGCGGCCGCGCGAACGCCGCGACCTATTCGCTCTCGATGCTCGAGCTTGCGGATGTCGCGCCCGTGGACGCCAAGGACACCGGGCTCGACAAGCCGGCGCTCGTCGACGCGACCACCTTCGACGGCCTCGCCTACAGGATCAAGGTCGGCCGCCTCGTAGGTGACAACTACTATGTGCGCTTTAGCTCTTCCGGCTCACTGTCCGGGGAGGTGAGCGGCCCGGATGCCGAGCGGATAAAGAAGCTGCACGAGCGCGCGCCGCGCGAGAAGCTGCTGCAGGACTACGTGCTGCTGATACCGAAGTCGAAATTCGAAGACACGCTGAAGCCGCGCGCCGAGCTGCTCGAGAAGAAGCCGGACGCCAAGAAGTAACGACAGTCCCGCCGGACCAGTGCGGTCGGTCTTTCGTCGATAGTGTACGTAGCACATTGATCAGCGCATCTGCGCTTGCGCAGGAAGTGGGCACGCCGATGACTGCAGTTCCAGGGGTCGCGGCCCTACCACACCGTGCAGATCGACTACCAGACGTTCAAGCTGCTGCCAGCGGCGGCGGCCGGCCTGGAGATGAAGTACATCGTGGCAGGCGCGGTTGCCGTGGGCGCGGCGGTCGCGGCGACCCCGACGCAAGTCTGCTGAAGCACTCGCCACTGCGAGTGCTTCAGCCGGCGTAGCCCTCGGGGTTCTGCGACTGCCAGCGCCAGGCGTCGCGGCACATCGCCTCGAGCGAGAGCCGCGCGCGCCAGCCGAGCTCGCGCGCGGCGAGCGACGCGTCGGCGTACGACTGCGCCACGTCGCCCGCGCGCCGCGGATGGAATTCGAGCGGGATCGCTTTGCCGCTCGCCCGCTCGAACGCCTTCACCACCTCGAGCACGGAGTAGCCGCGGCCGGTGCCGAGGTTCGCGGTGATCGAGCGAGCGCGGCGCCCGAGGTACTCGAGCGCCGCGACGTGCCCCTGCGCGAGGTCCATCACGTGGATGTAATCGCGCACGCCCGTGCCGTCGGGCGTCGCGTAGTCGCGCCCCCACACGCGCAGGCTCGGCCGCCGTCCTACCGCGACCTGGGCGATATAGGGCAGCAGGTTGTTCGGCACGCCGCGCGGGTCCTCGCCGATGCGCCCGCTCGGGTGCGCGCCGATCGGGTTGAAATAGCGCAGCGCCGCGTGATGAAAGCCGGCGTCCGTAGCCGCGCAGTCGGCGAGGATGTGCTCGATCATCAGCTTGTTCTTGGCGTACGGGTTCACCGGACGCAGCGGATGATCCTCGGTCAGCGGCAGCCGCTCCGGCTCGCCGTATACCGTTGCCGACGAGCTGAACACCAGGCGGCGCACGCCATGCTCGGCCATCGCCGCGAGCAGCGCGATCGTGCCGCCGACGTTGTTCTCGTAGTACATGAGCGGCCTTTCGACCGACTCGCCGACCGCCTTCCACCCGGCGAAATGCAGCACGGCCCGCACGCGCTCGGCTGCGAGGACGGCGCCGAGGGCCGCGCGGTCACGGACATCGGCGCGGTGAAAGGCGATCTCGGTCTGCGCGAGCTCGCGCAGGCGATCGAGCACCGAGGCCTTGGCGTTGCCGAGATTGTCGACGATCACCGGCCGGTAGCCTGCCGCGGCAAGCGCGACGCACGTGTGCGAGCCGATGTAGCCCAGGCCGCCGGTGACGAGGACCGTTCGCGTGTCGTTCACGGTCCGCAACTATATAGGCCGGGGGAAATGTTGATCTGACCCCGTTTTCCGGCCTATAAAAGAGGCCGAGGAGGCAAGCCCGTGGCAAATTCCATCAAACGCATCAGGACGGTTGCGCTCGTCGGCCAGGCCGGTTGCGGCAAGACCAGCCTCGCCGAGGCGCTGCTCGCGCAGGCGGGCGCGATTCCCGCCGGCGGCAGCGTCGAGCGCGGCACTACCGTCTGCGACTACACCCCGTTAGAGAAGGAACTGCAGCACTCGCTCAAGCTCGCCGTCGCCACTTTCCCGGTGAAGGCCGACGGCGAGGAGGTCCGCATCCATCTGCTCGACACTCCCGGTTACCCCGATTTCCTCGGCCACGCGCTGCCCGCGCTCGCTGCCGTGGAGACGGTGGCGATCGTGATCAACGCGCAGAACGGCGTCGAGATGATGACCGGGCGTTTCATGCAGTGGGCGCAGAGGCGCAACCTCGATCGCCTGATCATCGTCAACAAGATCGACGCCGACAACGTCGACTGCGAAGAGCTGCTCGAGCGCATCCAGCAGGTCTTCGGCCGCGAATGCCTGCCGCTCAACCTGCCGGCGGCCAATCGCAGCAAAGTGTCCGACTGCTTTTTCGCCCCCTCGGGCGCGGCCGATTTCTCCTCCGTGGAGCAAGCCCATCGGCGGCTCATCGACCAGGTGGTGGAGGTGGACGAGCAGCTGATGGAGCGCTACCTCGAGAAAGGCGAGGTGACGCCGGAAGAGCTGCACGAGCCCCTCGAGCGCGCGCTGCGCGAAGGGCACCTCATCCCCGTGCTGTTTACGTCGGCAAAGGGCGGTGCCGGCGTGCCAGAGCTGCTCGACGTCATGGTGAAGCTGCTGCCGAACCCGACGGAGGGCAACGCGCCCGTCTATGTCGCGACGCCGGCGGGCGGCGGCGAACCGAAGGAGCTGACGCCGCTTCCCGATCCGGCGAAGCATGCACTCGCGCACGTCTTCAAGATCGAGATCGATCCATACATCGGCCGGGTTGCTGTGTTCCGCGTGCACCAGGGGCGGCTCACCTCGAACATGCAGCTCTATATCGGCGAAGGCCGCAAGCCGATCAAGCCGGGGCATCTCTACATGCTGCGCGGGAAAACCCAGACGGAAGTGCATGAAGCCATCCCCGGCGACATCTGCGCGATCGCCAAGATCGACGAGATCCAGTTCGACCATATCCTGCACGACTCGCCCGAGGACGCGCATCTGCATGCGCGGCCGCTCGAGCTGCCCACGTCGGTGTTCGGCCTCGCCGTCCAGCCGAAAAAGCGCGGCGACGAGCAGAAGGTCTCGGACGTGCTGCACAAGATCTTGGCCGAGGACCCGTGCTTCCACATCGAGCACAATGCGCAGGCGAACGAGACGGTGATGCGCGGGCTGGGCGAGATGCATCTCAAGGCCGTGCTCGCGAAGATGTCTTCGCAGTACAAGCTCGAGCTCGATACCAAGCCGCCCTCGATCCCGTTCCGCGAGACGATCGCGGCCAAGGCCGAAGGCCACAACCGGCACAAGAAGCAGACCGGCGGCGCCGGCCAGTTCGGCGAGGTGTACCTGCGCGTCGAGCCGCTGCCGCGCGGCAAGGGCTTCGAGTTCGTCGACGCGGTGAAGGGCGGCGCGATCCCGAACCAGTTCATTCCGTCGGTGGAGAAAGGCGTGCGCAGCGTCCTCGACACCGGCTTCGTCGCCGGCTTCCCGATCCAGGACGTGCGCGTGATCGTCTACGACGGCAAGAGCCATCCGGTGGACTCGAAGGACGTGGCCTTCATGTCCGCCGGGCGCAAGGCGTTCCTCGACGCGCTCGCCAAGGCGCGGCCGATCGTGCTCGAGCCGATCGTCAACGTCGACATCGTGGTGCCGGAGGAGAAGATGGGCGACATCGCGGGCGAGCTCTCCGGCCACCGCGGGCAGATCAAGGGCTCCGACTCGCCGCGGCCGGGTACGGTGCAGATCTCGGCGCAGGCGCCGCTCTCGGAGCTCGAGCATTTCCCGGCGCGCCTCAAGTCGCTCACCGCAGGGCACGGCTCCTACAGCCTGGAATTCAGCCACTACGAGGCCGCGCCGCCGCAGCTCCAGCAGAAGCTCGCCGCCGCCCACAAGCCGCAGGCCGAGGCGGACTAGGTGCACTTCGTGCGGGCGGGGGGCGGCGCGCCCGCGCTCGTCTTCGTGCACGGCTTCGCCTGCACGCACGAGGATTGGCACGCGCAGCTCGCGCACTTCCGGCGCGCGCACGAGGTCGTCGCCTGCGACCTGCGCGGGCATGGCCGCACGCCGGGGCGGGAGCATGAGTGCTCGATCGAGCACTACGGCGGCGACGTCGCGGCGCTCGTCAACCACCTTGAGCTCGCGCGCGCGGTGCTCATCGGCCACAGCATGGGCTGCCGCGTCGTGCTGGAAGCAGCTCGCCTGATTCCCGACAAGGTAGCAGGCGTGGTGCTGGTCGATGGCAGCCGCAACGCCGTGCGCGACCCCGAAGGCGCCGAAGCGGCAGCGCGCGCCACAGTCGAAAAAATGGGTTACGCGCCGTTCGCCGAGATGCTGTTCCGCCAGATGTTCTTCAAACCGTCCGCGGCGGCCGATGCCATCGTCGCGCGCGCCGTGAAAACGAGCGCCGATTTCGGCCCGGCGCTCTGGCCGCGCATCACGCGCTGGGACGCGGGCCAGATGGACGCCGCCTTCGACGCAGTGCGCGTGCCGGTGCTTGCAATCCAGAGCACCACGCGCAACGCCGAGCTCAAGCGCGCGCCGCTGAAAGCCGGCGACACCTCGCCGTGGCTCGATTACCTGCGCTCGCGGGGTGCGCGCGTCGAGATCGTCGCGGACACCGGGCACTTCACCCAGCTCGAGGCGCCGGAGACGGTGAACCGGCTGATCGCG
>JACXTT010008535.1_pt1 | contig 14198 bp, 10 predicted proteins | sample 9270951 | NCBI WGS metagenome assembly JACXTT01 (sample SAMN15532306, study PRJNA645909) | rock metagenome | isolation source: weathered quartz diorite | place: Puerto Rico | collected 2017-06-21 | reverse complement strand
CTTTTCACGTCTTCGCGCCTATTTTGGGGCGCTGGCGACCGTCTTGCTGGCGGCAATCAGGGCATCGACGTTTGTCTTGTCCACAAGCGACGAGCCCGTGTCGACGTAAGCCGGGAGCGGAGAGAAACTGTCTTTGGCCCAATCGGCGCTGAGCGTGCTCAACTTGTGGTGATAGAGATCATCGAGGACCTTGAGGCCGAAAAAGGCCATGCTGTAAGGCTTCTGCGAGATGGTGGCGGCAATCACGTCCTTCTTGATCCACTCCAGGGTCTTCTCGTCGGTGTCCATGGCCAGGATGATCTTGCCCTTGGCGTTGTTGTTGCTCAGCACGGTGGCGACCTCGGTACCGGAAAGCGCCTCCAGGCATACGAAGGCGTCGGTGCGCTCCTTCTTATCATTGCCGAGAATCTCAGTGGCGGTGTCGAAGGCAATCCGCGGATCCCCTTTCATATCCACGATGCGGGTGATCTTGATCTGAGGAGAAGCGTCGAGCACGTCACGGTAGCCGCGGAGGCGTTCTTTCAGGTTGGCCTGCTCCGGGATGGTAAACACGGCCACGTTCCCCTTTCCATTGAGCTCCTTGGCCAGGCGCTGCCCGCCGATCTGACCGGCGTGATAATTGTCGGTGCCAATGAAGAACAGCCGCTTGCTGGTGGCGGCATCGGAATCCACCGTGATCACCGGAATGCCGGCGGCGATGGCGCGGTCGATGTCGTCTTTCATCAGGACGGGGTCGGCGACAGAAATCAGAATGCCCGAGGCTTTTTTCTGCACCGCTTCCTGCAGGGCCTGCTGCTCCGCCTTGGGGTCGTAGGTGTCGGGTCCAGAGAAATCCGCTCGCACCTTCAGCTGTTGGGCGGCCTGGTAGAAACCAGCGGCGCCCGCCTGCCAGTAGGCAATCTTGATATTGGTGGAGATGAGGACGTATTTTTCATCAGCGTCGTGCCCGGTTCCACAGCTCAGTAGCGAAGCCAGCAGCAGGCTGAAAAGGAAAGTGGCGGCGATCCTGCGGTGTTTCATCGGACCCTCCTGGAGAGCAACCGACGTGTGCGCGGCCAGCGCGAAAGCGGTACGCATTCTAACCCCGCAGGCGCAGAAAATAAAGAAAGCGACAGGCCGTCATGGCCTGGCGATGATGTCGCCAGTCATGCACGGGTGTGATCCTACACCCCTACGGGGAAGGGCTTGGTGTGGGTCTCGGCGCTCAATGCCAGACTCGGGAAACGTCCCTGTAGCAAGGACATCAGGCCAGTGTACCAGTAGCCGATCACAAACAGGATGAGGAAGGGAACGGTTATGTAATTCTCGTTGTCGAGCGCATAGTACACGGTGAGGGCGAAATAAGCGCCGACCAGCAACTCGGCCCAGGGCACCCACCCCAGGCGGCGGCGGTACTTGGCGGTGTTGACCCGGTCTTTTCTGGAGACCACACGATATTTCGGAGTGCGGGCAAAGGCGCTCTGCTTGCCCAACAGGGCTTCCATCACCGCGCGCGTGTTGGTAATCGTCAAACCGATGCCCAGGGCCATCAGAAAGGGAAGATAGAGCAGCGCGCGCGGCCAGGCGCGAGGGAACAATTCCCTCTGCGAGACAAGATAGAAGCTCGAGATGGAAAACGTGGAGGCCAGGAACAGCGGCAGGTCGATGTACAACATCTGGAACCAGCCCTGGTAAAAGCGAATGATCATGGCCGGCAGCAGCAGCACGGAAAGTACCACCATCAGGGGATAGCTGAGGTTTGCGGTCAGGTGGTACCAGGCTTCCAGCTTGACGCGAAAAGGCTGATGGCTCCGAATCACACGCGGCAGAATCTTCTTGGAAGTCTGAATCAAGCCTTTGGCCCAGCGGGCCTGCTGCGTCTTGAACGCGGTCATTTCCACGGGAAGTTCGGCGGGGCATTCCACGTCCTGCAGATAAACGAACTTCCAGCCCTGCAACTGCGCGCGGTAGGAGAGATCAGTGTCCTCGGTGAGGGTGTCGTGCTGCCAGCCTCCGGCATTCTCGATCGCCGTGCGCCTCCACACGCCGGCGGTGCCATTGAAGTTGAAGAAGGCTCCGCTGCGCGCCCGGCCAGAATGCTCGAGCACAAAATGCCCATCGAGCAGAATGGCCTCCACTTCGGTCAGGAAGGAATATTTGCGGTTGATGTGAGTCCAGCGGGTCTGCACCATGCCGACTCCCCGATCGGTGAAATAGTGGATGGTGCGCAGCAGAAAATCTTCAGGCGGCACAAAGTCGGCGTCGAAGATGGCGATGAACTCGCCCTTGGCCGTCTCCATGCCATGAGCCAGGGCGCCGGCCTTGAACCCGTCGCGGTGCTCGCGATGATGGTAGCTGATGGGAATTCCTTTTGCTGCATGCTGCGCCACCAGTCTTTGCGCGACCTCCTGGGTCTCGTCGGTGGAATCGTCCAGAACCTGGATGTCCAGCTTGTCCAGCGGATATTGCAGCCGGCAGATGGAGTCGAGCAACCGCTCCACCACATACTGCTCGTTAAAAATCGGCAGTTGCACCGTTACCCGGGGCAAGTCAGGAAACCGCTCCGCAGGCTCGCGGGTGCGATTTTCGCGGTGCTTGTAATAGAGATAGACGAGCGCGTAGCGATGCAATCCGTAGGAGGCCAGCAGAATGAGAACGACAAAGTAGGGAATCAGCAACGCAATATCGAAAGCGTTGGCGTGATACAAACCTTTAAAGGTGGTGTCGAGGAAATGCTGGCGGATGTACTGGCCGATGCCGCGTGAGGCTGCCAGCACAGCAATCGGCTGCAACGCCATGAACTTCATGCCCAGGGGAAGCCCTCCGGTCCGTGACCGGGCCAGTCTGAAGGCTCCCATTGTACCCGAAGGGACGCCGCCAACCCGCCGCAAGAGAAGTACAAGAAGCCGCGTCGACAACCCTCACCGACAGCGAGGCGCGATCGGATCAGGGTCAAGGGTTTTGCCGTGGCTTGGGACTTTTCATGCAGACCTGTGAGGGTCTTGAGCAAAGAGGTCTATGCAAAAACCGAATCCAGGCGATTCGCATTTTCGTCGTCTGGCGCTGACGGGAACTGAAAATGCTCCTTTGTTTTCATTGCGCCACAAATTCTGTTTATCCCTCCGATAGATTTCTCTTTTCAACATTTCTCTGATCGCACAAAAAAAAATAATCGATTGGACATTCCCTTCAGCACGCAATACTTTGCCATCAACTCACGATGTCAGGGCGCTAAACTGAGGTAGCTGCGCCAGGGGAAAATTGATTGGGTAAGAGAATCCCCTTGGCCTCCTTGTGATACGGCTTCTGAACACGTCCGACGAGAACCATTGAACGGTCCCGGTGGGTGTTCGCTTAGATTCAGGCTGACGCGCTAGACAAAGGTCACTCGAACCAAGTCTTCGGTAAAGGAGATTCAACTTTGCGCACGCGATTCGTGTGTTTCCTTACTCTCTTTGTTGCCGCGTTGGCGACGTTCTCGTCTTTTGGACAGGATGCTGCTCCGAAATCGCAGGACGCCTCGAGTTCCCAGCCCGCAGATTCCAAGGCCGCAGACACCGCCCCTGCCCAAACCAAACCCCCGGATCCACAACCTCTTCCTATGCCTTCAATGTCGGGGCCCCTGCAGACGGCGCCTGCTCATGAATTCGAGGGCGGAAAACTGGCAGTGACGGGCATTTTGAGCGGCCTGGTCTGGACCGAGGGAAATCATGTCCCTGGCGACCCCTCTTCACATTACGACATTAGCAACGCTCAGGTTTTTGTCCAAAAGACCACTGGCTGGTGGCAGTTCTATTTGCAAGGCGGCGCCTACAACTTGCCTGCCATTGGACTGCCCTTTTTCTCGACTGCGGACACCATGAAAAATATCTACGGGCCTTTCCCGCAGGGTTATTTGAAACTGGTGAAAGGGAATTTCGACGTAAAGGTCGGCGCGTTGCCCACTCTGGTCGGCGCGGAGTATACCTTCACCTTCGAGAACATGAACATCGAGCGCGGTCTGCTATGGAACCAGGAAAACGCGGTTAACCGAGGCATACAACTCGATTGGACACACAAGAAGCTCACCACGTCGTTCAGCTGGAATGACGGGTTTTATTCCAATCGCTACACCTGGCTGTGGGGATCGCTGGCTTATGCGTTCAATTCCGCCAACAGCGTGGCCTTTATTGCCGGCGGGAATGCCGGCGCGTACGCGAAGAACACGCTTGCAACACCTTTGTATTTGAACAACGAACAGATCTACAACCTGATTTATACATACACAAAGGGCGCCTGGGTGGTCCAGCCGTATTTTCAATACACCGACGTGCCCACGAATCCAAACATTGGAATCGCACAGGGTGCAGGTACCAAGGGTGGCGCGGTCCTGGTGACTTACAATTTCAAGCGTGGGTTCTCGTTAGCAGTCCGGCCCGAATACATTAAGACGACAGGCAGCGTCAGCAACGGTGCAATCAACCTGCTGTATGGCCCCGGCAGCGGCGCCTTCGGGTTCACCGTGACCCCCACCTATCGCAAAGATGCCTTCTTCCTTCGCGGAGACTTTTCGATTGTCCACGCTAGCGATATGACCGCTGGCGCCGCTTTCGGACCCGCCGGCCTGAACGCTAACCAGCCCCGCGGTGTTCTTGAAGCAGGCTTCATGTTCTGATGACAGGATGCGCTCGTCAGTTTAGGAAGCACTGGCGGTATAGCGTATCCCGCTGCGCAGGCCTGAAACCAGCATCGCGGATGATGCGCCGCAGCTCTTCCTCGGTGGTGCAGTTGGTCACGCCGGCGGCGCGCACAACGTTTTCTTCGAGCATCACAGAACCCACGTCGTTGCCGCCGAAGCGCAGGCCCAACTGGCAAACTTTCAATCCCTGGGTAACCCAGCTCGATTGCACGTTGAGGAAGTTGGAGAGATAGAGGCGCGAGATGGCCAGCACCTTCAGGTATTCCACCGCCGTGGCCTCATCCCAATGGCGCCCGCCGAGCGCCGTATTGGCCGGTTGGAAGCTCCAGGGGATGAACGCGGTGAAGCCGCCGGTCTCCTCTTGCAGATCGTAGAGCCGCTGAAAATGATTCACGCGGTGCTCGAAGGTCTCGCCCACGCCGAACATCATGGTCGCCGTAGTACGCATGCCCAACTGGTGGGCGGTGCGATGCACGTTGAGCCAGTCATTGGTCAGACATTTCAACCGGGCGATGCGATAGCGCACTTCATCATCCAGGATTTCAGCGCCGCCGCCGGGTATGGAATCCAGTCCGGCGTCGCGCAAGCGGGCGATGGTGTCGCGGATCGTCAATCCGCTGTATTCCGCGATGGCAATGATTTCTGATGCTGAATAACAGTGCAGGTGAATCCTGGGGAACCGCTGCTTAATCCCCAGCAGCATGTTTTCGTGCCAGTCAATTTTCAAATCAGGGTGCAGGCCGCCCTGCATCAGCACTCCCGTGCCTCCCAGCTCGACCGTCTCGCGAATCTTCTGGTGGATGGTTTCGAAGTCGAGGATGTAACCCTCTTTCGCCTTTGGCCCCTTCAGCGGCCGGTAGAATGCGCAAAAGGTGCAATACTCGGTGCAGAAGTTGGTGTAATTGATATTGCGGTCAATGATATAGGTGACCACGCCCTCGGGATGCAGTTTGCGGCGCACGCCGTCGGCTTCCATGCCGATGCCGATGAGGTCGTCGGAGCGAAACAACTCGAGCGCCTGCTGCTTGGTCAGGGACATAGCCGGATCGACAACCGCTTTAAGTCACTGCAGATTATTGTAACGAACCAGCGTAGCGGCTTCAATTTGGCGCTTCTTGGGGCGCGCCGACGTTTCTCTCCACCAGGAGTGAGGCGCTAACACATGGTTACCGGATCGATGGTAGGAAAAATGCCGTCCGCCAGGGTTTCAGCCTTCAGGCGACGCGGCAGCGACGGCTTCCAGGAAGCGCAGCTCAGGAGCCTGGGGTAGAACCCCGGCTTCCGCCGCATAGCGATAGAAGAGCTCCAAACCTTCCCGGCACTCCACATCAAGACTGTAGTGGATGTTCTGGGTGAGATAACCCTGCACATCACTTTCCGCAAGTCCAAGGCGAGGCCCCCACTCGCGGCCGATCTGCGCGATGCTCGCCGGCGCCAGCCCGTGGTCGCGCGACTCCTGAAAGACGGTTGCCAGGTCGAAGGGTCCCTGCCACTCGCTCAGGGCTGCCTGCCGCACGGCCCAGAAGGCAAATACGAAGGGTTTCCCTGTCAATCTGATCCATTCCTCCGCGAGGTCATAGGTCACGTATCGTGCGCGATCTATCCTGAGTGCAGGGTCGCCGATTACCAGTGCAGCGTCATGCTCCCGCAGCATCCCTTCTACCTCAGGAACCATTGGCGTGAAGGACCCGCCTCCTCCCCACCATTTGGCAAAAAGCACGCGCGTCAGGGCGGCCGAGCTCAGGGAGGACGTATCCAGGGCCACCGACCGGATCTGCGCCAAGGGCACCTTACTGACCAGCAGGATCGAGCGGACCGGGCGGCGGGAGGCAATCGCCACCCCAGGCAGGATGATCAGGCCCGGAATGGTGGCGTAAGCCGCAGCCGGAATAATACCGATATCTGCCTTGCCTGCAGCCAGTTCGGCAGCGCATTGCGAGGGCAGGGTGTAGGAAATATCAAACTTCTCGCCGGCCTCTCCGTGCTCAAAATCCCACATCAGGGGAGCGGTATTCAGGTATGAAATCGCGGAAATACGAAGGCGCTTCATGCGGCCGGCTTCGCGCAATGTTCAATTCTAACAGAGCTATGTGTCGGCTGACCTTGACACGGTTTTTCCCCGGTGTATAGAGTCCGCCCGTTGCCATCCGCAAGGAGGCGCTGCGCGTGCCTGAAACCACGGCTCTCGATGCCAAGACCAATGAGGGCTCGGCCCTCTCCTGGCTGGCTCTGGTCCTCACTCCCGGGCTCGGCCCCACGCGCGGCCGGCGCCTCGCGGCCCAGTTTGGCAGCGTGGAAAACGTCTTCAAGGCCAGTCTGACGGAACTGGAGGCGATGGGCATTCCCGCGGCTTCGGCGCAGTCCCTTGCAACCGGACGCTCGACGGAGCTTGCCCAGGACGAGCTTGCCCGCGCCGCGTCGGCCGGCATCGGCCTCGTGTCTATCGATGATCCCCGTTACCCCCCGCCTCTCAAGCAGATCTACGATCCACCCTTGGCGCTCTATGTGCGCGGGAATGTAGAGACGATCGCCCGGCCCGGGATCGCCATCGTGGGCACGCGCCATCCCACGCCTTACGGGCTGGGGATGGCCGAGCGCCTCGCCCACGATCTCGCCGCCCGCGGGCTGGTGATCTTCAGCGGACTGGCGCGCGGCGTGGACGCTGCCGGGCACCGCGGCGCCATTGCCGGCAAAGGAAGGACCGTAGCCGTCTTCGGTACGGGTGTGGATGTGATCTATCCCAAGGAAAACACTCGCCTGGTGGAGCAGCTGCTGGCTCTGGGAGGAGCCCTGATCTCCGAATTCCCCCTCACCACATTTGCCGCCCCGCAGAACTTCCCCATCCGCAACCGCATCATCAGCGGCATTTCCATCGGAGTACTGGTGGTGGAGGCCGCCGAATACAGCGGCACGCGCATCACTTCGCGCTGCGCTCTGGAGCAAAACCGCGAGGTCTTTGCCGTTCCGGGCAACGTGACTACCCGCAACTCCTGGGGCCCCAACACCCTCATCAAACAGGGCGCCAAGCTCACCGCCACCTGGGAGGACGTATGGGAAGAACTCCCGGCCGATGTGCGGCTTGCGCTCGCTCCCGCCGGGGGTGCTGAATCCCCCGAGGGACAGACTGCATCTCTATTCGGGGAAGACGAGCTGCCGCCGCACGAAAGGAAGCTGCTTTCCATTCTGAGAGCCGATGAAGCCCTTCACATCGACGAGCTCGTAGAACGTCTGTACCCGGATCTCTCCTCTTCCGAAATCTTTGCGGCCTTGTTCGAACTGGAGCTGGCCGGCAAGGTGAAGCAGCTTCCCGGAAAGAATTTTGTGAGAAGTTTTTAACCTTCTGGCTGGCAGCCCCGGGTCAGGGAGTGCGGCCCAGCGACCGCCGATGGAGGGTTTCAGGCATCTCAGATTTTGGCAAAAAGGGCCCAGGAGTTGACACTGTGCAGCGCCCTTCAACTCCTAAGCATGGCCAGGAGCCAGCCGCCGGAGGCCGACCGCCCCGCAAGCTGATGGCTTGTTGTTCGAACCGCATTCATGCTAGTTTCAAAACCAGAAACCACCCATAGGGGACACATTGTCTAAAGGCTTAGTCATCGTGGAATCGCCGGCCAAGGCGAAGACCATCCAAAAATATCTCGGCAAGGGATACACAGTTGAAGCCTCGCTCGGGCACGTCAAAGATCTGCCCAAGAGCACGCTGGGCGTGGACATCGACAACGAGTTCGAGACCGAGTACATCGTCATTCCCGGCAAGGAGAAGGTTCTCGCCCGCCTGAAAAAGCTGGCCGTTTCCGCCGACAACATCTACCTCGCGCCTGACCCGGACCGCGAGGGCGAAGCCATCGCCGCCCATCTGGCCGAAGAATTGGGCGATGGGGCCAAAGCCAAAAAGAAGAAGAAGAAAGAGAAGGACGCTGAGCCGGAGCGCATCCGCCGCGTCACCTTTAACGAAATCACCAAGCGCGCCGTACAGGAGGCCTTCGAGCATCCCCGGGATATCGATCAGCACCTCGTGGATGCCCAGCAGGCGCGCCGCGTGCTCGACCGCCTCGTGGGTTATCAGGTCTCGCCTTTGCTGTGGGACAAGGTGCGCCGCGGCCTCTCCGCCGGCCGCGTGCAGACCGTCGCCCTCCGCCTGATCGTCGAGCGCGAGCGCGAGATCAAGGCTTTCGAAAAGCAGGAATACTGGACCATCGACGCCAACCTTGCCGCCGGCAAGCCGCCCGCTTTCGATGCGCGTTTCCTAGGTAAGGGAGAAGAGAAGGTCGAAGTCCACAACGGCGAGGAAGCGGAAAAAATTCGTGCGGCGCTGGAAAGCGCCGACTGGCGGGTGCGCGCGGTGGAGCGCAAGGAACGCCGTCGCAATGCCACTCCGCCCTTCACCACCAGCAAGTTGCAGCAGGACGCTTCGCGCAAGCTGCGCTTCAGCGTCAAGCGCGCCATGATCATCGCCCAGCGCCTCTACGAAGGCGTGGAATTAGGCGAGGAAGGCCTGGTGGGGCTCATCACTTACATGCGCACCGATTCCACGCGCGTGTCCAATGATGCGCTGGCCGAGGTCCGCGAATACATCCAGTCACAGTACGGCGCACCCTATCTGCCCGAGTCGCCGAATTTCTACAAGGAAAAGAAAGAAGCCCAGGGGGCGCATGAAGCCATCCGCCCCACCTCGGCCATGCGCCATCCCGACTCGATCAAGCAATATTTGAAGGAAGACGAGTACAAGATTTACAAGCTGATCTGGCAGCGCTTTGTGGCCTCGCAGATTACCCCCGCCGTCTTCGACCAGACCACGGTGGACATCGATGCCGGGACGGCGGCGGAAACCTTCTGGTTCCGGGTGACCGGATCGGTGCAGAAGTTTGACGGCTTCCTCAAGGTCTACCATGAGGCGACCGACGTAAAGGACGACGAAGACGAAGAACGCAAGCTTCCTCCGCTCGAGCCGGGCCAGAAGCTTACTCTCCGGGCGCTGAAGCCGGAGCAGCACTTCACCGAGCCGCCACCGCGTTACAACGAAGCTTCCCTGGTCAAGGAGCTCGAAGAGCGCGGCATCGGACGGCCGTCCACCTATTCCGCCATCCTCAGCACCATTCAGGAGCGGCAGTATGTGCAGAAAACCGGCGGAAAGTTTGTGCCCACGGAGATCGGCCTGGTCGTTACCGACCTGCTGGTGGAAAACTTCCGCGACATCTTCGACGTGCAGTACACCGCTCGCCTGGAAGAAGAACTGGACGAGATCGAGGAAGGCAAGGAAACCTGGACCAACGCCCTCGACGAATTCTACAAGCGCTTCGCCAAGGATCTCCGCTATGCCGAGAAGCACATGGAGAACATCAAGCGGATGGAGAAGCCGACCGACGAAAAGTGCGAGCGCTGCGGCTCTCCCCTGGTCATCAAGTGGGGCAAGCACGGGTCGTTCTATGCCTGCAGTTCCTACGACAAGGACGATCCCAACAGCTGCACCTTCACCAAGGAAAACCCCATCAATCTGCCGGACCTGGATTCGGCCGAAATCCAGGAGACGACGCAGGAGGAGTACTGCGAAAACTGCGGGCGGCTGATGGTCCTGAAGCGCGGCCGCTTCGGCCAGTTCATGGCCTGCACCGGATATCCCGATTGCAAGACCACCCGGCGGCTGGATCAGGGCAGGAAGGTCCCCGACATTCCTCTCGACGAACACTGCCCCAAGTGCGGACGCAATCTTATGATCCGCCACGGGCGTTATGGAGAATTCACCGCCTGCAGCGGCTACCCCGACTGCAAGTACGTGAAGCAGAATTTCATCGGCGTGAAGTGTCCGCTGTGCAAGGAAGGGGATCTGGTCGAGAAAAAAGCGCGCAAGGGCAACACCTTTTACGGTTGCGCCAACTACCCCAAGTGCAAATTCACTTCCGCCCATCGGCCCATCGCGGAACCATGCCCCAGTTGTGGAAGCGAGTACCTGGTGGAAAAAAGCCTGAAGTCCGGCCCGACCATCGCCTGTCCCAACAAGGAATGCGACTACGAACGGTCGGTGGAAACGGCGCCGGTGGCGTAGGCGAAACCTGCAGGGCGGGTGTCCTCATCCGCCCGCCGAGCTCAGCAGTCAAACCATTAAAGGAGATTCATCATGGCCAAAGGACCCACTGCCGCCGATGCCCAACTCATCCTGCAACTCTACGATTTCCGCCGCGAAGCCGAAATGCGCAAAGCCCGCTCCTGGTGGGGCGGCAAATTCTGGCCGCAGAGCGCGGACGACATCGTCCGGGTCTTGAACGACTTCAGCGCCCCGGAGAACGCCTGGTTCCGCCAGGTGATCGGTTACTGGGAAATGGCGGCGTCGTTGGTTCTGCGCGGCGCCCTCAACGAGGACCTGTTCTATGACTCTTCCAACGAGCTCTGGTTCGTTCTCGCCAAGGTCTATCCCTATCTGAAGGAGTTCCGCGAGAAAATAGGCTCGCCGGACAGCTTCCGCAACGTGGAAAAACTCGCCACCCGCACCAAGCAGGGAAGAGAGAGGCTGGAGCGCCTGATGAAGCGCCAGGCCGGCATGCGCAAGCGGTTCGACGAGCTCGCCAAAGCCAGCTGATTCACACTGGAGTCTTCCGGGTCGCAGCCCGAGGCCAGTCGCTCGAAGCCAGAGGTTAGGAAATATACTCCCGGATGTACTCGTCCCGGGTGTGTGCCAGCTCTTCCAGGTCGCCGTCGAAGATGACCTTTCCATCCCGCAGGATGAGAAACGTCGTGGGCACTTCGCTGTGTGCGCTCTTGGGCAGCGGGATCATCTTGTTGGTCCGGCGGTCGAAGGTGTGTGTCGCCATGATGAAAGCGTCCTGCAAGCGGTGGGTAACCAGCAGGGCGCTGGTCTTGTAGACATCGCGCTGCTTCACCACCAGTTCAATGATCGTGGTCGAAGTCACCGGATCCAGGCCGCCGGTGGGCGAGTCGTAGAGCAGAATCTCGGGCTGGGTCACGATGGCGCGAGCAATCGCCACCCGCCGCCGCATTCCCCCGGACAGCTCCGCAGGAAACATGTCGATGGTGCGCTCCAGTTCCACGAAGCTCAGCGCCTCCCGTACCCGGCGTTCGATCTCCTCTTCGGCGATCCCTTCTTCCAGCAGACGGAAGGCAACGTTTTCCAGCACGGGGCGCGAATCGAAGAGAGCGCTTTCCTGGAACACCATCCCGATTCTCCGCCTCAGGCCGAACAGCTCTTCTTCGCTCATCTGGGTCACTTCCTCGCCCAGCACGAAGATTCGCCCCGCATCCGGCTTCAGCAGGCCCAGCGTCAGCTTCAGGATGGTGCTCTTGCCCGAGCCCGCCACACCGAACACCGCCTTGGTTTCCCCGTGCGCCAGGCGGAAGGAAATGCCGTCGAGCACCTGATTGTCTTCGAACTCAAGGCTTACGTTCTCGAAGCGGATAGCCTCTTGTCCCGCCGGGTTGGACATGCGGGCCGATGTTTCCCGTGGCAAGACCGGGGTGGACATGTCAGCGGTAACCCAGCACTGTGATAATCAGCTTGGTCACGAAAAAATCCACCACCAGGATCAGGACCGAGGCCACCACCACGGCCTGGGTGGTCGACCGTCCCACGCCTTGGGTGCCGCCTCGCGTGGACATGCCGAAGTAGCAGCCGATCGTCGAGATCACAAAGCCAAACAAGACCGGTTTGATCAGTCCCGTGGTCACATCGCGCCACACCAGCGACTGCCACGCCGAAGTCCAGTACTGCCGGGAATCCAATCCCAGGATGAGAGCCGCGACCATGTTCCCGCCCACCAGCCCCAGCAGATCGGAGATGATGGTCAGGAAGAACAGCATTACCACGGTCGCCACCACCCGTGGCGTCACCAGCTTCTTGGTGGGATCGGTGCCCAGGGCCCGCATGGCGTCGATCTGCTCCGTCACCGTCATCGATCCCAGTTCGCTGGCCATGCCCGAGGCATTGCGCCCCGCCACCATGAGTCCGGTTATCACCGGGCCCAGTTCGGTCACCATGCCCACAGAGACCAGCTGCGCGATCAGAGTCAGAGAACCGAACCGCGACAGCGTGCTCGCGCTGTTGAGCGCCAGCACCGCTCCCGTAAAGGCCCCGGTCAGCACCACGATGGGCAGGGAACCCACTCCGATGAGGTCCGCTTGCTGGATCATGTCGGCGACATACAGCGGGTGGCGGAACAGGTTGGTCAGCGAGCGCCCCACCAGCAGCGCGTAGTCCTGCACTGCCTTCACTTTTTCTTTGGCGAGTTCGGTTGGCGAGATGAGTTGGACTTCGAAGTCCCCGGCTGCCATGCGGTGCAAAGCCTCTGCCTGTGGGAACTATAGCAGAAACCTGTTAGCCATCAGCTGTTGGCAAGCAAATCCGGCGTGTCGAACTGGAGTCGCTGCTGTTGAAAAAGTCCCAGCCCTTCACCCCTTCGTGGTCATCACGGGGAGAGGAGAAACGTGATCGCCGAGAGCTGACCCCGAACGGCCGCTGGCAATCAGCTCCCTACTCCCGGCCCTTTTTTCGGATCTCGATATTCAGCCGCTTGATTTTCTGGTTGAGGGTGGAAAGCGGCACATGGAACCGTTCCGCCGCTTCCGTCTGGTTCCAGTTGCACCTCTCCAGCATCTCGAGGATGACCCGGCGCTCGCAGTCTTCCACGATGTCAAACAGCGACGCATCGCCCCGGTGCTCCAGCAGCGGCATGGGCGTGCCCCGGCCCACGATGTGGTCGGGCAGAAGCTCGGGGCCTATCTCCTGCGCGGAAGAGAGCACCACCGCGCGCTCCACCACGTTTTCCAGCTCGCGCACGTTTCCCGGCCACGAGTACGTCAGCAGCGCCCGCAGCGCGTCGGGCGTCATCCGCCGCCGGGGACGCTCATTTTCCTCCGAATACTTGTTCAGAAAGAAGTCCACCAGGAGCGGAATATCTTCCTTGCGTTGCCGCAGCGCCGGCAGGTCAAGCGTGATGACGTTCAAACGATAGTAAAGATCGTCGCGGAACTTGCCCTCGCGCACCAGTTGCTTCAGGTCGACGTTGGTCGCGGCAATGATGCGCACATCCACCTGAATCTCGTGCACGCCGCCCAGGTGCATGAACCTGCGGTCCTGCAGCACGCGCAGAATCTTGCTCTGGGTGTCCAGGCTCATGGTGCCGATTTCGTCGAGAAACAGCGTGCCCCGGTCGGCGATCTCGAACAGGCCCTTCTTGGAGGCGATGGCACTGGTGAACGCGCCTTTGACATGCCCGAACAGCGTCGATTCCAGAAGGTCGGGCGGCATGGAGCCGGTGTTGACGGGCACGAAAGACCGCTCTCGCCGCGGCGAATTCAGATGGATGGCCTTGGCGATCAGCTCCTTGCCTGTGCCGCTCTCTCCCTGCAGGAGGATGGTGGAGCGGCTGGGCGCCACCTGCGCCACCAGGTCAAAGATCTTCAGCATGGGCTCGCTCTTGCCCACGATGTTCTCAAAGTTGTAACGCTGCTTGAGGGCCCGCTTGAGCTGGACGTTCTCTTCCTCCGCCCGCTGCCGCGCCACCGCCGCGCGCACATCAGCCAGCAGCTTTTCGTT
>JACXTT010008534.1_pt1 | contig 14199 bp, 12 predicted proteins | sample 9270951 | NCBI WGS metagenome assembly JACXTT01 (sample SAMN15532306, study PRJNA645909) | rock metagenome | isolation source: weathered quartz diorite | place: Puerto Rico | collected 2017-06-21 | reverse complement strand
CGACGGCGAGCTCGTGCTGATCGACCAGCATGCCGCGCACGAGCGCGTCGCGTTCGAGAGGCTTCGGGCGGCGCGGGCGAGCGGACGCGTCGAGACCCAGCCCATGCTCGTGCCGCAACCGGTCGAGCTCGCCGCGGGCGAGGCCGAGCTGCTCGCCGCGGCCGCCCCCGAGCTCGCGGGGTGCGGCCTCGAGCTCGAGCCGTTCGGGGACCGCACGATCCTCGTTCGTGCCACGCCCGCGCTGCTTCCGGCGTCGGCGATCGTCCCGCTCGTCCGCGGTCTCGCCGCCGAGCTCGGCGATTCGATCACGCCGCGCGCGCTCGAGACCCGGATCGACGCGATGCTCGCGACGATCGCGTGCCACTCGGTGGTGCGCGTCGGCCAGAAGCTCTCCGAGCCCGAGATGCGCGGCCTGCTCGCGGCGATGGACTCGGTCGATCTCAATTCGAACTGCCCGCACGGGCGCCCGGTCTCTCGCCGGCTGACCCGCGGGGAAGTCGAGCGCCGCTTCGGGCGCTAGGCACGTGCGGCACGAGACCCGACTGCCATGCGTGCCTCGCTGACGTTCGTGCGAGAATCTTTAGCGAGGCACGGTGCGGACGGCGCGAAGCGTCGTGCGCACCGCGCCGACGGCCATCGGAGGAGCGGAGCCGCGCAGCGGCGAGCACCGAACGGGGCCTACGCGTGAGCATGAATGGAGCGAGGCACGGTGCGGACGGCGCGAAGGGCCGTGCGCACCGCGCCGACGGCCATCGGAGGAGCGGAGCCGCGCAGCGGCGAGCACCGAACGGGGCCTACGCGTCAGCATGAAATGGATCGCCATCGCCGGACCCACCGCCGGCGGTAAGAGCTCGCTCGCGCTCGAGGTCGCGGAGCGCTTCGACGGCGAGATCGTGAACGCGGACTCGCGGCAGGTATTCCGCTATCTGGACGTCGGAACGGCGAAGCCCACGGCAGCGGATCGCGCGCGCTGCCCACACCACGTGTTCGACGTGGTCGACCCCGACGAGCCGTTCGATGCCTCACGCTACCGCGCGCTCGCGCACGCGGCCGTGCTCGGGATCGCCGGGCGGGGAAAGCTTCCGATCGTCGTCGGCGGAACCGGGCTCTATCTGCGCGTGCTCGCGCGCGGGTTGTTCGACGGGCCGCCCGCTTCGGAACGGCTCAGGCGGGCGCTGGCGGCGGTCGAGCGGAGCTCTCCCGGTTCGTTGCACCGCTGGTGCCAGCGCCTCGATCCGGAGGCCGCGAGCCGGGTGCACGCGAACGACCTCGTTCGCCTGACACGCGCGCTCGAGGTCGCGCTCGTCACGGGTGAGCCGATGTCTCGCCATCAACGCCGACACGGATTCGCCGAGCCGCTGGGTACGTCGCTCCACGCGGTCGTCGATCCGGGAGTCGCGGCGCTGAAGGCGAACATCGCCGTCCGCACCAAGGCGCTTTTCCGGGACGGTCTCGTCGAGGAGGTGCGGTCGCTCTGGGCGCGCGGCTTCGGACCGGAATTGCCGGCGCTGCGGAGCATCGGCTACGCCGAGGTCGGCCGGCTGCTCCGCGGCGAGCGCACCGCGGAGGAGACCTTCGAAGACGTGATTCGTTCCACGGAGCGCTTCGCGAAGCGGCAGCGCACGTGGTTCCGTACCGAGCGTGAGGCCGTGCGCATCGACCCGGACCGACCCCGCGAGGCCTTGCTCGACGCGGTGGCGCGGTTCCTCGCGCGCAATTGAGCGGAGCCGGCCGGGGCGACCACCCGCCTTGCAGTCATTGCGCGCATGGGTTAGCGAACCTCTTTCGTCTCGGGGGCTCCGGATGTCCGACACCACCATCGACCGCCTGCGGCGTCAGATCGACAAGATCGACGACGAGATGCTGCGGCTGCTCGGCAAGCGGGCCAAGGCGGCGCAGGCGATCGGCCGCGCCAAGGCCGCCGGCGGGCGAAGCGTGTACGTCCCGGCGCGCGAGAAGAAGATCCTCGACCGGCTGAACCAGAACCGCGGCGAGCTTCCGGCTCCCGTCGTGCGGGCCGTCTTCCGCGAGGTGATCTCCGCATGCCGCGGGCTCGAGCGCGGCATCCGCGTGGCCTATCTCGGCCCCGAAGCCACCTACTCGCACATGGCGTCGCGCGAGCAGTTCGGCGCCGGCGCGAGCTTCGTGCCGGTGCAGACGATTCCTCAGGTCTTCGAGGAGGTCGAGCGCGACCGCGCGGAGTTCGGCGTGGTGCCGATCGAGAACTCGACGGACGGCGTCGTCACCTACACGCTCGATCGCTTCCTCGAGTCGCCGCTGCGGATCGCCGCGGAGATCTGCCTCGACGTGAACCATTGCCTGATGTCGAAGCGCGGCGACCCGGGCCGCGTGAAGCGCATCGTGTCGCATCCGCAAGGGCTCGCGCAGTGCCGGCGCTGGATCGCGAGCCACTACCCGAACGCCACGCTGCACGAGTCCGCGAGCACGGCGGGAGCGGCTCGCGAGGCGCTCGAGGCCGACGACGTCGCGGCGATCGCGAGCGCGCTCGCCGCCGAGGTGAACGGCCTCGCGGTACTCGCCGAGAACATCCAGGACCTGTCCTTCAACGCGACCCGTTTCGTGGTGATCGCGCACGAAGACTCGGCGGAGCCTTCCGGAGACGACAAGACGTCCGCCGTGTTCTCGATCCGTGACGACGTGGGCGTGCTGCACCACATGCTCGAGCCGTTCTCCGAGAACCGCATCAACCTCACGCGCATCGAATCGCGCCCGCTGAAGGGGCGGCCCTGGGAGTACGTCTTCTTCCTCGACTTCCTCGGCCATCGTCAGGAGCCGCGGGTGCGGAAGGCGCTCGCCAAGCTCGAGCGCCTGTGCCAGATGCTGAAGGTGCTCGGGAGCTATCCGGTATGGCGCTGAGCCTCCAACACCTGATCCCGCCGTGGCTCGCGTCGCTGGTCCCGTACCAACCGGGGAAGCCGATCGAGGAGGTCGAGCGCGAGTACGGCATCCGCGATTCGATCAAGCTCGCGTCGAACGAAAATCCGATGGGACCGTCGCCACGTGCGGTCGCCGCGCTGCACGACGCGCTCGCCGGGCTGCACCGCTACCCCGACGGCGGCGGCTTCTACTTGAAGCGGAAGATCGCCGAGAAGCTTTCGGTCGCGCCTGATCGCGTGGCGCTCGGCAACGGCTCGAACGAGCTGCTCGAGCTGCTCGCGCGGAGCTTCCTCCGTCCCGGCGACGACGCGGTGATGTCCGAGCAGGCGTTCGTCGTCTACGCGTCGGTGGTGCAGGCCGCGGCGGGCATCCCGCGCGCCGTCCCGCTGCGCGACTTCACCCACGACCTCGACGGCATCCTCGCCGCGGTGCGGAAGTCGACGCGCATCGTGTTCCTCGGCAACCCCAACAATCCGACCGGTACGATCTACCGACGCGCGGACTTCGAGCGCTTCCTCGAGCGCATCCCACGCGACGTACTGATGATCGCCGACGACGCGTACGCGGAGTACGTCGACGATCCCGAGTATCCGCGCACGCTCGACTACCTGCAGGACGACCGCATGCTCGTCACGCTGCGGACGTTCTCGAAGATCTACGGCCTCGCGGGACTCCGCGTGGGCTACGGGATCGGGCCTGTCGAGGTGATCGCCGCGCTCGAGCGCGTGCGCCAGCCGTTCAACGTGAACTCGCTCGCGCAGGTGGGCGCGCTCGCCGCGCTCGACGACGACGCGCACGTGGAGAACAGCCGGCGCACGAACCGTGAGGGCATGCAGTTCCTCGAGGAGGCATTCCGCCGGCTCGGTCGACGCTGGGTGCCGAGTCAGGCGAACTTCGTCCTGGTTCACGTCGGCAGCGGCGGAGCCGTCTACGAGGCGCTGCTCCGCGAAGGCGTGATCGTCCGGCCCGTCGCCGGGTACGGCTTTCCCGAGCACGTGCGCGTGACCGTCGGGACGCCCGAGGAGAACCGGCGCTTCGTGGAAGCTCTCGAGCGCGTGCTCGGCACCGCATCGCGGTCGGCATGAAGCTCTGCGAGCGGATGGTGATCGCGGGAGTCGGCCTCATCGGCGGTTCCCTCGGCCTCGCGGTGCGCGAGCGCGGGTTGGCCGGCGAGGTGGTCGGCTACGGGCGGAGCGAGGAGAATCTCAGGACGGCCCTGGAGCGCGGTGCGATCGATCGCTACGAGCGCACGCCCGAGGCCGCACGCGACGCCGATCTCGTCGTGCTCGCGGTTCCCGTCCGCTCGACCCGTGCGGTCGCCGAGCCGCTGCTCGCGGTCGCCGCGAAGGACGCTCTCGTGATCGACGCCGGAAGCGTGAAGGGCGAGGTCGTCCGCATCATGGAGGAGATCACGCGGGCACCGCAGACGTTCGTCGGGTGCCACCCTATCGCCGGCACGGAGCTCGCCGGCGCCGCGAACGCGCTCCGCGATCTCTACCAGAACCAGCTCTGCCTCATCACGCCGACCACGCGTACCGATGCGAGCGCGCTCGCTCGTGCGCGTGCCGTCTGGGAAGCGGTCGGCATGCGCGTCGAGACGATCTCCCCCGAGGAGCACGACCGGCTGCTCGCCATGGTGAGCCATTTGCCGCACGTCGCGGCTTACGCGTTGATCCGGACGATCGAGGGGCAGAGCGTCGGCGCGCGCGACCCGATCGCTTATTCGGGCGGCGGCCTTCGCGACACGACACGCATCGCGGCGAGCCCGGGCGAGATGTGGCGCGACATCTTCCTCGGCAACAAGGGCGAGGTGCTGCGCACGATCGACGAGTTCGTGGCGACGCTCGCGCGCCTGCGCTCGGAGATCGCCTCGGAAGACGTGGCCGCGCTCGACGCCGATCTCGACCGCGCGCGACGCGCGCGCCAGCGGCTGAAGGAGCGCCGCACGTGATCGCGGGCGCGGAAGGCGCGCGCGCGATCACGCCGATCGCGGGGCCGATCGCCGCGTGCCCTCGTCTCCCCGGCTCGAAGAGCCTGACGAACCGCGCGCTGGTCGTCGCCGCGCTCGGAGACGGTCCGAGCGAGCTCCGCGGCGCGCTCGAGAGCGACGACACGAAGCACATGGTCGAGTCGCTCCGTCGGCTCGGCTTCGCGATCGCGTGGGACCGTGAACGGGAGACGATCTCCGTCGAAGGGAAGGCGGGAACGATTCCTTCGCCCGGTGCCGACCTCTTCGGCGGAAACGCGGGAACCGCGGTCCGCTTCCTGACGGCGTTCGTGTCGCTCGGGCAGGGCACGTTCCGGATCGACGGCGATCCGCGCATGCGCGAGCGTCCGATCCAGGATCAGCTCGACGCGATGACCGCGCTCGGCGTGCGCGTGCGGAGCGAGCTCGGAACCGGCTGTCCACCGATCGTGGTCGATGCGAACGGTCTCCCCGGAGGGCCGACGCAGATCGCGGGATCGACCTCCAGCCAGTTCACCAGCGCGATCCTGTTGGCGGCGCCGTTCGCGCGGGCGGACGTCGAGCTCACCCTCACCGGCACGCTCGTCGGCGCTCCGTTCGTCGACATGACGATCGCATTGATGGCGTCGCGCGGCGTGGCCTGCGCGCGGAGCGGCTCGGAAATTCGCGTGCGCGCCGGCCAGCGCTACGGGCACGGCCCGATCGCGATCGAGCCCGACGCCACCGCGGCCTCGTACTTCATGGCCGCGGCGGCACTCCTCGGTGGCGAGGTCGAGATCCGCGCGCTCGGACGAAGCTCGCTCCAAGGCGACATCGGATACGCGCGCGTGCTCGCGGAGATGGGGGCGGAGGTCGAGGAGACGGCGACCGGCGTTCGCGTGCGCGGCCGCGAGCTTCGCGGCGGAGACTTCGACTTCCGGCCGATCTCCGACACGTTCCTGACGGCCGCCGCGATCGCACCGTTCGCTTCTTCGCCGACACGCATTCGCGGCATCGGCCACACGCGGAAGCAGGAGACGGACCGGGTGACCGCGGTCGCGACCGAGCTTCGCAAGCTCGGCGTCGAGGTCGAGGAATCCGAGGATGCGCTCGAGATCCGTCCCTCGGTTCCCCGCGCCGGCTCGGTTGCGACCTACCACGACCACCGCATGGCGATGAGCTTCGCGCTGATCGGTCTCAAGGTGCCGGGCATTCGGATCCTCGATCCGGCGTGCGTCGACAAGACGTTCCCGCGCTTCTTCGACGAGCTCGAACGGCTGCGACCGCCCGGGAGTTCCGCGTGAGGCCCGGAGGGTTGATAGTCGCGATCGACGGGCCGGCGGGGGCGGGGAAGAGCACCGTCGCGCGCGAGCTCGCGCGGCGGCTCGGCTACGTCTACGTCGACACGGGGGCCATGTACCGCGTGGTCGGCTTGCTGGCCCGGGAGCAGGGGGTTGCGGCAGACGACGGGACGCAGCTCGGAAACATCGCGTCCGCGGTCGAGATCGCGTTCGAGGCGCGGCCCGACGGCACGCAGGGCGTATTCGCCGGCGGCCGCGACGTGACGGCCGCGATCCGGGTCCAGGAGATCGGCGAGTGGGCTTCGAAGGTCTCCACCCAGGCTGCGGTGCGGGAGCGGCTGGTCGACGCCCAGCGCCGGATCGCGGAGGGCGGCGGCGCGGTGCTCGAGGGCCGGGACATCGGCACCGTCGTGTTTCCCGATGCCGAGGTGAAGTTCTTCCTCGACGCTTCGGCCAGCGAGCGCGGGACCCGACGGCATCGCCAGCTCGCCGAGCGGGGAATCGCGTCCGACCTCGACCAGATCGTGGCCGAGATCGAGGAGCGGGATCTCCGCGATCGCTCCCGCGCGCACTCGCCGCTACGCCCGGCGGACGACGCGTTCGTGCTCGACACCACCACCCTCGATGCGGAGCAAGTCGTGGATCGCATGGCGGTTCGCTGCCGCGAGGTTGCGGCCAACCAACAAAAGCCTTGAATCCGAGAACTTCCGGATGTAGGAACGCAAAGGTTAAGCTGCCGTCGCGACGAGCAATCCCGAACAATCTCGATCAACGAACGAACGGGATCCGCCGCGAGTTGCGGAAGAATTTTCGAAAGGGGATCTGCAAACCGAATGGATCGTAACAAGCAGGGTCACACCAGCGCGCCCGCCGCCGAGGAGGACTTCGGCGCGCTGTTCGAGAACAGCCTGAAGGCCATCAAGCCCGGAGAGGTCGTCCGGGGGCACGTCGTGCAGGTCACCCGCGACTACGTCACCGTCGACATCGGCTACAAGTCCGAGGGGCAGATTCCGATCCAGGAGTTCGTCGATCGCGACGGCAACGTGGAAGTCGCGGCCGGGGACGAGGTCGACGTCTACTTCGACTCGAGCGAGGGCGAGAACGGCGGCATCGCGCTGTCGCGCTCGCGCGCCGAGCAGCTGAAGGTCTGGACCGACATCGAGCGCGCCTACCAGGCGCAGTCGCCGGTCGAGGGCATGATCGTCGGCAAGGTGAAGGGCGGCCTCAAGGTCGACATCGGCGTGAGCGCATTCCTCCCGGGCTCGCATGCCGACATCCGTCCGGCACGGAACCTCGACCGCTACATCGGCCAGCGCGGGAAGTTCGCCATCCTCAAGTTCAATCGCTCGCGTGGCAACGTCGTGGTGTCGCGCCGCGCGGTCATGGAGCGCGAGCGCGAGGTCCTCAAGGAAGAGACGCTGAAGCTCCTCGAAGAGGGCGTCATCCTCGAGGGCCAGGTCAAGAACATCACCGACTACGGGGCGTTCATCGACCTCGGCGGCATCGACGGCCTCCTGCACATCACCGACATGTCGTGGGGCCGCGTGTCCCATCCGTCGGAGGTCGTGAAGGTCGGCGACCAGCTGAAGGTGGTGATCCTCAAGTACGATCCGTCGCGCGAGCGCGTGTCGCTCGGCATGAAGCAGATCCTGCCCGATCCGTGGAACGAGGCGCGCGAGCGCTATCCGATCGGCACCCGCGTGAAGGGCAAGATCGTGAGCCTCACCGACTACGGCGCGTTCGTCGAGCTCGAGAAGGGCGTCGAGGGACTGATCCACGTCTCCGAGATGTCGTGGACGAAGCGCGTCGGGCATCCCCGCGACGTGCTCTCCGAAGGCCAGGAAGTCGACGTGCAGGTCCTCGACGTCGATCCCGCGAATCGGCGCATCTCGCTCGGCCTCAAGCAGACCGAGCCGAACCCGTGGGACCTCGTCCGCGTGAACCACCCGGTCGGCAGCCACGTGCGCGGCAAGGTAAAGAGCGTGACCGACTTCGGCGTCTTCATCGGCGTCGCCGAGGGCGTCGACGGTCTGGTGCACATCTCCGACCTGCACTGGACGAAGAAGGTCAAACACCCTTCCGAGGTCTACAAGAAGGGCGACGACGTGGAGGCGGTCGTGCTCGGCGTCGACGTCGAGAACGAGCGCATCTCGCTCGGCGTGAAGCAGCTCTCCGCCGATCCCTGGTCGAGCCTTCGCGAGCGTTACCCCGACGGCAGCCGCGTGACCGGCAAGGTCACGAGCGTCGCCGACTTCGGAGTCTTCGTCGAGATCGAAGACGGCATCGAGGGGCTGATCCACGTGTCCCAGCTCTCGACCGAGCGCGTCGACAAGCCGGGGAGCCTGTACAAGCCCGGCGACCAGATCGAGGCCGAGGTCATCAGCATCGATCCGAAGGAGCGGCGCATCGCACTGTCGATCAAGGCGCTCCGTCGCTCCGAAGAGCGGGCCGAGGTCGAGAGCTACCTGAAGCGGGAGCGCGAGAACTCGCGCTTCTCGTTCCAGGACATCCTCAGCGAAGAGCTGCCGCTCGACCGCGACGACGCGAAGAAGTCCTGATCGGTAGTCGTCCGACGATGCGATCGCAGCACGCGCCCTCTCGCGATCCTCACCCCGAGGCTCGCCGATGAGGGCGCTGCTTCGTTGGCTCGGCAAGCTCGCCGCGCTCGGCTTCTACCTCGTCGTCGCGCTCTCGGCGTACTCGTTCCTGAAGAGCGGCGGCTTCGCGCTGCTCGGGCATGACGCGATCGCCGTCGTAACCGTGAAGGGCGAGATCGACGACGCGCAGGAGACGGTGCGGCGGCTCGAGCGCATCGCGCGCACCGACGCCATCCGTGCGGTGGTGCTGCGCGTGGACTCGCCGGGCGGAGCCGTCGCGCCGTCCCAGGAAATCTACGACGCGGTCCAGCGCCTCCACGGCAAGAAGCCGATCATCGCTTCGCTCGGCAACGTCGCGGCCTCGGGCGGCTATTACATCGCCTCGGCGTGTGACGCGATCGTCGCCTCTCCGGGAACGCTCACGGGATCGATCGGCGTGATCATGCAGGTGCCGAACCTGACGGAGCTGCTGAAGAAGGTCGGCCTCGAGGGGGTCACGATCAAGGCCGGGAAGTTCAAGGACATCGGCTCGCCGACGCGCCCGATGACGGACGAGGAGAAGCGCTACCTCGAGGCGCTGCTCGCGAACGTCCACGATCAGTTCATCGGCGCGGTGGCGAAGGGCCGGAACTTGCCGGTCGACGATGTCCGCAAGATCGCCGACGGACGGATCTACTCGGGGCAGCAGGCGCTCGACATCCATCTCGTCGACAAGCTCGGCGGGCTCCGCGAAGCCGTCGATCTCGCGGCCGAGCGTGCCGGCATCACCGGCGAGCCGCAGCGGATCGAGTTCGAGGAGAAGGAGTCTTCCTGGATCTGGAAGCGGGTCTCGGGCCTGATGCCGAACGCTCCGCGAGGGTTCGGCGGCCTCCAATTCCTCTACTCCGGCCCGGGCGCCGGCGGTTGACGACGCGGCCCCCGAAGATGGAAAGTGGGGAAAAACGCACGCAGTCTTGGGCTTTCGAGGGAGCGATGACGAAACGCGAGCTGATCGACGAGGTCATGAAGGTCTATCCTCAGTTCTCGCGACGCGACGCGGAGATCATGGTGAGCGCCGTCTTCGACAGCATGACCGAGGCGCTGTCGCGCGACGAGCGCATCGAGATCCGCGGCTTCGGGAGCTTCGTCGTCAAGCACCGTCTGGCTCGCGAGGGTCGTAACCCGAAGACCGGCGAGCTCGTGTCGGTGGCCGCGAAGCGCCTCCCGTTCTTCAAGGTGGGCAAGGAGCTGAAGCTCCGCGTGGATGGCCGCCCGGTTCCCGATTCCGACGACGGCGGCAGCACGCTCGGCGGCGGCGAAGAATTCCAGGAAGGCTGAAGCCCTCGGGGGTAAGAGCTCCGCTTGCGGTTGCGCATCGCGCGAACGACGAGGAGTGCCGCCGATCCGCTGAGGCTCAGACTCGAGCCAATGCGGCTCGGCGGCACTCCTCGTCGCTCGCGGTGAGCGGGCGATCGGTTTTCGACCTCGGGCCTTTTGGGGCGGGGGAGAGGCTGGTGAGGCGAGTCCTGGCCGCATTGGCTCGAGTCTGAGCCTCGCGGCCAGGACTCGCCTCGCCAGCTTCGGAGGGGCTGTGGAGAAGCTGGTTGCCCGTGCGGAAAGGGCTCCCTATAATCCGCGCCTGCTACGCATGAGACCTCAAGCGACCCTCGGTGATCTGAAGCGTGACGGCATCGCCGTCCTCTCCGTCCGCGAAGAGCTCCGCAAGAACCTGATCGACCGGCTGACGCGGAGCGCGCCGATCCTGCCCGGGATCATCGGCTACGACGACACGGTCATCCCCGAGCTCGAGAACGCGCTCCTCGCGGGCCACCACATCGTGTTCCTCGGCGAGCGCGGCCAGGCCAAGAGCCGCATCATCCGCGGGCTCGTCGGCCTGCTCGACGAAGCGGTGCCGGTGGTCGAGGGCTGCGAGATCCACGACGATCCCTACCGGCCGATCTGCAAGCGCTGCATCGCCCGCGCCGCCGAGCTCGGCGATCAGCTGACGATCCGCTGGCTCCCGCGCGACGAGCGTTACGGCGAGAAGCTCGCCACGCCCGACGTGTCGATCGCCGATCTGATCGGCGAGATCGACCCCGTGAAGGTCGCCGAAGGTCGCTACCTCGCCGACGAGGAGACGATCCACTACGGGCTCGTGCCGCGCTCGAACCGCGGGATCTTCGCCATCAACGAGCTGCCCGACCTCACCGAAAAGGTCCAGGTCGGTCTGTTCAACTTGATGGAGGAGAAGGACGTCCAGATCAAAGGCTACAAGATCCGGCTGCCGCTCGACGTGGTCATCGTGGCGAGCGCGAACCCGGAGGACTACACGAGCCGCGGGCGCATCATCACGCCGCTCAAGGATCGCTTCGACGTGCAGATCCGCACGCACTACCCGAAGACCGTCGAGCACGAGATCGCGATCATGGAGCAGGAGGTGCCGATCGCCGAGCAGAGTGCCCGGCCGGTTCGCGTTCCGCCGTTCCTGAAGGAGATCCTCGCGCAGCTCACCATGGAGGCGCGCGCCTCGAACGAGATCAATCAGGCGTCGGGCGTGAGCGTGCGCGTCACGATCAACAACTACGAGAGCGTGCTCTCGAATGCCGAGAAGCGCGCGCTGCGGCGGCGCGAGCACGAGATCGTACCGCGGCTCTCGGACCTGCCGAGCTTGTTCGCGTCGACCGCCGGGAAGATCGAGGTCGAGTACGGCGGCGAGGACGTGAAGGAAGAGGACGTGATCGAGCGGCTGCTGAACCGCGCGATTCTCAAGGTGTTCGACCGCTACGCCAAGCTCGACGAGCTGAAGCGCGTGGTCGAGCACTTCGAGCAGGGCTGGGGCGTCGAAGTCTCCGATGCCATGCCCGCCGAGGAGTATCTCGAAGGGATCCGCGCGATCCCCGGGCTTCGCGAGGGCATCCTCGCGCTCGGTCCGTTCGAGAGCCCGGGATTGATGGCCGCCGCCGCCGAGTTCCTGCTCGAAGGCCTCCACCTGCACCAGAAGTTGAACAAGGAGCAGCAGGGCGGCCGCTACGTCTATCGCGCCTGACGCGGTCGCTTCACGATGTACCGCAATCGCTACACACGCTGGGACGGCCGCCAGCGCATCCAGCTGACGTCCACGCAGGTCTTCGAGAAGCTCGCCGACTACCTGTCGTTCACGGACGATCTGCAGCAGGCCATGGACTGGATGCTGCGCCAGGGCATGGAGTGGGAAGGCGAGCAGATCACCGGGCTCGACGACCTGCTGGAGCAGCTGCGCGAGGAGATGCGCAAGCGCTACCGCGAGTTCCACCTCGACAACGCGCTCGACGACATCAAGAAGCGCCTCGACGCGATCCTCGACCTCGAGCGCACCGCGCTCGACGCGCTCGGTGACGAGGGGGCGAAGCAGAAGCGCAGATTCCTCGATGCCCTGCCGCCACGACCGAGCCAGGCGATCGAGGAGCTCCGTGCGTACGAGTTCGAGGACGACGAGGCTCGCCGCGAGTTCCAGAGCCTGCTCGAAGAGCTCGGCGACGTGCGCGACCTCGAGGACTTCAAGCGCCGCTACGGCGATCTGTTTCACGGCGAGAAGCCGCTCGACTTCGATCAGGCGGTCGACCTCATGCGCGAGATGGAGCGCCTGAAGAAGCTCGAGGAGGATCTCTTCTCGGGAAATCTCTCCGGTCTCGATCTCGAGGCGATCCGCCAGATGCTCGGCGAGCGCGCGTGGCAGGACGTGCAGACGCTGCAGCGTCTGATGAAGACGATCGCCGACTCGGGCTACGTGCTCCAGCAAGAAGGCAAGCAGAAGCTCTCGCCGAAAGGCGTCCGCAAGATCGGCCAGCTCGCGCTGCGGGACATCTACCAGAACCTGCTGAAGGATCGGGTCGGGAACCACAGCTCCGACCGCCGCGGGCCGACGCAGATCCGGCCCGACCAGACGCGGCCGTACCAGTACGGCGATCCGCTGAACCTGCATCTCGTGGCGACGCTGAAGAAGGCACTGGCGCGTGGGCCACGGATGCCGCTTCCGCTCGAGCCCGACGACTTCGAGATCTTCGAGACCGACGCGACCACGACGACGTCGACGGTCCTGCTCCTCGACATGAGCTGGTCGATGAGCTGGGAAGGACGTTTCGCCGCGGCCAAGAAGGTCGCGCTCGCGCTCGAAAGCCTGCTGCGCACGCGTTATCCGCGCGACTACTTCGGCATGGTCGGCTTCTTCACGCGCGCCGTCGAGCTGAAGCTCAAGGACCTTCCCGAGGCTTCGTGGAACATGGGAGATCCGTTCACGAACCTCCAGGACGGACTCCGTCTCGCCGGCGAGCTGCTGGCGCGCCATCCCAGCCGAAACCAGCACATCATCGTCATCACCGACGGGCAGCCGACGGCGTATTTCTCGCGCGGCCGGCTGTACTGCGAGTGGCCGCTCTCGTTCGGCGGCATCAGCACGCGCGCCGCCGCGGAGACGCTGAAGGAAGTCGAGCGCGCGACGCGCCGGGGCATCGTCATCAACACGTTCATGCTCGACGACAGCCCGCCGCTGCGCGCCTTCGTGGAGCGCATGACCCGCATCAACAAGGGACGCGCGCTCTACACGCGCCCGGACCATCTCGGCGAGTACCTGCTCGTCGATCACCTCGGGCATCGGCGCAAGAAGATCTAGGATTCTCTGCGCCGAGGGCCCGTGCGCGGGCTCGCCGTCCGAGACCCGGGACGTAGGCCCCTCGCGCCGCGAACCCTTGACGTCGCGACGACCCGACTTACCTCTCTCGCATGCGCCCACGGCCGGGGCGCCAACGAAACCGAGGAGGTCGTCAACATGTCATTGATTCGTTTTTCACGAGGATTGGATCCGTTCGATGCCTTGCTGTCACTGCAACGAGAGCTGAGCCGCGCGTTCGAAAGGCCGTTCGGGTTCGATCTGGGCCCGTCCGGACGCGGCGTGTATCCCGCGGTCAACGTCTTCAAGGATCACGACGGATACGTGCTGCGCATGGAGGTACCGGGGATGAGCCCCGAGAGCCTCGACATCCAGACCGAGAGCCGGACGATCAAGATCTCCGGCAAGCGGGAGCAGGCGGCGAAGGAAGGCGCGAGCTTCCACCGGCGCGAGCGCAGCGCCGGATCGTTCTCGAGGTCGCTGCATCTGCCCGAGGACGCCGACCCCGCACGCTCGACCGCGACCTACAAGAGCGGAGTGCTGACCGTGCGCATCCCGAAGCAGGAGAAGGCGAAGCCGCGGCAGATCGTCGTGCAGGCTGCCTGACCCTGGGTTCGAAAAGGAGAAACCCAACATGACGGAACGTGAGATCGCCCCCAGGGGCAAGGAAGAGGTCACCCAACACGAAGGAACCCGAGCGGGCCGAAACTACCGCCCGGACGTCGACATCTGCGAAAGCGCGGAAGGACTCACGCTGTGGGCCGACGTGCCCGGAGTCGACGAGAAGACGGTCTCGATCGAGCTCGCCGATGGAGTACTGACCATCCAGGGTCA
>JACXTT010008533.1_pt1 | contig 14201 bp, 14 predicted proteins | sample 9270951 | NCBI WGS metagenome assembly JACXTT01 (sample SAMN15532306, study PRJNA645909) | rock metagenome | isolation source: weathered quartz diorite | place: Puerto Rico | collected 2017-06-21 | reverse complement strand
CGCCGGCCATCCTGCGCCGCGAGGCGTGCGAATTGATCGCCGCGCTGGGGGCGGGGCTGGTCGCGGGACGCGACCGCGAACTGGCCCCCGCGCTGCGCGTTGCGCGCCGTCACTGCGGCCGCCTCATCGCGCTGACCGCGGCGCTCCTCCCCGCCCAGGCGCGCGGGCGCGAGCCGGATTTGCGCGCCCTGCACGGCTCGCTCTCCCGCTTTTTGTTTTACCTCGAGAAAAAACGCGAGCCGGCGAACCCCTCCCCCGCCGCGCCGCCGCGCCGTTAGTCTCAGTAAATCACCCGGTTGCGACCGGCCGCCTTCGCCTCGTAGAGCTTCTCGTCGGCGAGCGAGAGCAGCTTCTCCTCGTGCGCCACCTCGAGGTCGCCGGCGATGCCGATCGAGAGGGTGACCATGAGCCCGGGGTGGATCTCGCCCCACGGGTGGCGCTCGACCGTCTCGCGGATCTTCTCGCAGATCACCGCCGCCTGAGCGGGCGGGGTCTCCGGCAGCACCAGCACGAATTCCTCGCCGCCGTAGCGGGCCACCACATCCACCTGGCGCAGCGCCTCGCGCAGCAGCCGCGCGGTCACCCGCAGCACCTCGTCGCCCGAGAGGTGCGAGTGGCGGTCGTTGACCCGCTTGAAATGGTCGAGGTCGGCGATGGCGACCGAGAGCGAGCGGCCGAAGCGGCGGGCGCGCGCGAATTCCTGCGCGAGCACGGTTTGCAGCTGCCGCCGGTTGGCGAGCCCGGTCAGCGCGTCCTCCTTGGAGAGCCTGTCGAGCGCCTCGGTCTGCTGCCGCAGCCGGTCGAGCAGTTCGTTCTTCTGCTCGTTCAATTCGTTGAGGGTCTGCACCAGCGACTCCAGCTTGCGCGCGGCCCCCTGCAGTTCCGCGTTGCGCATGTGCATCGCGAGGTTTTCCTGCGCGGTGCGCTCCAGCTCCAGCCGCACTTGCAGCACGCGGGTCCGCGCTTGGTGCTCCTCGCCCGACAATTCCCGGCGGAGGCGATCCTGCTTGTGGTAGTGACGCAGCGCCGATGCCGCGTCGCCCGCCGCCTCGTGCGCGCCCGCGAGCGCGAGGTGGACCTCGGCGACCAGCGCCCGGTTGCGCGCCTCCCCGGCGAGCGCCAGGGCGTCGCCCAGGGTGGTGATCGCCGCCTCGTGCGCGCCCGCGCCGCCTCGCAGACCGGCCAGCGCGATGAGGTCCTGGATCTCCGTCGCCCGGTCGCCGAATTCGCGCGCCACCGCGAGGCTGTCCCGCAGCGCCTGCTCCGCCTCGTCGCGGCGGCCGCGCTTGATCTCGAAGGCGGCCAGCCGCCCCAGCGCGCGCCCCTCGCGACGCCGGTCGCCCAGCGCGGAAAAGAGCGCGAGCGCTTTCTCGAAATAATCGCGCGCCTTCTCCCCCGCCCCCATCCGCTCGTAGATGTCGCCCAGCGCGCAGTAGGCCGCCGCCTCCCCTTCGCGGTCGCCCAGCCTCTCGAGCAGGCGCAGGCTGCGCAGCGCGTAGTCCACCCCCTTGTCGTGGTCGCCGGTGCGCGCGTAGATGGCTCCGATGGTGGCGAGCGCGGCGGCCTCGTCATCGCGCCGCCCGGTCTCCTCGCTCAGCCGCAGGCATTGATAGTGGTGTTCGAGCGCGGCGGAGTGGTCGCCCATCCAGAAGTGGATGTCGCCCAGCACTGCGAAGAGCGTGGTCATCGCCTCCCGGTCGCCGGCCTCCTCGCAGTGGACGCGCGCCGCCAGCGCCCGCGAGAGCGCGTGCTCGTGCTGGCCGAGGTGGAAGCGGGCGCTCGCCTGCGCAAGCAGCGCCCGCGCCAACGCCCCGTCCCCCCCGTGCTCGCGCGCCAGCTCCTGCGCGCGCTGCGCGAGCTGGAGGGCGCGGGCCGGTTCGCGCGAGGCGAGCGCGAGCGCGAAATCGTTGAGCGCGGGCAGCTCCGCAGCCGGCCCCGCGGCGGCGGCGGCGGCGTGGGCCGATTCGAGAACGGCGAGGGCGGGGCGCGCGGGAGTCATGCGAGACTGGAAAGGGTTTTGAAGGCGGAACGACTTATGGCATTAGAGAATTTATTTCTTTTCGGCAACCCACGGCGTGATTTCTATCACACCGTCATTCATAGCGCGGCGGGAGGCGGGATGCAAGCGGGGATTGGGAACACGATCATTGCGCTCCCGAGACTCCTGAAGAATCTTTAAGCTGAGCGCGCCGTCCGTTCCGTCCGACGCCACGCCGCAGCCCGGAGGCGCAGCCATACTTCGACCCGGGACTGCGGTGGCGGCCGTCAAATTATCCAGCGTCGCTGTAGTGTTCGCTGCCGATCTTCGCGGGCAATCCACGCAGCGGGCCGAACTTTCACCGAATCACTAGAATGGCCCCGTGTCCGATTTCGCGGTTCACCGCCCCGCGACGCTGAGCGAGGCGCTTCACCTGCTGGCGCGGGCGGAGGTCCGGCCGCTGGCGGGGGGGACCGATCTGATCCCGCAATGGCGGGAGGGACGGAAGAGCGCGGCCGCCTTCGTTGATGTAAAGTCGCTGCGCGAGCTGAACGCGCTCGAATTCCGCGCCGACGGGAGCGCGACGATCGGGGCGGCGATTCCCTGCGTCGAGCTTTACGCGAGGCCCGAATTAGCCAAGTGCTTCCCCGCCCTCGACGACGCCTGCCGGCTGATCGGCGGCTGGCAGATCCAGCAGCGCGCCTCGCTGGGCGGCAACCTCTGCAACGCCAGCCCCTCGGCCGATTCGGTGCCGGCGCTGATCGTCCACGACGCGGTGGCGCTCGTCTCGGACGCGAAGGGGATGCGCGAGATCCCGGCTGAGGAGTTCTCTGTCGCGCCGGGACGCAATGCGCTCGCGCCGGGAGAACTCCTGCGCGCACTCCGCCTGCCTTCTCCCTCCCACGGCCCCGCCCCCGCCCCGCACGAAGGCTCGGCCTATCTGCGCTTCATCCCGCGCGCCGAGATGGACATCGCGGTCGTCGGCGCCGGCGTCCGCTTCCGGCTCGACGAGAAGGGCGCGATCCGCGCCGTCCGCATCGCGCTCGGGGCGGTCGGCCCGACCGCGCTGCGCGCGCGCGGTGCCGAGGAATTCCTGGAAGGTCAATCCCCGAGTGCCGAGCTCTTCAAGGCCGCCGGCGAGAAGGCCCGCGAGGCTGCGAAGCCGATCGACGACCAGCGCGCCTCGGCCGACTTCCGCCGCCACCTCGTCGGCGTGCTGGTCACAAGAGCGTTATCAGTCTCCGCTCAGCGGCTGGGAATATTCACCACGAAGGGCACGAAGGACACGAAGGACACGAAGTCATGAATCATCACCTTACCCTTCGTGATCTTCGTGTCCTTCGTGGTAAAAAATCTCCATGAGCAAAGTGATTCTCCGCGCCACCGTGAACGGCGAGGCGGTCGAGACGCTGACCGACGCGCGTCGCACCCTGCTCGAATGGCTGCGCGACGAATTGAAGCTGACCGGGTCGAAGGAAGGGTGCGGCAACGGCAACTGCGGCGCCTGCACTGTCCTCTTCGAAGGCAAGCCGGTCCTGAGCTGCCTGGTGATGGCGGCGGAGGCCGAAGGGCGTTCGATCACGACCGTCGAAGGGATTGCCGCGAAAGCTGGCGAGGCGGTGATGAGCCCGCTGCAGAAAGCGTTCGTCGAGGAGGGCGGCCTCCAGTGCGGCTTTTGCACGCCGGGCTTCGTCGTCTGTGCGACCGCGCTGCTCGAGAAACTGCCTAACCCCTCCGAGCACGAGATCCGCCTTCATCTCGCCAACAATCTGTGCCGTTGCACGGGGTACGACAAGATCGTGAGCGCGGTGGAAGCCGCTTCGCGGCAGGGTCCAGGGCCCAAGGTAGGAAATTAGTGCTTGGTGCTGAAATGAAATCTGAGCGATTCCGGACTTCATTGCTTTGTGTTCTGTTGCTGTCTTGCCGGAGAGCAGGGATTCCGAATTGTCAAGGTCAGTCGTTGCGACCGGAGATTGATGAATTGGTCGCGCCGATCCTGCGGCAGGGTCGATTTTTAAAGGAAGGTCAGAGTCAGAAACAGACCGAAATGGTCGAGGCACTGAACGCGCGTCATGATCCTGCCGCTCGCGAAGCACGCGTCGCGTTACTATCGTATTGCATGGCCGAACGAGCCGGACGGGAACTCTTTGATGCTGTGATTGCGGATGGATGCGATTCGCTTCCACTGATCGAGAAATATTCTCGTTGTGCGCCCACTTGCAGTGGTGACTCATTCATTTTCAATTGTCACTTGTATTCCGACCGGTACGATAGAGTAAAAGAAGCGATTTTGATCGAATCAAAGTGTTGAAGATTGACAGCTGTTCTATATGACGTGAGGTCAGAGAATCCTACGCCACCGCGCTCCCCGCACAGACAATTTAATTTCAGTTTCGTCTAATCTTGGACCCTGGACCCTCGTCACCGACCCCCGAAAACGCAACGGGCCGGGACAATGCCCAGCCCGCAGCATGAACAGCGCCTCGAAACTCAGATCTTCACCGGCATCACGATGTAAGTGAACTGCGAGCCGCCCGCCTGAGGGGAGAAGAGGCCCTGCCGCTCGCCGTCGCGGAGCTTGAGGGAGATCTCGTCGCCGGGGCTGACGCCTAGGAAGTCGAGCAGGTAGCGGCCGTTGAAGCCGATGACTAGGCGGGGGCCGTCGTACTTGACCGGCACCTTCTCCTCGGCGCCGCCGGCGTCGGGGTTGCTCGAGGAGACGGTGAGCTGGCCGGGCTCGAAGGCGAGGGTGATGGTGGAGGACTTCTCGCTGGCGAGGATGAGCGCGCGTTTGATCGCATCGGAGAACTGGGCGCGGCCCGCGATCACCTCCTTGTCGTTGTCCTGCGGGATCACGCCCTCGTAGTTGGGGAAGCTCTTGTCGAGCAGGCGGCTGATGAGGAGGCGCGGACCGGCCTGCATGAAGAGGTGGCTCTCGTGGTGGGCGAATTCGAGGACCGGGTCGGCGGCTTTTCCATCCTCGCCCTTCGGCGCATCGAGTTTGGCGATTTCGAGCATCGCCTTGCGCGGCACCATCAAGCTGGCGTTCTGCGCGCCGGAGATGACCATGTCTCGGCGAACCAGCGCGAGGCGGTGGCCGTCGGTGGCGACCAGCGCGATCCCCCCCTCCCCGAGCTTCATGAGGCAGCCGGCGATCGCGAAGCGGGTGTCCTCGGTCGCGGCGGCAATGGCGACTTGGGCCAGCATCTCCTTGAGCACCGCCAGCGGCAACTTGACGCCGCCGGTGAATTTCGCCTCGGGGATCGAGGGGAAATCTTCTTCGGGAAGGCCGTAGATTTGCGCGGTGAAGGCGCCACCGGTGAGGGTGACAGCGTTGCCGCCCCGCTTGGCCAGCGTCACGGCCTCGGAGTCGATCGAGCGGACGAGGTCGAAGAGGCGGCGCGCCTGGAGCGCGATGGCGCCGGAGCCTTTCACCTCGGCCGGGATGGTGGCGCGGTAGCTGACCTCGAGGTCGGTGGCGAGGATCGAGAGCTGGCCGTCGCGCGCCTTGATCAGCGCGTGGGAGAGGGTCGGGATGGTCGATTTCTTCTCGACGATCCCCTGCACCTGGGCGAGCTCCTTGAGCAGTTCCTCGCGCTTGACGGACAGTTCCATGTCGGCTCCGGCCTTGGCGGCGGGCCGGCGATGCCGTCTCCCGCCAACCATGAGAATGAAGGCCGTCTATTTTAACCACCTGCCGCCGGAGGAGGGCGCTTTTTTTCATTCCCGGCCCGGGTTTCAAGAATCATGCAACGACAGGCCTGGATTCAGGATGAAAAAAAGGAACTGCACGGGGATGATGATGGGCGGTTGCGACGATTGCGTTTCTCGGCGGGCGGACGGGTTTCACTGCGCTTGGACGCGTCGGCGGGTTGGAGAAGCGGCCGGCAAGCGGCGGACTGCGGGGGCTGAACCATGAGCGGATCTCCGGCGCGGAGAATCCGCGCCGGTCGCCGCATCGGGAATGCAAGCGCCATGCAATGGTGACGCACGGGGAATGCAAGGGTGAAACAGCGGTCGGCGACTTGTGGCCGGTGTCCGGTTGAGGCGGGACCGACGGTTGCGATTGGACGGTGATGGGTTTTCATCGCCGCTGAAGAAAAGTCGCGCCCGCGACGCCGATCCAGTCGCCAATCACCCGCCCCCCGCCACGATTCCAGCCTCAATTCGGCAGCGACTGGAAGATGTGGCCGACCCGATCCGCCAGCTCGTTGTAGGAAAACGGCTTGGTGATGTAGTCGAAGGCGCCGCGCTGGAAGGAATATTTCTTGTCCTTCAGGTCGGTGCGGATGGTGAACATCGCGACCGGCACGTTGGCGGTCGTCTCCTCCATCTTCAAAATCTTCAGAACCTGCCAGCCGTCGAGGTGGGGCATGTTGACGTCGAGCAGGATCAGGTCGGGCGGCCCTTTGCGCGCCACCTCGATCCCCTCGAAGCCGCCCGGGGCCTTCATCACCTCGTACCCTTCCGCCGAGAGGATCATCTCGACCAGATCGAGGATGTCCGTGTTGTCGTCGATGACGAGGATGCACCGTTTCATGGAGTCACCCCTTGAATCTGTAACGCCTGGGACCGACGATTTAACGCCCGGCTTGATGCAGATGTCAAGAAGTCCGTGTCATTATTTATGTTTAACGTATTAAGGCAAGATTCATGCCTTGGCTTTGACCGCCTCCGGCTTGAGGGGGGAGGGGGGCGCACCGCCCTCTTTTTTGGGCATGTGGATCGCCCCCTCGATGCGGGCGCCCGGTTCGGTTTCGAGCGCGTTCGACTCCATCTGGATCTCCCCCTCGACGATGGCTGACTTGTGGAGGATCAGTTTCTTCTCGACCCGCATCGTCCCCTTGTAGTAGCCGCCGATTTCGGCCTCGACCACGCGGGCGTTCCCCTCCATGCGTCCTTTCGGCGCGATCTCGAGCTTCTCGCCGCGGGTGATGTCGCCGATCAGCTCGCACTCGACGACGAGCGACCCCTTGAACTCGATCTGCCCGGTCACTTTGCAGTGCTCGGTCAGCACGGAACATTCGGTTTTCAGCAAATCTTTTCCTTTGAACATGATAATCACCCCGTTAATTTTTCATAAATCCGGTTGAATTCATCAAGAGAAGCGTATTTGATGGTGATATTTCCGCCTTTTTTTGCAGGATGGATGAAAACCTGACAACCGAGCGCTCGGTAGAGCGCGGTTTCCGCCGCGCGGGTGTCGGCGTCGCGGGCGGGGCGGGGGGTCCGCGGTGCGGCCAGCGCGTGGCGGACCGCCTTCTCGGTCTCGCGCACCGAGAGGCCGCGCGCGACCACGGTCTGCGCGAGCGCCTCCTGCGCGTGGCCCTCGAGCGCGAGCAGCGGGCGGGCGTGGCCGCCCGAGAGCTTTCCTTCGATGACCAGCGCGCGGGTTTTGGGGGCGAGTTTCAGGAGGCGCAGCAAATTCGCGACCGTCGAGCGCTCCTTGCCGATCCGCTCGGCGGCCTGCTCCTGGCTGAGCGAGAATTTTTCGATCAATTCGGCGATCGCCTCGGCCTCCTCGATCGCGTTGAGGTCCTCGCGCTGGAGATTCTCGATCAGCGCCCACTCGAGCGCCTTTTCGTCCGAGATTTCGCGCACCACGACCGGAACCTTGCCCAAGCCCGCCTGCTGCGCGGCCCGCCAGCGCCGCTCGCCGGCGATGATCTCGAATTGTCCGTTCGCGCCGGGCCGGACGATGATCGGCTGGATCATCCCCGACTCCTTCAGCGACTGGGTCAGCTCGGCGAGCGCGATCGGGTCGAATTTCTTGCGCGGCTGGAAGCGGTTCGGTTTGAGCTGGGTGATCGGCAACTCGCGGGTCGTCTCCCGACCCCCGTCCGCCTTGACGGCAGGGGGGAGGAGGGCGTTGAGGCCTTGACCGAGGGCGGGTCGTTTGGCGGGAATTGTCATAAATATTCTCTATTTCAGGCGACTTGCTTGCGGCCGAGCAATTCCTGGGCGAGCGCAAGGTAAGCCTGGGCCCCGCGTGACTTCACATCATAAAGGAGGGCCGGCTTGCCGTGAGACGGGGCCTCGGCGAGGCGGACATTGCGGGGGATGACGGTCGAGAGGACCTTGGGTCCGAAGTAGCTTTTCATCTCGTCCGCCACCTGCCGGTTGAGGGCGGTCCGGTCGTCCTGCATCGTCAAGAGAATATGGCCGACGGTGAGGGTCGGGTTCAAGCCGTTCTGAACCCGGTCGATCGTCTTCATCAAGTCGCTCACCCCTTCCAAGGCGAAGAACTCCCCTTGGACCGGGATCAGCACCTCGTCCGCCGCGGTGAGACCGTTTACGGTCAGGATGCCGAGCGAGGGGGGGCAGTCGATCAGAATGTAGTCGAAGCGCGCTTTGAGCGGCTCGATCCCCTTCCGTAGAGAAAACTGCCACCCCATCGACGATACGAGTTCGATTTCAGCCCCAGCCAAGTCGGCGTTGGTGGGAATCAGCGAAAGATTGGGGAGGTGAAGCTGGCGCAGAACCTCAACGCCGGTCGCCCGGCCGACCAGTAAATCGTAAACCGTCCCCTCGAGATCAGCCTTCGGAACCCCAAGCCCCGTGGTCGTGTTCCCTTGCGGGTCGAGGTCAACGACGAGAACCTTCTGCTCGGCGGCGGCGAGCGAGGCGGCGAGGTTGATCGCCGTCGTCGTCTTGCCGACGCCACCTTTCTGGTTCACGATTGCGAGGATAAGGGCTTGGGTCATGTTCTAAAAAGTGGGGGGGCAGGATTATAGGCCTGAATTACCAGAAATCGTCAATTTCTGCCCAAATCTTAGACAGAAGGCGGTTGTTTCACGTGAAACAGTTTGGCAGGTTCAGCTTCAAATGTTTCACGTGAAACAGTTGTCAAATATTTGGACATTCAAAATGGCTGCGACAAACGGGTTTGCCTTCGCCCGTGACGGATTGTTGCTACGGTCGTGCCGAGTTTCCGACCGCGCGGTAAGATCGCCGCCGATGGCCCTCGACACGTTGATTCAAACAGCTTGGGCGGAGCATGGCGATCACCCCGACGCGGTCGCGGAGAAATTGACGGGCGCTCCAGCGCTGCTTGAAAAGGCGAGTCAGGTCGCGCCGCTCACCCGGGTCGTGGTTCATGTTTATGGAGAGCATCTCGGCCGCTGGGCGGATGGGATCGCGCTGCTCGAGTCGGTCGCTCGCCGGTCCGGCTGCGACGCGCCGGGCGCCGCGACGATCGCGCGCTCGATCGCGACGCTCCGCTTCGCCTCGGGAGATCGCTCGGCGCTCGACGACTTCGCGGGCGAAGAGAGGGCGCAGGGGCTCGCGGCGGCGGCGACGATCTTGGCCGGGCGCTACCAATTGACCGAGGCGATCGACGTCTTCTCGGCCGCGCTGCGCCTCGCGGAAGCGGGCGTCCCCGACGGCTCGCCGCTGCTGGGCGCGCTCGCGGTCGCCGGCAACAACCTCGCGGTCACGCTCGAGAACCGGCCGGCGCGCTCGGAACGCGAACGGGACGGGATGGTCGCCGCCGCCGAGGCGGGGCTGAACTATTGGAAGCGGGCCGGCACCTGGCTCGAGGAAGAGCGCGCCGAGTACCGGCTCGCGCGCAGCCTCCTGAAGGCCGGGCGCGCGGCCGACGCGGTCGCCGCCGCGGCGCGCTGCGTCGCGGTCTGCGAAAAAAACGACGCGCCACCCTTCGAGCGCTTCTTCGCCCACGCCATCCTCGCGCTCGCGCGCCGCGCAGGCGGGGACGAAGCCCGGTTTGTCGCCGCCAAATCGGAAGCGATAAAATGGCATGAATTGGTTGATTCAGAAAAAAAACAGTGGTGTAAAGACGATTTAAATGAGATCATGAATTAGATATATTTCACATTAATTGGATCACTGATGCACTTTCTTCTTATTTACGATGTCGCTCCCGACTACCTGCAACGGCGCGGGGAATACCGCGACCGTCACCTCGCGCTCGCTTGGGAGGCCGCCGCGCGCGGCGAGTTGCTGCTGGGCGGGGCGCTCGCCGAACCGGTCGACGGCGCGGTGCTCCTCTTCAAAGGGGATTCGCCCGAAGTCGCCGAGAAGTTCGCGCAATCCGACCCGTACGTCAAGAACGGCCTCATCACGAACTGGCGTGTCCGCCCCTGGACGACCGTGGTGGGAGAGGGGGCCGCGACGCCGGTCAAACCGGGCGGCGCATGAAAATTTCCACCGAACCCCTCCTCACCAAACGGCTGATCCTCCGTCGCATCACGCTCGACGACGCGGAAGCATTTCACTCGATGAACACGATCCCCGAGGTGATCCGCTACGTCGGCAACCGGCCGAGCGAGTCGGTCGAAGCGACCCGCGAAATGCTGCGCAAATCTGCACTGGCCGACTATGCGAAATACGGCCACGGCCGCTTCGCCTGCGTCTGGAAACCGTCGGGCGAGGTGATCGGCTTTTGCGGCGTCAAGCGGATCGAGGAGATCGGCGAGGACGAGCTGGGCTACCGCTTCCGGCCGGAGTTCTGGGGGATCGGGCTCGCCAAGGAGTCGTGCCGGGCGGTGATCGACCACGCCCGCGACCTCCTCAAGAAAAAGCGGCTCGTCAGCATCATCCATCCCGAGAACGAAGCCTCGAAAAATGTGGTGCGCAAACTCGGCTTCGCCTTCGAGAAGCAGATCCGCCTCGAGTTCATGGGCGAGATTGACAACGAGCTCTTTTCGCGGGCGTTCTGAGATGGTCTCCGCGAACAAATCGCCCACCTTGAAGTCGGTCGTCGCCGCGCTGCGAAAATTCCACGACAAGCCGGCGCCGCCGGTCAGCGAGGACCCGTTCGAGCTGGTGTTGTGGGAGCAAGTCGCCTACCTCGTCGACGACGCCCGCCGCCGCGCCGCCTTTGAGGCGCTGCGGACGCGGGTCGGGCTCTCCCCGAAGAAACTCCTCGCCGCGCCGATCGCTCAGTTGCGGGCGATCACCCGGCTGGGGGGCGCGATCGCGGCGCCGCTGCGCGCCGAGCGGCTGCGCAAGAGCGCCGAACTCGTGACGAAAAAATGGGACGGCGATCTCCGCAACGCCCTCGCGCTCCCGGAGGCCAAAGCGCTCAAGGCGCTGGCGCAATTCCCGATGATCGGCGCGCCCGGCGCCGCCAAGATCCTCGCCGCCTGCGGGGGCGGCACGGAATTGCCGCTCGATTCGAACGCGCTGCGCGTCGTGCAGCGGCTGGGGATCGCGACCGAGGAAAAGGATTACAAAACCAGCTACCGCACAGCGCAGGCGGCGGTCGCCAAGCAACTCCCAAAATTACCCGCCGCCCGTGTCGAAGCCGGCCAGCTCCTGCGCCACCACGGACAGACCCTTTGCAAACGAAACGATCCGGACTGCGGCCGTTGTCCGCTGCGGAAGGAATGTCGGTTGGGACGAATCCGAACTGCATGATCAGGCTTGAGGACATGAGATGCACGCGTTCAAAAGACCATTCAATCTGACGGCCAAGCAGACTCCTCGTCCGAAGGCGAGCACGAGCCAATTCCTAGCTGATGCAGACGTCCGGCAGCGATTATCCGAGGTGATTGCATGGTGCGGTTCGAATGCTCGTTTGGAAGATCCCGCTGCTTCAACCCGGACCTCACAACTCACTCCCCCCGGTCGCACATCGTCACGATGGTTAATCAATCTGATGCGAACCCCCGGAGCGCCTGCGGCCGCGGTGGACTTTATCCGAGAAGCGCGACTGAAGGAACTTCAAGTACGGGGAATCGCGGTTCGTCCCGTGGCATCGGATCTCGCCGGGGGGCGGCTGCTCTACTCAACACTCAACACCGACGAGTGCGGTGCCGCCACCGAGCCCTCGAACGGTCTCTTTGACGAGCTCGATCTGCCAGGATGGGACACTTGGTTCCATCACGCCGCGACAGCAGAGCCATGGGGAGCGATCTACTGCTGGATTCCGGGACCGTTCATACCATTCGCTCAAGGCGCCATCACCGTGATCCCCGTCCAGTGTGTGCAGTGGCTGGAGCCTTGAGGATGCGCGTCCGTTATGTTCGGGAAGGGGTGGCGCTCACCCCGAGGGCGGCTTTGCAGCCGCGCGATTTCGCTGCTTAAACTCAGGACGATCCAGCCGGAAGGTAAAATTCCCACATCATGAAAATCTTCATCGATTCCGCGGATGTCAAAGAGATCCGCGAGGCGGCCGCGCTCGGCGTGGTCGACGGCGTCACCACCAACCCCTCGCTCATCATGAAGTCGGGCCGCCCCTTCAAGGAGGTGGCGCTCGAGATCCTCTCCATCGTCGACGGGCCGATCTCGCTCGAAGTGACCGCGCTCGACTGCGAGGGGATGCTGAAAGAGGGGCGCGAGTTGGCGAAACTCCACCAGAACGTGGTCGTCAAGGTGCCGCTCATCCCCGAGGGGCTCAAGGCGGTCAAGATCTTCACCCGCGAAGCCATCAAGACCAACGTCACTCTCTGCTTCTCCGCGGGCCAGGCGCTGCTCGCCGCCAAGGCGGGCGCCGGCTACATCTCGCCGTTCGTGGGGCGCCTCGATGACATCGGGCAGACCGGGATGGAATTGATCCGCGAGATCAAGACGATCTACGACAACTACGGCTTCGCCACCGAGATCCTGGTCGCCTCGATCCGCAACCCGATCCACTTCAAGGACGCCGCGCTGATGGGCGCCGACGTGGCGACCGTCCCCTACTCTGTCATCAAGCAGCTCCTCAGCCACCCGCTCACCGACAGCGGCCTCAAGAAGTTCCTCGAGGATTGGGACAAGGCGAAGAAATAGTGATCTCGGCGCAGAAAACTCAGGGATGGCTGATTCTCGGTTTGGCGTTTGTCGCTATAGCCGAAGGATCGATTGGACGACTATTTGAACCGGGTCGTCCCCTCGGCATCACATATCTGTCGGGTGCGGTAGTCGGAATGGCGCTAATTTTTTCTTGGTACGCCATTGATGCGAAGCAGAGAAATTTCAAACGCAGCATTCCGATGGATATCGGAGTCGTCGGGCTGGCGATAGTCGCTCTTCCGTACTATTTCTTCAGCACCCGAGGAGTTCGAGGCGGACTGATTGCCACCGCGGTGTTTCTGCTATTGTCGATCGCAAGCTGGCTACTGACTGCAATCAGCGCACGCATCGTGTGGGTAGTGCTTCAACATCGGGTCTAAATGTAGCTCTTGCGCCCCGCATCGAAGGCGATCGGATGCTTGCGCTGCTCGAGGAGCGCGGCGTTGAATTGCGGGGCGTCGGGCAGCGCCAGCGGCTCGAGGTGGCCCCAATGGAACCACTGCTTCAGCTCGTGGGGCTGGCGCGCCAGCAGGCGGAGCAGGTCGACGAACTCGGGGCGGGGGGCGGCGGCGTAGAAGATCAGTTCGGCGCGGCGGAATTCCCGGCCGGTCCTGGGCGGGGTCGTGATCGGCCGGCCTCTCATCCCGCTGGTCACCGCCGTGTAAAAGCCGCGCGGTTCGCCCAGGGGATGGACGAAGACGTCGATCGGCGGCGTCCGCTCGGCGGCATCGTGGAACAGCTCGCCGGCGCGGCCGAAGAACGAGTCGTAGATCCGCTCGCGCCGCTCCGCGAGATCGGAGGCCGGCGGGAAGGAGATCGCGTCGCCGCTCGTCATCCGGCGATTCTATCCGCGCGGCGGCGGGCGATGGCGCGCCCGGGAGTTTTTCATCGGACTCGTCTCTCAATCATTTGTCATAGCGACCGCCGCGACGGCAGCAGCCCGCCCGCCACCAGCAGCCCCGCGGCGAGCGCGACCGCGATGAGGAGCGCGGCGAAGGCGGTCTCGACCCCGCTCACCACCTGCCGGTTGAGGAGCGCGGCGACCGCGCGGGCGCCGAGCGAGCCGGGCACCAGCATCGTGAGGCCCGGCACGATCAACACCGCGGAGGGGCGGCGGCGGAGATTCGCGTAAAGATTGCCGGCCAGCCCCAGCAGCAGCGCGCCGGCGAAGACGCCCAATTCGGGCCCCAGCCAGGCGCCGCCCCAGCGGGCGCCGAAGAAGCCGGCGAGGCAGGCGATCAGGATCGCGGCGAGGTCACGTCGCGCGGCGCCGTAAAGGACGGTGAGCGAGAGCGGCGCGGCGGCGAGCGCCAGCGCCAGCGAGAGCGCGCCGGGGGTGGCGGGCGCGGCGGCGACCGCCACGCCGGGGAGCAGCGCGCCCAGCCGGTCGCCGATCGCCACCCCGATCCCGAGCTGCAAGAACGCGATCAACGCCGAGGCCATGCGCGAGGTGCCCGAGGCGAGGTGGCGCATCGCCAATTCATTCATC
>JACXTT010008532.1_pt1 | contig 14201 bp, 5 predicted proteins | sample 9270951 | NCBI WGS metagenome assembly JACXTT01 (sample SAMN15532306, study PRJNA645909) | rock metagenome | isolation source: weathered quartz diorite | place: Puerto Rico | collected 2017-06-21 | reverse complement strand
CAATAGCAGCTAATGACGACGCGCAAGCAGCATCTACTGTAAAGTTACGGCCACCAAAATCCATACGGTTGGTGATACGGCCAGAGATTACGTTGGCCAGGATACCAGGGAACGAATCCTCAGTAGTTTTTGGCAAAGCTGCGTCAACTTCTGCAGGGATCTCGCCAAATACCTGTTTGTAATATCCCCTGAAGCTGTAGCTGTTGGCCAGGTCGTTACCGCCTTCGGCACCAATAATTACAGATATATTATCACGATCAAAATTACCGCTGCCATAACCCGCATTCTCCATAGCTTGCTTGGCAACCAGTAAAGTTAACAGCTGTGTTGGTTCGATTGCGGCCAGTGATTGTGGTGGTATCCCAAATTCCAGCGGATCGAAATCGATCTTCGGAATAAAACCACCCCATTTGGAGTGCGACATATCGTCTGCGGTAGATGCAGGATCGTAATATAAGGCTTTATTCCAGCGCTCATCAGGCACTTCGGTAACACAATCTTTTCCTAAAATGATATTGCGCCAGTATTCTTCAATATTTTTTGCTTCAGGGAAGATACAGGCCATACCCACAATAGCCACATCAAGCGAGCGTTCGGTTGATTCTGGTGCTGCGGGTAAAGCGGCTTCCTGGATAAGCTGATAGTTATTTTCAGCTACATCCTGGTGCAGTTCCAGCAGGGAAATAACTTTGTTATGCATCACAGCAACCTGACCGATCATGTACATACCCAGGCTAAGCTGATCGGCTTCGTTGATGGTTACCAATTCGTCGCCGCGACGCTCAATGCCTTTGGCGGCAATGCGCAACCTACCTACGTTAAGGCTTTCCAGTTTTTCCCAGATCTCTTTTTTATCGATACCGGCTTCCTGTAGTTTAGCTTTCTCTGTACTAAAGAAATCCGCGAATGCAGTGTTCAGGCAACGGGTCTCATGGCCCGGAGCTGTTTCCAGTAATACCGTATCTTTAGCCTGCAGCGCCTGTTCCTGAAATTTATCCTGAATGGCGCCAGTGATCACGGCTTCTTTAGTATATAAATAAGCAGTACCCATCAGCACACCCACTTTTACACCTTTGGCGGCTAATGGCGCAGCCATTACGGCGATAAAGGCCGTTGAAAATGCATCATGTATGCCACCGGCAAAAAATACGCTGATCTCTTCGGGCTTGTCTTCTTTTAACAGTCGCTCAATTTGTTTTTCCCAAAGCACCATGCTGGATAGCGGGCCAACGTGACCACCGCACTCACGGCCTTCAAAAACAAAGCGACGGGCGCCCTCTTTCAAAAACATGTCCAGCAGGGAAACTGAAGGGACATGTAAAAATGTTTTTATGCCCACTTTTTCAAGCGGTTTAGCCTGTGAAGGTCTGCCGCCTGCAATAAGTACTACAGGTGGTTTAGCTTCCAGGATGTATTGCATTTGCTCGTCGCGCAGTTCCTGTGGGGCAAAACCAAGAATACCAACACCCCAGGTTTTATCGCCTGCGAGTTTCTTGGTATCCATCACCAATTCTTTGGCGCGAGGTCCTTTTAATAATGACAGCGCGATGAACGATAAAGCGCCTGCTTCTGCCACAGCATCGGCAAAGGGAGCCACGTCGCTTACGCGGGTCATCGGGCCCTGGGCTATAGGATAGGTAATATTCAGGTCTTTAGCCAGCGCATTGTTTGGTCTGATTATGTTTAATGCACGTGCCTGGTTCAGGTGGCCATACATGGCTTCTTTGATACCAAATACGAGTTTGTTTAGTTTTTTGTAACGATTAACCAGATCGGTAGCCAGGGCAATGTCCTGGCCCATCGGGATATAGCTTTTATCTATCTGAAGATCGTTGAAATAAGCTTTAAGATCATTATAGGTAGCATTCTCAGGTAGCGCGGGAGAGTTCGGGCGAACCAGAACCCTGCAGTTGTCAATCAGTTTGGTTTCGGTACCGCTTAATTTGGTGCAAAGCTCTTTCAGCTCTTTTGGCGCAGAGCATTCCGGGAACAGAGCCAATTGACTATCGAGCACGATACCGGCTGCCCCTTGTGCAGATAATGCTGCCGCTGTATGTATACCAACACCACCTTGTACCCAAACCGGGATGTCTTTTACCTCCTGTATAACGCGCTGGAATAAGATGTATGATGATTCATAAGCCACATTGCCGGTACCTTCGTTTCCTTTAATGATGATGCCATCAGCACCCTGAGCTTTAGCCTGTTTGGCAGAAGCCAGATCATTTACCTGATAAATAAGCTGAGTGTTTTTAGGTTGTTTGATCTTTACCCCGAATGGAGCTATGATCATGCTCACCTGCTCAGGGAGTTTGATATCGATGATGTCGGCTCCGGTAAAACAAACACCAAAATCGATTGGGCTACGGCTTACTAAGTTTTTAAGCGCTTCTTCGGCGAGGGTTTTATTGAGCCCGAGGCTCAATACAGGAAAAGCTCCCGCGTGATGCAGATCAAGTGCAAGCGATACATCGGGTTTTTCGAAGGGGGTTAATCCAATTATTGCACGTTTTTTCATGATATAGGGTAGATAAAATGTTAAAATAGATGGCTATCTGCAAAAACTACCATACAAATCCCAGATGAGGATATACAGAACACTAAATATTATGGCAGATGAAAATAATAAATCAATCTTATACTTTAATCAAAAAGTAATAATTTAACAACAAAGACATCTTAATCTTATTAATTATACAATAATACCACTATATTTTTATATTTATGCACAGTGAATACAATGAACAGAAAAAGAACAAAATGAAAAAATGGCCATTAAACATATGTTAACAAGCTAATATTATGCTGTTTATCATTGAGGTTAAATGATTTACTGTAAATAATAATGATAATTATTGGTTAAAAAATAGATTCTCTTGAGTTAAATATCTTTATGAGGTGTAATTTTGACCAATTTGTTAATGTTTATTTAAAGCAGATTTTACTTTTGAATAATTGGCTTTGATTTTTAAAAATATAATATTAAAATATTGATATTCAGTTATTTGTACTTACATGGAAAGCCATTTATTCAACAAATGTTTGAGCATCAGGATTTTCTGATATAAAGGCAGGTAAGGGTTTACAAAGGCTTTTTGTGGTACTATTTGAAATTCATATTGCCTCTGGTGCTAAAAAAATAAACTAATGTGTAAGTATTTATTAAAATTCGATTAATGAAGAGGGTTTTTAGAGCTATTAGCTCTGCTTTTTATTCTGATTTGGTGTTTTAAGTGATGTGGAATCGGGTTTTTATAATGGGCAAACTCCCCAATTCTGCTTCAGATCAACTATCCAGTAACAACAAAGGCCGCTTAATGCGGCCTTTGTTGTTACTGGATAGTAGTATTGTTAATTTACATCAAACCAAAGTTTGGTGGTGAGTACATCGGCACCCTGATCGGCAACGGCTGCTTTATAGCTTGTGCCATTGAGTGATTGCTCGGTTCCGGGATAAATGAACCGTACCGGTATTTTTCCGTTCAATGTACCGGCAACTGCAGGTTGCAGCTGCGGGTAATCCAGGCGGCGCCATTCGGCAAAGGCTTCCAGACCTTCGCCAAATAAGGCTATCCATTTTTGGTTACCTATAGACTTTTTATAATTAGAAGCATCATATTTAACCGCTGCCGAATTAATATAAGTGGCAATAGCGGCATTACTAATGCCATATTGCTGCAACGAAGCTGTAACTGCCTGCGTATAGAAATCTGCAGCATTACCGGCTATAAAACCGCGTGCTACAGCTTCTGCCTGGTCAAACAATACCTCGGCATAACTGATGATCACTGCCGGAGCATGTGGTGCCCGGAAATAGGCTCCTGGTTTTGATGTTTTGGTAAAACCCAAACTGCTGGCATCACCAACCAGTAAACCATTGGGTATGCCCACATAAGTTTGCGGGGTGGCATCCTGGGTTGGAGTGGCATAAACAGGTAAACGCGGATCATTAAGCGCGAACAACTGATCAACTATAGTTTTACTGATCCGGTAATCATCGCGGGTATCAAACAAATTACTAATAGGGTTTTGGTTGGGCGAATCAACATAAACCAGTTGGGCTATCTCGCTGTTGGAGCTGATATATCCGCTGCCTTCGGCCTGGATATCTGCCAATACCTGTTTTGCTTTATCAGGCTCACGATCGGCAATACGAAGCGCTATACGCAAGCGCAGCGAATTGGCAAATTTTTTCCAGGAGGTTATATTGCCGCTATATATCGCATCGCCTAAAATAGCCTTACCCGATGGATTAAGCGAGGTTTGTGCTGCTTTCAAATCATCAAGCAGGGCAAAATAAACGTCTCTTTGCGCATCATATGCCGGGGTAAGGTACTGGTCGATGTTGATAGATTGCTTATAAGGTACGTCGCCATACTGATCGGTCAACAAAGTAAATACCCATGAGCGTAATACCAAAGCAACACCTTTATAGTTGGGATTGGCCTGGGCATCGGCCAGCTTAATAATCTGGTTCAAATTGATAATCCCTTTGGTATAAGCAGTTGTCCACAAGCCTTGAAAAGACGCATTGGTGAATATGTAACGGTCTGGATCGGTGTATTGTATCTTGGCCCAGTGCTGCACAAAAAGCAGGCTGGAACCCATGTTGTCTTCAACGCCCCAATAAGTATCAGCCATATTTTTGATAACCCCTGTAAGCAGGTAATCAGGTTGTGGGTTTTGTGTAGCATTAGGATTCTGGTTTATTTTTACCAGTTCTTTTTTGCACGATGCCAGCGACAATAACAAGGCGCCGGATAATATGATGGATGTATATTTAAGTTTCATGATCATTAAAATTTAAGGTTAACATTAAAACCAATGTTGCGTACGGTTGGGAGAGTCAGATCTTCCAGACCTTGTCCGTTGCCTGTATTAAAAGCGGTTTCAGGGTCGATGTTTGGTGCATTTTTATGGATGATCAATAAGTTACGACCCACAACCGCGAAGGAGGCTCCCTGGAAACCAATACTTCTGGCCCATTTTTGCGGTACGGTATAGCCCAATTTTATTTCCCTTAATTTAATATAGGTAGCATTGTAAACAAATGGCTCATCGGCATTGGTTAAGGATTTATAGTATGCTTGTGCCGGTAAAATGGTAGTGTTTTTACTGCCATCGGCTTTTACGCCATTATAAATTATACCATCATTGTATACCGTTACGCCGGCTGGGGCATTGCCGTTTACCTGCACCGCGGTGCCTGATGTATTATTGCCCGGATAGTAATAGCTTATACCGCCATTAGCTGTACCACGGCCCGGCAGGGTAGATGCCAGGATGCCCGTATTGGTACCTGTTTGATTTGTTCCTGAGAAAATAGAACCACCAATGTGTGCATCGATCAAAACGCTTAAATTGATACCTTTATAAGTAAAGCTGTTATTGATGCTACCTAACCAGTTTGGTGTAAACTTGCCTAAGTATTGTATAGTGGGGTTAATGGCAGGTGTTCCATCGGCATTTACAATTACTTGGCCGCTGGCATTACGCTGAAACGCGTTACCATAAATAGCGCCATAAGGTTGCCCAACCGCTGCCAGTACCTGTACAGTATTATCAGATCCTAAGATATAACTTTGCAAGCGACCTTCTTTATCCAGCGAAACCACTTTGCTCTTATTACGGGAGTAATTTACATTGATATCCCAGCTAAAATCTTTCAGTTTTACCGGTGTCAAACCTAATTGTACTTCTAAACCTTTGTTATTAATAGTACCGCCATTGATGAGTTTTTGATTATATCCCGTAGTTGGGCTCACATTAACTTTTAATATCTGGTTGTTACTATTGGTGTTGTAAACACTTGCATCTAAACGGATCCTGTCATTAAAAAAGCCCAGTTCAAAACCAGCTTCGGCCGAGGTGGTGGTTTCAGGCTTTAAATTAGGGTTCAGATCAACATTGTTTGCGCTTTGCTGCGGATTAGCATTAAATGGAGCAGTAAAATCATAAGTATTGATGAGCTGATACGGATCGGTCGCTTTGCCCACTTTTGACCACCCGCCGCGTAGTTTTAAGTAGCTTAATATATCGCTCTTAATATCCAGCGCTTCTGATAGCACCAAGCTACCATTAACAGAAGGATAAAAATAAGATAAGCTGGATGCCGGAAGGGTAGACGACCAGTCATTGCGGGCTGTAACGTTGATAAAAGCATAATTTCTAAAACCGATTTGCCCCGAAGCAAAGTAGCTGTATGTTTTATATTTACTAAAAGTGTTTGATGATATGAGCGGATCACGGGAGTTGCTTAAAGTATATAAACCGCTTACCGCCAATTTAGGCGCTTTCTGGTCATTATTCTCTAAGGAGTTGGCCCGGATATTACCACCAATTAACGCGTCGAGCGAGAAATCGTCATTCAGCTTTTTGGTGTATTGCAACCTGCCTTCGGTATTGGTTTCAGAAAAATCATAAGCATCTTCTTCGTATGAGCCGAATGGCGTACCATTGGTACCGTAAGCTATCCTTATTTTACGGCGGTCATTATAATAATCGGTACCGGTACGGAAATTTGCCGACAGGCCATCGATAATTTTATAGTTTAACTCCGCGCTACCAATAAAACGGTTGCGGGTTTGGCCAACTGTATTTTCATAAGCCTGAAAGTACGGGTTGCTGTAGTAGCTGTTATTCCAGTTAAAAGTATTGCCGTTGGCATCGCGGTAGTTTTTTAACTGGCTGATATCAACCTGACGGCCAAACCAGGTAAACTGCAGCATGGTACTGGTAGCACGTTTGCCCCCGGCGCCTGGTAAATTAGCGGCGTCATCTTTAATATAGTTGGCAATAGTTGTTAAAGTTAACTTGGGTGTAATTTTATAAGTGGCATTTAACAAGAACGAATTACGGCCTTGCTCGGTATTAGGAATTACGCCCGTTTGGTGCAGGTTGTTGTATGACAGTCGAAAATCATATTTATCGCCCGAACTGGCCAGTGATATACCATTATTAAGCGTAACACCGGTTAAAAAGAAATCTTTTACATTGTCAGGATGTGCTATAAAAGGTACGGGTGTGCCATTGGAGTTAAACTGTGGTATCAACTGACCATTCAAAGCCGGGCCCCAGCTTTCGTCAACACCATCATTAACGCCGCCGCCTTTACCATCCACATAGCTGAATTTTCCGTTGGAGCCTTGTCCGTATTCGTTTTGATATTTAGGCAAACCCAACAAGTTGGAGAACGAAGTGTTGGAATTGATGGTAACACCCAGACCCTTGGCGCCTTTACCGGTTTTTGTTTTGATGAGGATAACGCCTGCCGCCGCGCGTGATCCGTAAAGCGCAGCCGCGTTTGGTCCTTTCAGTACCGAAATGGATTCAATATCCTCGGAGTTAATATCCGAAATAGGGTTGGCAAAATCCCTTGAGCCACCTACACCTAATTGCTGGGTATTATCAACCGGCAAACCGTCAACCACAAACAGCGGCTGGTTATTCCCGGCTACAGAAGTTTCACCCCGGATAATGATACGTGATGATCCCATATCGCCCTGGCTGTTGGTTACATTTACACCGGCTATTTTACCGGCCAATGCGTTCACCAGGTTGGTTTCCTTAGCTTCCGATATATCTTTTGATTTTAAACCCTGTACGGCATAACCCAGTGATTTTTTATCTTTTGAGATATTGAGCGCGGTTACCACAACCTCGTTCAAAGCGTTAGCCTGCTCGTCCAGTATAATATGGAGCGATGTTTCGGCCCCGGTAACCGGTATTTCTTTAGTGGTAAAACCGATGTAAGTTATTCTGATCACATCATTCACTTTGGCGCTTAGGCTAAACCTGCCATCGCTGCTGGTTTGTACGCCGTTGGTTGTTCCTTTAACAGAAACACTTACGCCGGGCAAGGGGAGCCCGTCTGACTTGGCGGTCACCACCCCGCTTATTTTAACAGATTGCGCGGCAACCGTTTGGATGATGATGAAAGGCAACAGTATTGCCAGTAATAGTTTGTAATTTTTAAACATGGTAATAGATTGTGAATGTTAACGATACCATACAGTATCCTGAAAATTAAAGGCTTATCCCTCTGCCGATCGGGTGATCAGGTGGTTTATGCCATTTCGTTAAACTGTAAAAGTTTTGATTGTTGGATTTTGCTGTGTTGTTGAAGATAAAAGCCTGACCGACCTAAACAACGCTGTAGTTTAACAGCAGCAACACTTGTTTTGCATAGATGACATAGGGGTAGAAGCAGATATTAAAGTGTAAATGTTCAAAATAGAAGTGTTGTTTAAGAGTATGTAATTTGTTTTCATGTGCTTTGTGATTGCTGGTTAAATCGATATAGCATGTTGTTATAGCAGAATCAGAGGATTCTTACTTTGTTATTTAGTTTAGTGATGCCGTTTTATTGTTCACCAGAGCATCAACCGCTTTAACCATAGAAGCGAATTCCTGCTGATCATACAAGCGGGTGAGGTAAACGATGCGTCCATCACGATCGATCACCACATTACGGGTAACGCCGCTTTTCTTATTAGCAAACTTTCCAAAAATATTGGCCCCGGGATCAAGCGCCAGATCGTAAGTGATCTTCATATCCTGGTGAAATTTCTGTACTTTTTGCAGAGGCTCATCGCGGTCGACACCAATTAATACCAGGCCTTTGTTTTTGTAAGCTTCCCAAATGTCTTTTTGTAAATGGGGCATTTCCTGGCGGCACACGCTGCACCAGCTGGCGGTAAATTGTAGTATCACTACTTTGCCGCGTAACTGTTTTAAGGTTGTTTTGGTACCGTTGGTGAGTACCAGTTCAAAATCATCCGGTGCCTGTTCGCCAACTTTTACCAGGTAACCACGGTCGATATTGGCAGAGTCAACAGCCTGAGCCGATTGCGCACGGGCTGCAATACCGGTAAACAGGAAGAGAAAAGCTATGAGTAAAAATTTGTTGTTCATTGAATTTATTAAATAGGGCCTGCTATAATTAAGCGGGCAATAAAAAAATAATATATTTCAATTAAACAGAAAGAATAGGAGAGGATAGCAGAACAGCCTATAGCTGTGAGTGTGTGGACATATCATTATCTTTTCTGCAAGTTATTGCAGATAGGAATTAGCACCTTTATAACAATCTGTACAGGTTGCTAAGACATCACAGGGCCTTTCCCTCAGTCTTTCTGGATAATTAGAAAATGAAATAAAGAACGATTTCGGGTGCAAACATATAAATAATTCTACCAATTCCATAGACTTTATATAAAATTGATAATTTTCGCTTATTTCTTACAATTTGGTGGCAAAAGGATGGGGGAGACTCACCCTGGCATCGCTGCGCTCGCCGACCCTCTCTTCGGCTTCGCCGGAAAGAGGGTAGCGAGCTAATCTCTCCGTGCGTCATTGCGAGGAATGAAGCAATCCCAGATAGACAGGTCCGCTCTGTATAGTATAGAGATTATTAATATTTTGTTTGTTTTTTATAGGTATTAATGAGCTCCCTCCGGTCGGTTGTCTTCGTGCCTCGCAATGACGCGTTTTTAGGAACATTGAATACCAATTATCCACTACTTTTTAAAGTTACTGTCCCCTCAGGGTCTCTCGCACAGGACCCTGAGGTATAACGGGTTTAGAAACAACCTCAGGGTCCCTTTCAGGAGACCCTGAGGGGACTAAATTTCTTACAATCTGGTGGCAAAAGAAGGAGGATAGGACTTACCCCGCCACGCTTTGTAGCGACGCTCTCTTCAGCTTTGACGGAAAGAGAGTGAAGAAATAGCAATCAAAACCATGTCATTGCGAGGAGGAACGACGAAGCAATCTCGTAGCTGTTTATACCGATAAGAACGCGATGAGATTGCCGCGCTGCGCTCGCAATGACATGGTTTTGATTTGGCGTATGATCGAGATTTTTGTTTGGTATATCGTTATTTGAATACCAATTATCCACTACTTTTTAAAGTTTTAAAAATCGCCAAAAACAGATTAAAATTTGTTAAAATTGTTAGAATGACTTTTCTTTCGATTGGTTTTTAGCCTTTTTTGCCCTGTTCTTGATCAGGAAAATGTTAAAATCCAATGTTTAAAAAGTTTTTAAAGCGAGGCATGCAATAAAACATGATCATCATCAAACAAAAAATCAGGAAAACGATTAAGTAAATATTTCAAACGTTTTTGAGAAATGTGATCTTAAAAATGAGAGATTTGTTTTGGATCTGTAAGCAGGTCATTCACCAATTATACCTTCTGCAAACTATGCAATTAAAACGTAGCATTTATCTGTTAGGCTTACTAACTTTTGTTTACGCGGATAATTTCGCCCAAACCACAGCTCCTAAAAAACAACTGGATGAGGTTGATTATGTTGATCCGATAATAGGCACCTCTTTAAAAGGCTTTGCCAGGGATTTTGAGGCGGGCAATGGCGGTGGCGGTACTATGCCCTGTGTAAACGTACCCTTTGCCATGACCAATTTTGTAGCTCAAAGCCGCGAAAACAAAATGAGCTATATGGTATACCATTATGAGGATAGTAGGGTTATCGGTTTTACGGCCACTCACCAGCCCACCGTTTGGATGGGCGATTATGGTTATGTTTCGGTGATGCCGCAAGTAGGTAAATTGCGTGTTTTGCCCAAAGAGCGGGCGCTTACCTATAAACACACCGATGAAGTTGCCAAACCGTATTACTATTCGGTAAAGCTAAAGGCGACTGGCGCAGACAAGATCAAGGCCGAAATAGCGGGTGCCAATACGTCTGGCATGTTCCGGTTTACCTTCCCCAAGGCCGATCAGGCGCATATTATTATACAAGGTATCAACCTGAACCCCGAGCTTAAAGACTGGGCCAATGACTATACTGTGCGGTTGAAAAAGCTGAAAGGTTATGTACATGTAGATACCGTGAACAACGAAATAACAGGCTATAACCCCGACAGGCAATCGGCCCAGTTAGGTCCTGAGCTGAAGAATTTTAAAGGGTATTTTGTGATTAAATTCAACAAGCAGATCAAAAAATACGGCACCTGGGATAAACAGGTGATCAATAAAGGCAGTCATGAGCAATACGGTACCCGCATGGGCGCGTTCATATCGTTCCGCACCAAGGCCAATGACGAGGTGCGGGTTGTAGTAGCCACTTCATTTATCAGTTTGGATCAGGCCCGCGAAAATCTTAAAAAAGAGATCCCGGACTGGGATTTTGACCGGGTAGTGAAAAACACGCGCGACCAATGGCAACAGGCCTTAAAAGTTATACAGCTAAGCGGCGTGAGCAAAGATCAGCGGACGATATTTTATACCGCCTTATTTCATACCATGCTGTTTCCGAGGCAGTTTTCGGAGTATGGCAAATATTACAGCGCCTTTGACGATAAGGTGCATCATGGTATATCTTATAACGATTACTCCTTGTGGGATACCTTCAGGGCGCTGCACCCACTGTTAACGCTTACCCAGCCGCAGCGGGTTGACGGTATAGTGCAATCGCTGCTGCAGATGTACCAGGAGGGCGGCTGGATGCCCATGTGGCCAAATCCAACCTACACTAATATTATGATTGGTACCCACGGAGATGCTGTTGTGGCAGATGCCTATGTAAAAGGTTTCCGCGGATTTGATACCAAACTAGCTTATGAAGCCCTGCACAAAGACTCGTACGAAGCCCCAGATGGCGATACCCACAAACGCTGGGGCGATCGTGACCTGTGGACAAGCTTTGAAGCCCGTGGCGGTCTTACCAATTATCATAAATTGGGATATATACCCGTGGATAAAACACGGGAATCAGTTTCACGTACCATTGAGTATTCTATCGACGATTATTGCGTGGCCCAGGTAGCTAAAGGTTTGGGTAAGGAAGATGATTATAAACAGTTGATGACCTGGAGCAAAAACTACGGGAATGTGTATAACAAAGCAACCGGTTTTATGGCTCCGCGTAATTCCGACGGGCATTTTTCGGCCAAACCGGACTCTGGCTTTACCGAAGGTACCAAGTGGACCTATACTTTCGGTGCTATGCATGATATACCGGGGATGATCAAAATGATGGGCGGCGAAAAGGCTTTTGCCAATAAGCTGAGCCAAAATTTCAGCGGCGGGCACTACCGTGCAGATAACGAGCCTGGCCACCATTACCTGTACCTGTTCAATTACTGCGGCATGCCCTGGAGAACGCAGGAACTGGTACGTGAGCATACTTCAACACAAAACTTCAGGAATGCGGCTATCGGTATCAACGGAAATGACGATTGCGGACAGACCTCGGCATGGTATATTTTTAACGTGATGGGCTTTTATTCGGTTGCTCCTGCATCAGGAGTTTACAGTATAGGCGCGCCGCAGTTCCCGTATATGGTTTTGAATCTGCAGCACAATAAAAAGCTGATCATCAAGGCTACAGGTCTTTCGGCCAAGAATAAATATGTAAAAGAAGTAAGTTTTAACGGTACGCCAATAAAGGATTATACCATCTCGCACAAACAGATCAGCGAGGGCGGAACACTGGCCTTCACCATGACCGATAAACCGCAGAAACTATAAAACAACGTAAGTTGGGTTGAAAAGTGGGTTTACATAATTTGTGACATGTTTTTGATTAACTAATTGATAATCAAATATATAAATTGATTTTTACCCTGAAAAGTGTAAACCCATGTAAACCCACTTTTAATCAAATTACGCCTGTTTAATGAGCTTACTTAACGTGTGTTTGCTGCGACAGGCAGTATATAATATAGGTGTATGGTCAGTCGGCCGCCCGTGTAGAATCTCTGACCACCAGTTTGGATGGGAGGGTGATATTTTCCTTCTCCAGCTGTATGGGCTTACCTGCCAGGTGACCAAACAGAAGCTCGGCGGCTTTGCGGCCCATATCGTATGCCGGTTGTAAAACCGTTGTAAGCGGCGGGTTCAATATAGCCGCAGTGATCTGGTTGGTAAAACATACCACTTTGATATCATTAGGGATGTTCAGCTTCAATTCCTCACAAGCCAGGTAGGTGGTTGTCGCCAGGTGTTCAACTGTGGCAATAATGCCATCGGGTTTTATTTTGGCGATGTGCTCTTTTAAAAAAGCAATGTTTTCCTGGTTGTATTTATTGGAGCAGCTGATCACGTTTTGTTCCTGGTGTTTGATTTGATGCTCAGTCAGCGCCTTTTTGTAACCTCCTTCACGGGCCTGTAAAATGGAGGGGTAACCTTCGATGGTAACCAGCGAAATGTTTTTGCAGCCCTTTTCAAGCAAGTGTTTGGTAGCCATGTAGGCGCTGTTAAAGTCGTCAGTTTTAATCTTGGCTGTAGGGATATCTTCACAAACCCGGTCGAAAAAAACTACAGGCACTCCGGCTTGTTGCAGGTCTTGTATATGTCTTATATCCTTGGTATTGCTGGCTACGGACATTAATACGCCATCCACACGGCCGCTGCTGAGATCGTTAAACATCTGCGCTTCACGCTCGTAGCTGTCGTGAGTTAAATAGATGAGCGCGTGATATTTTTCCTGCCCAACAATACTTTCAATGCCATTGATAGCCTGGCTAAAAAAGCTATCAGCGATCTCGGGTATGATAATAGCGATGGTATTGCTCGACCGTTTCCGGAGGCTGCTGGCGTATGGATTAGGTACATAATGCAGCAATTTGGCGGTTTCTATAACCCTTTGTTTGGTTTCCTCACCAATGTCATGACTGTCCCTGAGTGCCTTTGATATAGTTGCAATAGATACATTTAACACTTTGGCTAGTGTTTTCATGTTTACTTTATTACTTTTTGCTTCGGCCATCGGGGTATTGGTATTTCGGAATTTTAACTATCTGTTAACTGATTTTTATCGCTAAACTATAAAAAAGTTTAGCAAGGTAATAAAATAGCGCTTAAAATATATGACGATAATACAGCTGTCAGTGATACAGTTTAAGTAAACGTTTAAGCAAATAAATACGGCATTTTTGATAAATCTGATTTTAAAAATGGACAAATTTGTATAACACAGCTATAAAAACCAGCTATAAAGGATTGTTTACCAATTATATTTCCTTTTAAATTATCAATTTATGAGCAAGATAATCGGAACGCCTGAACAGGGGCCGCGAAAGTCCATAGAAGAATGGCAAGATGATTTATTAGTTTGTTACCCCGATGCCGATGCCATAGCCGCCGGCAGGGATACGCAAGCATATCGTGACTACGAAGCTACCACAAAAGATAGTGTACGGGAGTTTTACCGCTTACAGCACATCAATCAAACT
>JACXTT010008531.1_pt1 | contig 14202 bp, 12 predicted proteins | sample 9270951 | NCBI WGS metagenome assembly JACXTT01 (sample SAMN15532306, study PRJNA645909) | rock metagenome | isolation source: weathered quartz diorite | place: Puerto Rico | collected 2017-06-21 | reverse complement strand
AGGATCGGACCACCGTCGAAAATGTCGACGTAATCGTCGGCCTCGAAACCCTCTTCGGTCAGCAAGTTGAAGGCCAATTCGCCGTCCGGGTGAATCTGGCCCATCACCGCTTGCGCGTCGCCCGGCAGCAGCGGCACGTAGACGGGATAGTGCGGCATCAATTCGACGATCAGGGTGCGGTTACGCGCGCCGCCGATGATGCGCTCGGCCTCGAGGAAATCCATTTTAAAGAATTTGCGGCCCAGCGCATCCCAGAACGGCGAGTTGCCGGCGTCGTCGGTCAGTCCCGCCAACGGTACGAAGAAACGGTCGCCGAAACGCTGCGGCGCCAGCACGGCGAACAACAGCCGCGCGCGCGACAGCAGCGCCGCCTCGACGGCCGCGCCCTGCCGTTCGCGCACATGAAAACCGGACAGTTGCGAGTATCCCGTCAGCTCCGAACACAGGGTCAGCGCGTGCACGCTGTGGCTGATGTTCAGGTCGCGCGAGACTTGCTGGATGACGTCGTTGCGGAACGAGAAATAGGTGCCGTTCGAACCGGCCGAGGCGTGGATGGCGGCGGTGCCGGCCAGCTCGCCCGTGGCCTGGTTCTCCAGCACGAACAGATACGATTCTTCGCTGGGGATGTCGACCTGCGCGGCGAAGGAAGCGATCGAGCGCTCCACCGCGGCGGCGATTTTTTCGCGGGTGCGGGGCACCGTGTGCACCCCCGGCGTGACCACCGCCGCCAAGGTTTCGAGGGCGGCGACGTCGAGCAGTTCAGCCGGGCGGACAATGTGCATGCGCGCTCCTGGGGGCGTTCGTCGTTTAAACCGCGGCGGGCGTTTGGGCGGCCTTAGCTTCGGCGTCGGCTTTGACGACGGCATCGGCGGCGGCGCGCATGATGCGGTCGGCCTCCGCGATCTGCGCATCGCTGACGATCAGCGCAGGCGCCAGGCGCACCACATCGGGACCGGCGATCAGCAGCATCAGGCCCAGGCCTTCGGCAGCTTTCGTAAAATCCTTCGACCGTCCTTTGAAGGTGTCGGCCACCGGCAGGCCGATCAACAGGCCCATGCCGCGCGCCTTGCCGAACAGCTGCGGATAGTCTTCGCCCAGCTTGCTCAGATTGGCCATCAGTTTGGCGGCCGCTTCTTTGACGCGCGCCAAAAACGCCGGGGTGTTGATGGTGTCGATGACGTTCAGGGCGACGGTGGCTGCCAGCGGGTTGCCGCCGTAGGTGGTGCCGTGCGAGCCGACGCCGAAGTGCTCGGCGATCGCCGTGGTGGTCAGCATGGCGCCGATCGGGTAGCCGTTGCCCAGCGCTTTTGCGGTGGTCAGAATGTCCGGGGTGACGCCGAACTGCATGTAGGCGTACAGGGTGCCGGTGCGGCCCACGCCCGATTGCACTTCGTCGAACACGAGTAAGGCGCCGGTTTCGTCGCAGCGCTTGCGCAGCGCTTGCAGATAGTCGGCCTGGCCTGGAATGACGCCACCCTCACCCTGGATCGGCTCGACGATGACGGCGGCGACATCGTCGGTGATGGCGGCAATCGCCGCGTCGATGTCGTTGTACGGGATGTGGTTGATTTCCTGCGGCAGCGGCTCGAAGCCTTCGGTGTATTTCGGCTGGCCGCCCACCGACACGGTGAACAGGGTGCGGCCGTGGAAGGACGACAGGCAGGAGACGATGCGCGATTTGTGCGGACCGAACTTGGTGTGCGCATATTTGCGCGCCAGCTTCAGGGCTGCTTCATTGGCTTCGGCGCCCGAGTTGCAGAAGAAGGCGCGCTCGGCGAAGGTCGCTTCGGTCAAGGCCGTGGCCAGGCGCAGCACCGGCTCGTTGGTGTAGCCGTTGCCGAGGTGCCAGAGGGTGTTGATCTGGCGGGTCAGCGCGTCGACCAGCACCGGATGGGCGTGGCCGAGGCTGGTGACGGCGATGCCGGCCGTGAAGTCGAGGTAGTGCTTGCCCGCTTGATCCCACAGGTCGAGGCCGGATGCACGCACCGGCACCATGGCGGCGGGGGCGTAGGTCGGCACCAGCACCTCGTCGAAGGTGGCCCGGGTGACTGGCAAGGTGGTGACTCCGGAATCAAGCTTTGCGTTCATGGCGATTTCCTCTTCTTCGATGATGGGGCGCTCCCGGGCACGGTCAGCCGGGTGTGTGCCCCATTATAGGAAAGGACCCGTCCGCCTTCTTTTCTCCAGGCGACAGTTTTTTTCGTTTTTTACGGCATGACTGAAATGCAAGCCGTGGTCAGTTCGACAATTTGCGCTGCCGCTCTTCGCGCGGGGTGTTGCCGAACAGGGCGCCGAAGGCCGTCGAAAAGTGCGAGCCGGAACTGAAGCCGCACATCAGGCCCACCTGCACGATGGAGTAATTGGTGTCCAACAACAATTGGCGCGCCCGTTGCAGCCGCATTTCCAGGTAATAGCGCGAGGGCAAAGTCCCCAGGTATTGTTTGAACAAGCGCTCCAGCTGGCGGCGCGACAAATTCACCAGGCCGGCGATGTCGTCGGTCGACAGCGGCTCTTCGATATTCGCTTCCATCAGGGTGACGGCTTCGCTCAGTTTCGGCTGCAAGGCGCCGAAGCGGGCTTGCAGAGCGACACGTTGGCGCTCCTGGCTGCCGCGCACGCGGTCGATGCACAGGGCTTCCTTGATTTGCGCCTGCAGGCCGGCGCCAAAAATGGCTTCCACCAGGGTCAAGGCGAAGTCGATGCTGGCGGCGCCGCCGCAGCAGGTGAGTTTGTTGCCGTCGATTTCGTACAGATGGGGGGTCATGACGGCGTGGTCGGCGCTGGTCGGCACCCCGGCGTACAGGGCCCACGGCAAGGCGGCGCGCACACCGTTCAGAAAGCCGGCCTCGGCCAGCCACAGCACGCCGGCGCCCACCCCGCCCCAGACGCTGGCGGCGCGCAACCGTTCCATCACTCGGCGCAAATTCGCCGGTTTGCGGGCGGCTTCGGTATCGTCCGCCACCAGCAACACCAGTTGCCAGTGCTGCAGGGCGCCGGCGATGAATTTGTCCGGGCTGACCACGTCCACGTGCAGGCGAGCAGGACCGAGCAGCTTGGCGGCCAGGCGCAGCGGTTGCACCAGGCCAGACCAACTCAAACTGTCCGGTTCGCCCGCGTTGAGCAGCAGGATGCGCAGCGGCCGCTCGGCCGCCAGCGCGGCCAGCGCGGCAAACTCGGCTTCGGCCATCGTGGCTTATTCGGGCGCCAGGGCGGCCGCCGGCCGTGGCGTGGCGGCGTTCCACTGGCTGACGATCATGCCGGCGATCAGCATGGCGGCGCCCAGCCAGCCGCGCGATGTCATCGTTTCACCCAGCAGGAAGTACGCGAAGAAGGCGGCGGCGGCCGGTTCGAACGAGTAAATGATGGCCGCTTCATTGGCGGTGGCGCGCGCCTGGCCCCAGCTTTGCAGGGAAATGATGGCGGCGGTGGCGACCACACCCAGGTACACCAGGTTCAGCGTGTATTTGGCCAGGCCCTGCTCGATGTATTCCCAGTAATTGGCGAAATCCTGGCCGGCGTCGATGGTGGTTGTCGGCACTTCTCGCGCCAGCAGCCAGATGGCGGCGCAGAGGGCGACGGTGATGATCTGCGCGGCCGTCAGGGTCATCAGGCGCGAGGCGCGGCGGGTGCGGAAGGCCATCATCTTGATATAGATGGCAAACGCAATGGCGCTGGCGAGAGCAAAAGTGTCGCCGCGGCCCCAGCTGCCGCCATCCCAGCACAGCAGCGCCAGGCCCGACACGGCCAGCACCAGGGCGAACACGATGCGCTTTTCCGGCAGTTTGCCGGCCAACATGTCCAGCAGCGGCACCATCAGCACGGACAGGCCGCAAATAAACGCGTTGCGGTTCGAGCTGGTCAAGGCGAGTCCTTCGACCTGAAACACGAAGCAGAAAAACAGCAGCACGCCCAGCAGGCCGCCGGAGACCAGGTCGTCGCGGCCCGGTTTCCATAAAAATGGCGAGAGCAGCACGCCGGCGATGGCAAAACGTAAAAAAATGATCCACTGGGCCGAGAAGTGCAGGGTCAGCTCTTTCATGGCGGGAAAAGTGGTTCCCCAAACCAGGGTGACGAGGAGCAAGGCAAGAATGCCCCGTAAGGTGTGCGTCATAACAATCTCTCGGCGTCTGGTGAATGTGGCAATCCCCGTATGGTAACTGTCTCTGCCGCAAAACGCGAACCGCCCCCCGGAACTGCGCGGCGGGATTTATAATCCATGGATGGGGGAACGATATCTAAGAAGTATCCGCTTGCTGGCGGAATGCATGCAGGGCTTCGAGCGCTTTTCGGGCGAATCGGTGCGCCGCTGCGGGCTGACCCACGCCCAGTTCGACATCATCGCCACCCTGGGCAACACGCAAGGCATGAGCTACAAGGAATTGGGCGAACGCACCCTGATCACCAAGGGCACCATGACCGGCGTCATCGAACGGCTCGAGCAAAAAGGCTTGGTGGCGCGGTGCCGCAGCGGCGACGACAAGCGCTCCTTCTTCGTCAGCCTGACACCAGAAGGGGTGGCGATGTTCGAGCTGGCCTTCCCCGCCATGGTCGAGGATGGCAAGCGCCTGTTCGCCGGCTGGGACGAGGCCGATTTCAACGCCCTCGACGGCATCCTCGGCAAACTAAAGGGCACCATCGCCAGCGTTTCCTGCCCACATTCAACTACCGTAACCACTGACAACAAGGATTTCACTTGAAAACTGCCCTGCTCGACGGCGTCACGCCGGCCAAGATCGACAAACAAATCATGGGCAATCTCTTGCTCGATATTGCTTCCGCCGACGACGTGCGCCAGGAGCGCATGCTGATCGGCGTGCGCAACGAAGACGGCGACATCTACCGCCTGATCGGCGCCGCCAAGGCGAACAACTACACCAACGCAATCGAAGAGCTGGAAGACTTGGGCATGGTCGATGAACTGAAAGAATCCGACGGCACCGAGGAAGGCTGCGACGCCATTTTCAGCGGCGGCGACGTCGAATAAGTCGTGACTTGATGCCATCGGGAAATATTTAGCGCTGCACCACCATGCCAGGGGTATAATTTTTCGATGGACAGACTCGACGCTTTCAAGAAAATCGCCGCGCAGGCGCAACGGGGCGAGCTCAGCTTCCCCACCAATGTGGACGCCACATTGAAGCTGCAACGCGCCCTCAACGACGCCGACCTGCATGCCGACGACGCCGCCCGCCTGGTGCAGGCCGAGCCGCTGCTGGCGGCGCGCACGGTGGCGATCGCCAATTCGGTCACCTACAACCGCTCCGGCAAGCCCATCACCACGGTGCGCGCCGCCGTGCAGCGGGTCGGTTTCCGGGTTTTGAATGCCCTGGCAGCGGCTGTCATCGTGCGCCAGCTCGACAGCAAAATCACCGACCCGGCCCTGCGCGCCAAGGCCGATCAACTGTGGAAGCACTCGGCCCACGTGGCGGCGCTGTCGCAACTGATCGCCAAGCGCATCAGCAAGGTCGACCCGGAAACAGCCATGTTCGCCGGCATCGTCCACGAAGTCGGCGCCTTTTATATGCTGTCGCGCGCCGCCGAGTTTCCGGGCGTACTGGACGGCGAGCCGGACGAATGGATCGAATTCGGCGAGATGGCGATCGGCCGCGGCGTGCTGCTGAAACTGGGCGTGCCCGCTCCCGTGATGGAAGCCATCGAAGCCATGTGGGAAGGCATGCGCGCCCTGCCGCCGGAAACCCTGGGAGACACCCTGATGCTGGCCAACGATCTGGCCCCCCTGGACTCCCCCCTGCACGTCCGCGCCGGCGCCACCACCCGCCAATCGGCCGCCACCGTCGATTTCGTCGTCGGCGAAGGCACCCTGGCCGAGATCCTCGCCGAAGCCAAGGAAGAAGTCGACAGTCTCACCGCCGCCCTTTTTTAGCAACCACGCGGCCAAGCCTCTCAGCCGCCTTTCACTCAAAAAATCATCTGGCTCCGCCAGTGATTTTTTGCTGACTGGTTCTGCGCCTTTCAGCCGGTTTTCAAGATTTCGACTAACAAGTAAGCTCGAAAGTAGGGATGCACTTTCGGGCTCACCAAAAAAATGCCCGCTCTCGGAAGAGCGGGCTGAAGTCCAAAACTAGGGATGTCCTGAAAGAGACAGTTCCACTTTAAGACTTATGTGTTACGCGTTCTGTGCGCCATCCCACACAGAACGCAAAAATTGTCAAAAAATCGGAAGCTGCCTTGTTTTTTTGTGCATCAATTAAAAAAAGCCGCTTTAACACGGCTTTTTTGGCTTCATGGCCCTATCACACTTTGCGGCGTCGGGCGACCGCGGTTCCAGCCAAAGCCAAGCTGATCAAGGCGAGAGACGCAGGTTCTGGTACCGAGGCCTCAAGTGACGAATCAGCGAAAAAGAAACCGCGCTCACTTGACGTGATGCCGACTGAAATACGACCGTCCGCGTTCAAATCGGCCAGCGAGGCGGCATTGAGGATAATCGTAAAATAATTTCCGGCTGGCGCAGGATCGTTCCGCGTGCCATTAGTAATATCGGAAAACGACACGGATTGAGTACCGATGGTGAGCATACCGGTTTCGTCCATATTATTGTCGGTTAAACGCACTGTGAGCTTTGCGTGAGCGAAGACGGTCGAACCGATGATGAATCCCTGATCCGTAAAGATGTGTTCGTATGAGTACGGGTTGTTGACGTTGACCTGGATATCTGGATTTGCGGCGATAAAGTCGATGACGGACGCGCTGGCCTGCCCTGCGGCAAAAAGTGCTGTCGATAAGGAAAGCGCGGACAAAAGTTTGGAGAGTTTCATGACATTCCCTGGAAGTGTAATTAATGGTTTTTTTGCACAGGAAGAGATGCAAAAACCATACCAGTTCATGTAACCAAAGGGCTTTGCGGCGCAATTAATATAAGAGAAAGGTAAATACGCCAAGCAGTGTAAATATTTTCGACAAATAAATTTCGTTTTTTCAATTCCTTGTGGAACTTATTATTACTTTAAAGATTGTCAATTTCAAGGTGACTAAAAAAACCGCGCCTGTCGGAGCGCGGTTTAAGCACTGTTCAATCACAGCCTTGATCAAACAACCGCGCCATCCGTCTCGTCCGTTTCTTTGACCGGCTTGATCAAATCCTCACGCTTCACACCCAGCCACATGGCGATCGCCGCGGCAACGAACACCGACGAGTAAATGCCGAACAAGATACCGATGGTCAGCGCGATGGCGAAGTAATGCAGTGTCTGGCCGCCCAGGAACAGCATCGACAGCACCATCATCTGGGTACAGCCGTGGGTGATGATGGTGCGCGAGATGGTGCTGGTGATGGCGTTGTCGATCACCTCGGTGACGCTGGCGCGGCGCTGCTTGCGGAAATTTTCGCGGATCCGGTCGAAAATCACCACCGACTCGTTGACGGAATATCCCAGCACGGCCAGCACGGCAGCCAGCACGGTGAGCGAGAACTCCCACTGGAAAAAGGCGAAAAAGCCGAGAATGATGACGACGTCGTGCAAGTTGGCGACGATCGCCGCGACGGCGAACTTCCATTCGAAGCGGATGGCAAGATAGATCATCACGCCAATCACCACCATCAGCAGCGCGTTCACACCGCTCTGGGCCAGCTCGTCGCCCACTTGCGGACCGACGAAATCTTTCGATTGCAGGGACAGCACTTCGGCGCCGGCTGCATTCACGCAAGCCTGCTTCGATACCGGCTGGCCGTTGACCACGCTGTCGATCTGCTTCGGGCTGCCCTGTTCGGCGGCGCACAGGGAATTGAAAACGCGGGTCGAGCCGTCGCCGCTACCCTGGCCCTTCAGCACGGGCAGGCGCAACATGATGTCCTGGGCGGTGCCGAAGCTGGTCACCTCAGGTTGCTCGTAGCCCAGGCTTTCCAGGTTACGGCGGATTTTTTCCTGGTCGGCCGCGTGCGGGTAACGCAGTTCCAGTTTGGTGCCGCCGGTAAATTCCACCGAGAGGTGCAAACCCTTGTGAAACAGGAAAAACACGGCAGCGACGAAGGTCAGCGCGGAAATCACGTTGAAAATCAACGCGTGGCGCATGAAGGGGATGTCGCGCTTGATTCTGAAAAATTCCATCTCGAATTCCTTTTAACTTTTATTACTTCTTGATGGAAACCACGCCGGGCGTCCACACGGTGCCGATGGCGATCTTGCCCAGCTTTTTCTTGCGGCCGTACCAGAGGTTGACGACACCGCGGGAGACGAACACGGCCGAGAACATCGAGGTCAGGATGCCCAGGCAGTGCACCACCGCAAAGCCGCGCACGGCGCCCGAACCGAACACGAGCAGCGCCAGGCCGACGATCAGGGTGGTGACGTTGGAGTCGAGAATGGTGGCCCAGGCGCGATCGAAGCCGGCGGCGATCGCCTGTTGCGGGGCGGCGCCGCCACGCAGTTCTTCGCGGATACGTTCATTGATCAGCACGTTGGCGTCGATCGCCATACCCAGCGCCAGCGCGATAGCGGCGATGCCCGGCAGGGTCAGAGTCGCTTGCAGCATCGATAGCAGCGACAACAGAAACAGCAAGTTGCACGCCAGTGCGATCACGCTGAAGAAGCCGAACAGCTGATAATAAATGATCATGAAGATGGCGATGGCGATAAAACCGTACACCGTCGAATACAGACCCTTGGCGATGTTTTCGGCGCCCAGTTGCGGGCCAACCACGCGCTCTTCGACGAATTCCATCGGCGCCGACAAGGCGCCGGAGCGCAGCAGCAGGGCCAGTTCGCTGGCGCGCTCGGGGGTGCCCATATTGCTGATCTGGAAGCTGCTGCCCAGTTCGCTCTGAATGGTGGCCACCGAGATCAGGTTGTACTTGCCCTTTTCCTTGAGCAGGATCGCCATTTTCTTGCCGATCCGCTCGCGGGTGGCTTCACGCATCTTGCGGCCGCCGTCGCCGTTCAGGTCGATGCTGACGGCCGGCTGCTGGTTCTGGTCGAAACTGGCCGAGGCATTCGAGATGTATTCGCCGGTCAGGACGATGTCCTTGTACAGCACCGCTGGGGCGGCCGGGCCGCTGGTGAATACTTCCGAATTCAAGGGAATGGCAGCCGAGGTCTCGGTGCCCGGAAGCACGGTCTCGTCGACCATGCGCAGTTCCAGGGTGGCGGTACGGCCGATGATGTCCTTGGCGCGGGCGACGTCCTGCACGCCAGGCAACTGGATGACGATGCGGTCCGGGCCTTGCTGCTGGATGATCGGCTCGGAAACACCGAGTTCGTTGATGCGCTTCGACAGGGTGGTGATGTTTTGCTTGACGCCCTCTTCCACCGTGCGGGTCAGCGCGGCCGGTTTCAGGGTGACCACCAGTTTCAGGTCGCTGCCGTCGGCGGCGTCGGCGAATGCCAGGTCGGCCATCTGCGAACCGAGTGTGTTGCGGGCCTGGGTGCGGGTGTCGGCATCGCGGAATTTGACTTCCAGGGTGTTGCCGACGCGCTCGATACCGGCGTGCCGGATGTTTTTGTCGCGCAAGGTCGAACGCACGCTGGCCTGCAAGCCTTTGATCTTGTTTTCCAGCACAGCCTTCGCATCGACCTGCATCAGGAAGTGCACGCCGCCGCGCAAGTCCAGTCCCAGGTTCATCGGCAGGGCGCGAATCGCCTGCATCCAGGCCGGGGTGTTTTTGACCAGGTTGACGGTGACGATGTAATCGGGATCGGCAGGATCGCGGTTGAGGTCGCGCTCGAGCGCCAGCTTGGCCTTGAATTGCGCATCGGTGGTGGGGAAACGCACGCGCACCGAGGTGGCCGCGCCCTGGCCGTCCAGGCTGACGCGGTCGGGCGCGATGCCGTCTTGCTTGAGAGCCTGAGCCACTTGCGCGCTGGTGTCGCTGGTGATCTTGACCGTCGCCTTGCCCGTCGTCACTTGCAACGCGGGCGATTCGCCGAAGTAATTGGGCGCCGTGTAGAGCGCGCCGAACAGCAGCGCGATGGCGATCAGGAGGTATTTCCAGAGAGGATAGCGATTCATAATGTTCCAGCGTTCAAGCGGGTTGGCGAGCAGGCGTACGCGACTACGCGGCCGGCAGGCCGCGACCATCGATGCAGCTTACAGCGACTTCAGGGTGCCCTTCGGCAGCAAGGTCGTGATGGCCGACTTTTGCACCACGATTTCGGTGTTGGTGGCCACTTCGATGGTGACGTAGCCGTTGTCGGTGACCTTGGCCACTTTGCCCAGCAGTCCGCCGGCGGTGATGACTTCATCGCCCTTGGCCAGCGCATCCATCATCGAACGCTGTTCCTTGGCGCGCTTTTGCTGCGGGCGGATCATCACGAAGTACATCACCACGAACATCAAAATAAATGGTGCGATGGTGGTAATGCTGCCCATCATGCCAGGATCGGCGGCGGTGCCAGCCGTGGTGGCTTGTGCATAAGCATTGGAAATGAACACGTTTACTCCAGTTATCGATATTACTTGGTTAAAAAAGCAGCGCTATATTCTAGCATCGGGGAGAACCGGCGAACCAGTTCCGGGGGTAGATGGCCGCTGTATTTGTTTATACAAGCGCCTTCCAATGCAATTAGTACTTCCAACCGACATGTCCAAACCGGTTGGGCCACGCCCCGAGGCGACAGCCGATCCGCATCGGGTTTGCGTCATCCTTTAAAAATCATCTGGCTTCGCCAGTGATTTTTTCTGACCGAAACCAAACAAAAGTAGGGGTGTACTTTTGTTTGCACGTACCTACACGCCCCTGGCGCGGTCTGCGTTGAACTGGACGCGGAAACCCTGGAAATTATCCGCATCGATGGCATCGCGCATTTCCTGCATGATTTTCAGGTAGTAATGCAGGTTGTGGATGGTGTTCAGGCGCGCGCCCAGGATTTCCTTCGAGCGATGCAGGTGGTGCAGGTAGGCGCGCGAGAAATTCTTGCAGCAGTAGCAGGTGCAGCTTTCGTCCAGCGGCGCCTGGTCATCTTTATAGCGGGCGTTCTTGATCTTGACGTCGCCAAACCGCGTGAACAGCCAGCCATTGCGGGCGTTGCGGGTCGGCATGACGCAGTCGAACATGTCGATGCCGTTGGCCACGCCGGCCACCAGGTCTTCCGGCGTGCCCACTCCCATCAGGTAGTGGGGCTTGTTGGCCGGCAGGCGCGGGCCGACATGGGCCAGCATGCGCATCATGTCTTCCTTCGGCTCGCCCACCGACAGGCCGCCGATGGCGATGCCGGGAAAATCGATGTCTTCCAGGCCGGCCAGCGATTCGTCGCGTAAATGTTCGAACATGCCGCCCTGGACGATGCCGAACAGGGCGTTCGGGTTCTCGCCGGACTTGAATTCGTTCATCGAACGCTGGGCCCAGCGCAGCGACATGCGCATCGATTTGGCCGCCTCTTCGCTGGTGGCCGGACGGCCGTCGATTTCGTAGGGCGTGCACTCGTCGAACTGCATGACGATGTCGGAATTGAGCGATTTCTGGATCTGCATGGAGATTTCGGGCGACAAAAACAGCTTGCTGCCGTCGATCGGCGAAGCGAATTTGACGCCCTCTTCCGTGATCTTGCGCATCGCGCCCAGAGAAAACACCTGGAAACCGCCCGAATCGGTGAGAATCGGCTTTTGCCAGCCCATGAAGCCGTGCAGGCCGCCGAACTTGTCGAGCACCTGGGTGCCGGGACGCAGCCACAGGTGAAACGTATTCCCCAGGATGATCTGGGCGTCGATCTCGTTCAGTTCCAGCGGCGACATGGCTTTCACGGAACCGTAGGTACCGACCGGCATGAAGATCGGCGTTTCAACGGTGCCGTGGTTGAGTTTCAGCCGGCCGCGGCGGGCGTGCGACAAGCCGCTGCTGTCGGTTTTAAGTAGGGTGAATTCAAGCATCGGGGTCTATCGTGAAGTGGTGGTCAGCAGCATGGCGTCGCCATAGCTGAAAAAACGGTATTCGTGGGCGATGGCGTGGGCATACGCGGCGCGGATCTGCTGATAGCCGGCAAACGCCGACACCAGCATCAACAGCGTCGATTTGGGCAGGTGAAAATTGGTGATCAGCCGCGTCACCGTCTTAAAAGTGTAGCCGGGGGTGATGAACAGATTGGTGTCGGCGCTGCCGGCCACCAGCTGGCCCGATTGCGAGGCCGATTCCAGCGCGCGCATGCTGGTGGTGCCGACTGCGACGATGTCGCGCCCGGCCGCTTTTGCCGCCCGCACGGCGTCCACCGTCTCCTGCGGCATGGTGTACCACTCGCTGTGCATTTTATGCTCGGCCAGCACTTCGACCCGCACCGGTTGAAAGGTGCCGGCGCCCACGTGCAGGGTGACAAAGGCGAAGTTGACGCCCTTCGCTTTCAATTTTTCCAGCAGGGCGTCGTCGAAATGCAGGCCGGCGGTGGGCGCGGCGACGGCGCCGGGCGACTTCGAATACACGGTCTGGTAGCGCTGCTCGTCGAAGGCGTCGGCCGTGTGGTCGATATACGGCGGCAGCGGCAGGCGGCCGTGCGCTTCGATCAGTTCGAACACGTCGGCTTCGAATGTGAGCGTGAAAAACTCGCCGGCGCGCTCGCCGACGGTAACGTCGAAGGCGTCGGCCAGGCGGATGCGGTTGCCCGGTTTCGGCGACTTGGAGGCGCGCACCTGGGCCAGCACGGTGCGGTTGTTGAGCACCCGTTCGACCAGCACTTCGACCTGGCCGCCGGATTCCTTGACGCCGAAAAAACGCGCCTTGAGCACGCGCGTGTCGTTCATGACCAGCAGGTCGCCGGCCTGCAGCAGGTCGACGATATCGGCAAACTGGCGGTCGATGATGGTGTCGCCGTCCAGGTGCAAGAGGCGCGAGGCGCTGCGTTCGGCCAGCGGGGTCTGCGCAATTCTCTCGGGCGGCAGGTCGAAATCGAAGTCGGAAAGGCTGTACATGATAGTCGTTTGGGGTAATCGGCGGAGCATGCCCTGCGCACGCCTTGCGAGCGGGGTTCACGGGGCAGGCTTCTGCGCCTTACAATAGTGGTATCGCGATCGATGGCGTGCATTCAAGCGCCAGGCAACCCTCTATTTTACGCCACTTGCCCCGCAAGTTGGGCATCCGCCGCCATTCATGCCATCCCCCAAACCCAAAGCAGCGCCAAAAGCAGCTCCCAGGACCAACGAAACCAAGCTCGCGCGGCTGGGCCTGCGCTCGGACATGGACCTGGTGCTGCACCTGCCGATGCGCTACGAAGACGAGACCGTCATCGTGCCGATCCGCGAAGCGTGCCTGCGCGGCGGCCACGTGTCGCAGGTCGAGGGCATCGTCACCAAGAACGAAATCAGTTTCAAGCCGCGCCGCCAATTGCTGGTGACGATCGCCGACGCCACGGGCGACCTGCTGCTGCGCTTCATGAATTTCTACGGCAGCCAGGTGCGACAGCTGGCCGAGGGAACCCGCATTCGCGCGCGGGCCGAGCTCAAACACGGCTTTTTCGGCGCCGAGATGGTCCACCCGGTCTATAAAGTCGTTAACGAGGGAGCGCCGCTGCCGAACGTGCTGACGCCCATCTACCCGTCCGGCGAAGGCCTGTCGCAAACGATCCTGCGACGTGCGATCGGCGAGGCGATGGGCCGTATCGACTGGACCGACACCCTGCCGGCCCACCTGGTGCACGCCATGAACCTGGCCCAGTTCGAGCCCTCGGTGCGCCTGCTGCACACGCCGCCCCAGGAAATCGACGAAAACGCCCTGATGGACCGCTCGCACCCGGCCTGGGTACGCATGAAGTTCGACGAGTTGCTGGCCCAGCAGCTGTCCCTGAAGCGCGCCCAGCGCGCGCGCCGCGCCAAGGGCGCGCCCGTCATCAGGACGGTGGGCACCCTGACGGACGCGTTTACCAAGGTGCTGCCGTTCACCCTGACCGGCGCGCAGGCGCGTGTGCTGGAAGAGATCCGTGCCGACCTGCGCCATCCCTACCCCATGCAGCGGCTGCTGCAGGGCGACGTCGGCAGCGGCAAGACGGTGGTGGCGGCGCTGGCGGCCGCCCAGGCCATCGACAGCGGCTACCAGGCGGCCCTGATGGCGCCCACCGAGATCCTCGCCGACCAGCATTTCCGTAAAATCGCCGGCTGGCTGGAGCCGCTGGGCGGCAAGGTGGCGTGGCTGACGGGCAGCCTGAAAAAAACGGACAAAATCCCCGCCACCGCGCCGGTCGAATCGGGCGAGGCCCAGCCGGTTCTCGGCGCCCACGCGCTGACCCAAGACACCCCTAACCTCGCCCCCCTCGGCCCGGTGCACGTCAC
>JACXTT010008530.1_pt1 | contig 14202 bp, 13 predicted proteins | sample 9270951 | NCBI WGS metagenome assembly JACXTT01 (sample SAMN15532306, study PRJNA645909) | rock metagenome | isolation source: weathered quartz diorite | place: Puerto Rico | collected 2017-06-21 | reverse complement strand
GCACCGAACCCGATGGGCGCCGCGCTCATGATAGCCGCAGGCGTTAGTTGGGGTGCTTATTCCATTATCGGCAAAACGGCTGGTGATCCAGGTTCCGTAACCGCCGGAAATTTCCAGCGCGCATCGCTCTTAGTTGTGCCCGGAGTGATTGTGGCCACGCCATGGCTGTCGCTCTCCTTTAGAGGAGTCCTGCTCGCCGCGGCATCGGGAGTGCTGGCATCTGGCCTGGGCTACACAGCTTGGTATGCAGCATTAAAGTACTTGACTGTAACTCGAGCAGCTCTGGTCCAGTTGACTGTCCCGGTGATCGCTGCCATCGGCGGAGTTATTTTCTCCGGCGAGACCCTGACGATTCGCCTGATTTTGGCGAGTGCAGTCATTCTGGGTTCAATTGTGCTTGCGATAGCAACACGCCATCCCAAAGGAAAGGTGGGGACCGCAACATAATCCGGAAAAATGATGGCGCGTTGTTGGAAACTTGAGAAACGTTCAGCGGATCGCCAGCAACACTACTCCCCACACGAGCAAAGCCACGCCCACCGGCGCGCTCAAGCGTCTGCCCCATGACACGTTCTTTTCAGTCGCCATCACGAACGCGAGAACGAACATCCAAACCAGATTGCCCGCTCCGACGACGAACATGAGCAGCATCAGCGCCCAACAGCATCCGACGCAGTACAGACCATGATCCAGTCCCAGGCGCAGCGACTGCCAACGTTCGCGACGACCCTGCCAATGCTCCATCACGAAGCTGAATGGGGAACGGCACTTCTCCAGGCAACGATACTTCAACGCGCTGAACTGAAAAGCGCCCGCGGCAACAAGCAGCAGAGGGCCCGCCGAAGACGCGTGCTCGGAAAGCCATGCATTGGAACTCACCAGCCAAAGCCATCCTATGTAACCTGCGTAGGCCAGGAAACCCGCGATGGCCCACACCACCAGATACCCGGACACAGCCAGCGCCAGCAACAACCAACGGTCGCCGCGGTCGACTGCGAAACGGTGCAGAGTGGCGACAACCGGTAGGCTCGTCGGCAGCATCATCGCAACCGTCATGACGGTCCAACTGAAAACGAATCCTGCGAGAAATGATGGACGTACGATGGCCTCCCGGCTCAAGTGGTGCAGGTGGAGCAGGCTGCCGCCCTCCGACAGCCACAACGCTAGCCACGCGGCGCCTGCCAGCGTTCCCAGGCATGCCACCAAGACGATACGCTCGACATAAGCCGGCGCACGCGCTCGCAATGGTGAGAACATTCGCTTCAGCGGCGGGAACGGCCTCAGCCGGCAAACCGGAAGGATCCGCAGACGGCATTATGTCCCTTCAAGTTCAACTTGAAGTCAGGCAAATTCACCTGATAGGAAGTTGCCTTTCCGACGTATGCAGGCGAGCCGGGAATCGTAGTGAAAATCGAGTCGTGCAGCGTCGTCTCCTTACCCGTTGATCCCTTGTAAGACTCCAGGTTGGCTATGATCGAAGGACCAATCCTAAGAGTCCCAGCCACTCCTTTAACATCGAATGTAATCGGGACTTGCTCTACCGAGATGACTTCGCCGATCAACTTGGCCATGTCTGCGATCGGCCCTCCCAGTGTGCCGCTCCAGACGGCGAGCATCGCGTCCTTCTGCGTCTCACTGGCCTTGTCGTCGATGTACAACCGCACCTTCCAGTTCCCCTTCAGGATATTTCCTGGGATGTGAGCGAGTGCAACGATACTGTGGCCAACAACGTTAGTCCCGTTGATGCTTCCCTTCGTCACGTGCCATCCGAGCAAGCCGTCGCAGGTCCCGTTGTCCGGATCTTCTCCAACCCAACATGGGCAGAGAATATTGCACGTGCAGACTTCTAGCAGTTGGCCCTCAACCTCATATGCCATCTTCAAGCTCCTTTTGTGAGTTTGGAAATGGCTACCATACAGGAAGCCTCCCGACCATGCAACTCGATCTAATCTTGTTCTTCGCTCTTTCCGAGGAACGGGGTTTCGTAGCGCATGACTTCAGTTCGCGTTACTGTAGGCAGCTATGAATGATGCGTTAACATGCCGCGCCAGGAGTCATAAAGATGAATGCTCTCGTTGTACTCTTCATGTTTCTTCAAACGACCAACGCCAGTATTTCTGGCACTGTGACGGACCCAGCTAGAGCTTCAGTGCCGGCTGCTCGGGTCGAAGCGGAGAACATCAAAACTGGAGTCGTCCTTTCGACGACTTCAAATGAAGCGGGCATCTACCAGTTTCCGGCTGTTCAGCCTAGAACATACCGGTTGAGTGCAGAGCTTGCCGGATTTCGCAAACATGTCTTTAATGATGTCAGGGTGGATGTAGCAGACCGGCTCACCATCAACTTCCCACTGGAAATCACAAATGTTTCCTCTTCAGTCGAGGTCACTGAGAACGAAGCTCCCCTTCTGATCGGCACCGCTTCTGTCGGCGGCGTTCTGTCGGGCAAGAAAATTCAGGAACTGCCTTTGCCGGATCGCGATGCGCTCGGTCTCGTGCTGACCCAACCCGGCTTGCTGGGCGATAACTTTGCCGGATCGCGCATTGGTGCCTTGAACGTCACGCGCGACGGCATCAACGTCATGGATCAACGCATCAACCTCGGTGTGAATTCGGTAATCTTCGAGAGCGTTGATGTCGTCGATCAGGTGCGCGTGGTCACATCTCCCGTCGATGCCGAACTCGGACGCGGTTCGGGGCAGGTTGAAATCCTGACGCGTTCAGGAACGAACCAATTTCATGGCAGCGTTTTCGAACAGCATCGCAACACGGCATTAAATGCAAACAACTGGTTTAACAACCTCTACGGAATTCCTCGCGATGCTCTCATCTTGAATGAATTTGGCGGCCGTCTCGGTGGACCCATCCGCCGCAATCACTCGTTCTTTCATTTCAGCTACGAAGGATGGCGCGAACGAACCGCGAGTGTTGTGAATGCGACGACCTACACACAGGATGCTCGTCGCGGAACCTTTCGCTTTTTTCCGGGCGTCGAAAATGGAAACACGAACGCATCGATTCCTACGGTCGATTCCTTTGGAAATCCCGTCAGGCCCGCTTCAGCGACCGGTGATCTTCAGTCCATCAATCTTTTTGGCCGCGACCCAAACCGTAATGGTTACGATCCCTCGGGCACCGTGCAGAGGATGCTCGGGGCTATGCCGCTGCCGAATAATTTTCGCATCGGCGATGGGCTCAACACTGCGGGCTATCAATGGCGGCAGCGAGGAATCAACGACCTGAACCAATTCAACATCAGACTCGATCACAACTTCAGTTCAACCGAAAGGTTGACCTTCTCACTAACAAGAGAGACGCAAATAGACCTGAACGGGTTCATGCCACAAAACTTTCCTGCGTCGCCGGGAGGCTCGATCACGGCAAATGGAAAGTTCTTTTCACTCGGCCTGTCTTCCACGCTCTCGCCCAATCTCGAAAATGAATTCCATGCCGGTGCTCAACGTTATCGATTGCGATTCAACGCGCCGTGGGAATTGCCGGGCGGCAGGACGTTGCTTCCTCAGGCGACGGGCCAACCGTACCTTCCGGTATTCACGCTCGCCGACACACCGATCGCGACGGACAACGATCCGCAAGGCCGCATTTCGCCGCTCTACGTTTGGGGCGATACGCTCCATTGGATCAAGGGCAAGCACACCGTGAAATTCGGCGGTGAACTGCGTTTTGTCAGCACGAATGGATTTAATTCATTCGATGTCATGCCACGAGCTTTCCTAGGTTATGGTGGCGCTGGAGTGAGCGGTGTCGATGGCACTCGAATTCCCGGACTGGGCGCTAACGAACTCGGCGCGCAATTATTGTTGATCGATCTCAGCGGTTCGCTTGAATACGCCGAACAAGCATTCAATAGCTCGCCGCCACCGAACCTTGTTTACCTGCCAGGAGAGCCGAAGCAACGAACCTGGCGCCAGCGCGAGTGGAGCGCGTTCTTTCAGGATGATTTCAAAATCAAACCGAGTATCACGCTCAATCTTGGTCTGCGTTACGAATTCTACGGTGTGCCCTGGGAAGCCAACGGCCGAGCCGCCGCCCTAGCCGGAGGCTCCGCTTCGATCTTTGGAATCTCCGGAAGATCGTGGGCAGATTTGTATCAACCCGGCCATATGGCGGGCGAGTTGACTCAGATTCAATTGGTTGGTCAGCATTCGCCGCTCCCGGGAAAGCAACTCTACGCCGACGATTTCAACAATTTTGGTCCGGCGGTTGGCTTGAGCTGGTCGATTCCGTATTTCGGGACAGACAAGACAGTACTGAGAGCGGGCTACAGCGTCGCATACGAGCGCAACGCATTGCGGCTTATCGATATCGTTTCCGGAGATGAGCCTGGACTGAATACCGAGGCATTCTTAGACTCTAACAACTATCTCGACCTCAGCCGATTCACTTTGCCCGTTCCGTTGACGGACAAACCCTTAGAGACGGTACCACTGACGGATCGGAGCCAGATCGCGCGGACATTCGATGACCATTTGCGAACGCCGTATATCCAGAATTGGAATTTCACAATTCAGCGCGAATTACCCGGCAAAATGATCCTGGACCTGCGGTATGTCGGAAGCAAGGGTACGAAACTGATTCGATCCGTCGACATCAACGAAGTGAACATAGTCGAGAACGGGCTTCTCGATGCGTTTCGTGCGACGCAGCAAGGTAGCAATTCGCCATTGTTCGATGCAATGTTCAGAGGCTTCAACCTCAGTCTTGGCCGCGTGAACGGGACGACGGTGACCGGTTCTGCATCGGTCCGCGCGTTCTCCAACACGCGTTCATTTTTTGCTGACAACGATGCCGGTGGTTTCGCAGCCTATCTCAACTCTACCGCTGACTTCACCGGCGTTCATGGCGGGCTTCTCAGTCGCGCTGGACTGCCCGATAACTGGATCGTCGGTAACCCTCAATTCAGCGGCGCTCATGACGTCGGGAATTTCGCGAATTCGACCTACCACTCCATGCAGTTGAACTTGAACAAGCGTCTTAGCGCCGGCATGGATCTGCAGAGTAACTACACTTGGAGCCGTACGCTCGGCGAAGACGAAGGGGACAGTCAGGACCTTCATAGCGATTACCGCAATGCTCGCAATCGTCATTTCGACAAGCGGCTCCTCAACTTTCATGCCACACACGTCTTCCGTAACAGCGGTACATGGGAATTGCCTTTCGGACCGGACCGCCGTTTTCTCGCCGGCCACCACGGTATCGTGAAACGCCTAGTCGAGAAGTGGCAACTCGGCACGATTTTCAACGTGTTCTCGGGCGATCCCATAGGTCTGTTCACGAGCACGACCGCATTCAATTCGCTGGCCGATACCGCAGTGCTTGTCGGCAACCTATCCAAGAGCACCGGTACGGTGACACGCACGAATGACGGAATCGTGTATTTCAAGAGTCTGAAGCAAGTGCCGGATCCGGCAATTCAAAACCTCACGCCGCTCCAATCGCTGGCGTTGTCGAGCACGATGAAGGCGATCACGGATTCTTCCGGGAATGTTGTGCTCGTGAATCCAAGTCCCGGCCAACTGGGGAACGTATCGCCATCCTACCTGGAAGGTCCGGGCGCATTCCGGTTCGATGTCAATCTTCTCAAGAAGATCCGTTTTTCGGAGCAGAAAGATGTTGAGTTCCGTGTCGATGCTGTGAACATCCTGAACACGCCGCAGTTCGGCAATCCCGAAACCAATATCGATTCGACCGATTTTGGGCGCATCACAAGCGCGAGCGGGAGCCGCATCATCGCTTTTCAGGTGCGCGTGAGTTTCTGATTGATCGGATTTCGAACGTAATCGTTTCTTGCCTCTTTTCCGAGGAACGGAGTTTCGTAGCGGCATGACTTCAGTTCGCGTTACTGTAGGCAGCTATGAATGACGCAACGCGTGTAGTTCGAGCAGGTCTACAGAAGCCGTCGCAGGGAGAGCCCTTTCTTCCGGGACCGACGTTTGCGGCTCCATTTCATCTGATCGGCGATCCAACGGGCGTGCCGTACAGTTATGGGCGTCACCACAATCCGACTTGGACCGCGTATGAAGCAGCCCTTACGGAACTGGAAGAGGCGGCAGCGACCGTCGTCTTCTCGTCGGGGATGGCTGCGATCGCAGCCACTCTGGGTGTTTTGCTCAAATCGGGCGATGCGGTCCTGATTCCGTCGGATGGTTACTATGCCGGACGAGTTCTGGCGGTGGAAGTGTTTGGCAAGTTCGGAGTCACAGCTCGGCCGGTGCCAACCGTCGGCGGAATTCAACGCGAATCATTACGCGGCGTCAAGCTGGTATGGCTGGAGACTCCGAGCAACCCGAATCTCGACGTGTGCGATATTGCCGCAATTGCCGCGATGGCGCACGAGACTGGCGTGCCGGTAGCCGTTGATAACACCACGCCTTCTTGTCTTGGCCAGCAACCGTTGACACTTGGGGCGGACTTTTCGCTCTCCTCCGATACCAAGATCACGACGGGCCACAGCGACCTCATCCTCGGTCACGTGTCGGTCAATGATGAAGGGTTCGCCGAGAGATTGCGGACATGGCGGAAACAAATGGGCTCGATCGCCGGCCCGATGGAAGTCTGGCTTGCACACCGATCGCTTGCGACGCTTCACCTGCGCATGGAACGTCAATGCAAGAATGCTTTAGCGATTGCCCACTTTCTGGCTTCCCGATCCGACGTCCACGGCCTGCGCTACCCCGGCCTTGTTAACGATCCCGCTCACACTATCGCCTCGCAACAAATGAAGTATTTCGGGCCAGTCGTCAGCTTCGCGCTGCGCAGCCGCGAACACGCCGAGCGCTTTCTGGCAAATTGCGAACTGGTTTACGACGCAACTAGCTTCGGAAGCCTGCACACCACCGCAGAACGGCGCGCCCGTTGGGGTGGCGATGTGGTTGAGGAAGGATTTATCCGCCTGAGCCTCGGTTGTGAGGACGCCCAGGATCTCATTGCGGATTTCGAACACGCGTTGGATCGAAGCTCAACGTAATGCCGACCGCATCTACGTCTTGAACGCGATTCTCAGGCACCCCGTTTCCCGGATTGTTCGAATTAACATTGAGGTCGCGAGTATACGCTGCAAGATAATCCGGCCGCCCTCGCGTCGTGGGAAGTTGCCCGGCGCGTCGATCCTGCCGGACATCGGAAGCGTACCGCGCCGGTATCCCAGGTACCTGAAGATCCGCCCCAAGCCGCCCCGGCTGTCGCGACTCCTACACCGTGACGCTCGGTCCCGTGGCGAGTTAAGGCTCGAACGTCACACGGCGATCTGTACGATTTACAATGGAAACCTGGATCCCCCCGAAGCTCATCTCGTTCGCATGGTGCTGATGATGTTCAATGACGTGATTCTAAGGTGTGGGTTTGAACGGCATCTTCCGATCATCGATTTGCGTCTCGTCTGCAGCGAGGCGACAGACTATGCGAATCCCATCGAGCCATCCGGATCAGGCGGCCTGAAGATCGCGAAGGCAATTGCCGGTTTGCTCGGCGTTGATGAGCCAACGCCGTCGTCGCGAGTCTACATCCAGTGAAATGAGTTGGGACGAAATCAGGACTGGCCGTTTTTCTTGCGGATGATCTGATCCACAATCTCGATCAGTGCGTTAAGTTTTTCTTCCGTTTCGGCTGATCGCTCAGCCAGGGCATCCAACTTTATGCCCAGCCGGCGATCCGCCTCCACGAGTTCGGCGATTTTGACATCGAATTCGTCGCGCGACTCCTGTTGGCTTTCGGCCAACCGATTCAGATGCGTCGTGGTTTGTTTCTGAGACTCCAACAAAGTCCCGCTCACAACAATCAGATCTCGTATTGCATTCTCGATTTTGGTGAATCTTTCTTCCGTGGTCATTCTTCCTCGCGTGTGCCGGGGTTAATGGCGGCGCTCGGTTCACCTCTTTGACGACTGCGCTATTTCCTTGTCATCTCGATCAAGGCCCCAATTTCGTATTCGACGTAACCAATCGCTCACGGAGTCAGCTCCATCGTGGTGATTCCAATATTTCCAGTACGCCCGAATCAGAATCCCAACCAACAGGAGCCGTAAGATCAGCATGGCCCCGATGAGCCACTCGTCGACAGTTTTAGCGTTGGGCGCCGCGCTAGCTATGCCTAGTACGAGGACAAAGAGCATCGTCCAAAGGATCGGTGGAACTTTGCGCTTTCTTGACACGTTGAGAGGATCTTAATCCCGGCGCGGGCGAAGGCACACGAGAAATTCTCGCGTGCCTTGGCTGGTCAGTGCAAGCAAGGTTCCGCTAAAACCGTTGAATCAACCCAACACCGGCCAGCAACAAGCCTGTTCCAACAGCCCGCCATACATTCAAAGGGTGGATGGGATAACCGATAAGACCGAAGTGGTCCAGAAGAAGCGACACGAGCATCTGACCGGCAACGCTCACTGCGATGAGTGTTGCGGCACCCAATCGCGGAGCGACGAAGATCGAAACAACAATGTAGTTGGCACCGCAGAGACCACCCACCCAAACCCACCACGGTGCCGATGCGATTCGCCTCGCCTCCGGCAGCGGAGCGCGTAAAACGATCATCACGACGATCAACGCAACCATTCCGACGAGAAATTGCATTGCACTCGCCGTGATCGGATGTCCGATGAACTTTCTTAATTCCGAGTTGACTCCGGCTTGAACCGGCAAGAGCATTCCCGCGGCGAGAACAATCAAAATCAGTAACCAAACCATCAGACCTCCAGTCATGTAAATATCCGCAAAAATGGGTAAACCGTTTTTGCCCCGATCGCGTCTTTAACAATTGCTGATGAAACTTTTCATGGCTCGATTCCGTAAGACAAGCTGAGAGGTTCGAAAGGAAGGAAAGAAACAATGAGTACCGCTACCGCAACTCAGTCTGATACCACATGGTTGCGCATTCCTGATTACGAAATCACGGCATTGAACACAAAGTTGGCCGGCCGTGTGCCTGAATTGAAGAGTGCGCTCGAATCCGGCTTGTCCGCGTATCCCGATACGAGTCGAGAAAATTTTTACGATGTTGAACTTCCCACCGGTTGGGCCTACATCCACGTCCACGATGATCAGCAGACGGTGTATCTCATCGCGTATTCCCGCATTTAGGCGGCGGTCCGCGGAGCGACAGCGCGCAGCCTCCAGTGGTGACCGCCGCTACAGTCCTTGCTTGAGCCTCTTGGCATCGCCTTCGGTCAACCATCGCTCTTTCGCGAGGCGATCCACGGTTTCAGTAAAACGGCCGGCGTAATTTTTGCGGCTGCCGTAAAGCTCCGTAATCTTCGCGGCGTCGAAGGGTGTTTTGTGGCCCATCTCACGGCAGGTTCCAGGGCCAGGACTCGTCGTGAAATAACTAGCGTCGGGCACATCAATAAAAGGAGTGCGGACTCCGCCGAGGCCATGCCCCAACTTATCTTCGACAACACTGGCCTGTGGCGTTCCCGCATCTTTCAACTCGATTCGAGAAGCACGGGGCGCCGGAGTTCCCTTCCTTACCCATTGATCGAGAGCTGAAAAAGACGCATTGAACACATACCCTATCAAGCTTGGATCCATCAACGGAATCTCCGGCATGCACGGCGCATTGAAAGGCCATTCGACTGTACCTTGGGCGGTGCCGACCGCTTTGACCTGATCGGGTTGAGCGGGGAAACCGAAGTAAGCGAATTTATCGATGTGCCCTGCCGAAGCAACTTCATATAAACGAAACCGATCGTTTTGTTCGTCGCTGTCTTCACGGCGTGATGCGAACGTTCCACCGATGATCTCGCCTTGCGCGGCAACCGCGATGACCGGCACACCGACATTCTTAATTGTCTGTCGAGGATCATTTGCGGCAACCGCAGGAGCGCATTGGTTGATTCGCGCCATCGTGAATGGGGCTTTCAGGAGATATCCGTCGTAAACCGGCTTGCCGTTCTGCAGATTTGCATGAATCGCATTCGCGTAAGTGGCAACATCAGCGCCTTGCGTCGTTAAAAACAAGCTCTGTGCCCGCAAGAGATCACCTTTGAGCAACGCACCGATCTGGCTGATCGCATCCCATCGCAAACCATCTTCGGAAGGTGGCACCGCATTGTTTTGGGCGCCGGCACACGGAGTCGAAGATGGATTGGCAAAAGAGACATTCGCGTATCGCGTGGAATTAAACTTCTTCAAACCGTCGGCCGCGTTCGGCAACGTGATGCCTACCCATGCATCCTTATGATCGATGATGTAATCGTGCGAGAAGCCCCACATCATCGACCAGTCGAATCGCCGCGCCGGAAATAGAAGTTCCACGACGACATTGCCGCTGAAGCCCGTCGCCGGCCGGCGCACGAGAATGCGCGTCGTATAGGGCGCGTTGGGAGTTTTCACGGTCATGGAACCATCGGCAGCCCAGTCGTAGACATTCGCATTGCCGCTTACGAGATACTCTTCTTCCACGTATCCGGCTTTCGTCAGGTCGAAAGCGGGCGTGCTCTTATTGGCAGCCATGAAAGGATATGAATCCGGTGTGACAGGAATCGGGCCTGTGACTTTGGGAACTGGCGTGGCGCCGACTGCTAAGAGTAGTGTCGCGATTGCTGCTAACATCGATGGCCTCCTAAGTGGCGTAAGGATACATCACATTACACGGTCGTGTCCCCACGTCCACTTTGCGCTGATATCGAATTCTTTGATCCCACTCGGCGTCGCCTTCGGGTTGTGAAGCGTCTGGACATTGAACACGATTCCCAACTCACGCAAAAGCTCGTTGAGACTCGGACAGCCGTAGGTGAGACCAGGGAATTCCATGCCGTCCTTATTCACGTCCCATATCACTGTCTTTTCAATATTCACGACGAGCTTGCGTAAAGCCTTCAACTTTCCAACCTCGCGCCGGAAGAATTGAATGAGTTCGCTGGAGTCCTCGATAGAGCCGCTGTAGACAATCATCGCGAAAAAGTTTATCACCCCTCCTTGGTGGAGCCGCCAATTACGCCAATTTCGCGAATTGGGACGATTCAATCCGCGTAATTGGCGGCTCGTCTCCAAGACAACCTCGGTACGGTGTTATTCTGACGTCGATGAGACTGAAGCTCGATTACGGCACAACCGGCCTGATGGCGGAGTTTCCGGACAACGCCACTGTGATCGAACCCATATACGTGCCTCCCGTGCCCGATCCCATCGGCACGCTCGCGAAGGCGATTCGTTTGCCGATCGGCAAGCGTCCATTGAAAGACTTGATCCGGCCGGGGCAAAAGATCGGAATCTCTGTATGCGACATCACGCGCGCTCAACCGAGACAAGTGATGCTGGAAGCACTTCTCTCGGAGATGCCGTCAACGCGCTTGAACGACGTGACGATCTTCATCGCCACGGGAACGCATCGTCGCAATAACAATGAAGAGATCGAACGGATGATCGGGCGCGAGTTTGCGCGGAGTTGCCGGATCGTTTGTCACGATGCGCGCGACACGGCATCGCTCGTCCACGTTGGAGACACGTCCACCGGCGTGCACGTGCTGTTGAATCGCGAATGGGTGGCCAGCGATTTCAAAATCACGACGGGCTTCGTCGAACCGCATTTCTTTGCCGGATTCAGCGGCGGCCCGAAAATGGTCGCACCGGGATTGGCAGGCCTCGAAACCGTGTTGACGCTCCACGATGCCGCACGCATCGGGCATCCCAAAGCCACATGGGGCACCACAGAAGGCAATCCGATACACGACGACGTTCGCGAGATCGCACGGATGACCGGCGTCGATTTCGCTCTCGATGTCACACTCAACCGTGATCAGCAAATCACTGCCGCGTTCTCCGGTGACTTGTTTCAAGAACACGCCGCAGCGTGCCAGGAGGCACGCCGGAATGCCATGCGTGGAGTGGATCAGCCGTTCGATGTCGTGGTGACGACCAATTCCGGTTACCCACTCGATCAGAATCTCTATCAGGCAGTGAAGGGCATGTCGGCCGCCGCCAAGGTCGTAAAACAAGGCGGTACGATCATTTGTGCTGCCGAATGCCGTGACGGTATTCCCAACCATGGCGCATATGGACAGATCCTGACCTCACAGCCATCGCCCCGAGCCTTGCTCGATATGATCACCAGCCCCGGCTACTCGCGCGCCGATCAGTGGCAAGTCCAAATTCAGGCCATGATTCAATTGAAGGCGCGCGTATTCGTCAAAGCCGATCGCCTTTCTGACGATCAAATCCGCGCCGCTCACTTCCAACCCATTCACGATGTTTCGGCTGCTGTCCAAGAGTCAATTCATGGCGCAGGCAGAAGCGCTTCCATATGTGTTTTGCCAAATGGTCCGCAGACCATCCCATATTGCAAAATCTGATAGGATGGCCCGCGTATGGGAATGACCATTGCCGAGAAAATTCTTGCGAAGAAGTCCGGTCTGGCCTCGGTAACGCCAGGACAAATCGTTGATGCCTATCCGGACCTCGTGATGAGCCACACGGCCACATGGCGGTCCGTCAGCGTCATGGAAAAAGTCGGCGCCACGAAGCTGTTCGATCCGGATCGAATCGCTGTCGTGCTGGATCACATTGCCCCGGCGAAATCCGAAAAAAACGCGGCCGACCATGCCAAGAGTCGCGCCTTCGTGAAGAAGTACGGCATCCGGAAGTTTTACGACGTCGACGCAGGCATCGCGCACCTCGTGCTAATGGAGGCAGGACACGTGGCGCCCGGCGATTTAATCGTCGGCACCGATTCGCATTGCACTATCTATGGCAGCCTCGGAGCGCTCGGTTCCGGCATCGGGTACACCGAAGTCACATCGGTGTGGATTACCGGCAAGCTTTGGATGAAGGTGCCCGACAGCTACAAAATCGTCTTGCGTGGCAGGTTTCCGCAAGGTGTCTATTCGAAGGATCTCATGCTGCAGCTCATTGGGGGTCTGGGTGCCGATGGCTGCACATATAAATCGGTCGAGTTTTATGGCGACACGGTTCAGGCGTTGAGCATCTCGGAACGCATGACGATGACAAACCTCGCGATGGAAATGGGGGTGAAGTGCGCGTTCGTTCCGCCTGATGAAAAGACTCGCGACTATCTGTCGAGCCGCATGAAAGACCGGGTCTGCGTCGAAGTTCATGCTGATGCCGATGCCGTCTACAGCAAAGAACTGGATGTCGACGTATCCCAATTGCAGCCGATGATTGCTTGTCCGCACGAAGTGGAAAATACAAAGCCCGTCGGTGAGGTGGCGGGCACGCACATCGATCAGGTCTTCTTGGGGTCGTGTGCAAATGCGAAGTATGAAGACCTTGTCGTCGTGGCAAATATTTTGAAGGGTCGCAAGATTCATCCCACTGTCCGATTCATCATCACACCGGGTTCAAAGGAGATCATGCTGGAAGCGATGCGCAGTGGCGTTCTCGCAACGCTTGTTGAAAGCGGGGGCACGCTGACCAATCCGGGTTGCGGAGCCTGCGCAGGCGACGGCGGCATTCTAGCCGACGGTGAAGTTTGCTTGTCGACGGCCAACAGGAATTTCCTGGGCCGAATGGGCAGCAACAAATCTTCAATTTATTTGTGCAGTCCTGCAACGCTAGCGGCATCCGCTCTCAAGGGCGTGATTGCCGATCCAAGAGAGCTTTAAGGGTGGAAAAGCTACTTCAAGGAAAAGTTTATAAATTCGGCGATAACATTAACTCAGACATCATCATTGCCGGCCGCTACTTGATCTACATCGAGCCCGACAAACTGGCCGAACACGCCTTCGAAATGCTCGGCAACGGCTTCCCTGCCAAACTCCGCCAGTTCGACATTCTTGTCGCCGGACGCAATTTCGGTTGCGGAAGCGCGCGCGAGCAGGCTGTCACCGCCATCATGGGCTTAGGCATTAAAGCGGTGGTGGCGTGTTCCTTCGCCCGTACGTTTTATCGGAATGCGATCAACTCGGGCCTGCCGATCGTAGAGTGCCGGGAGCTGTATGCGGAAGTTGCAGAAGGCGACCAAATCCAGATCGACCTTGGCACCGGCGAAATCCATCACAATTCTGCGAAGTACTTCTTCCCCAAATTTCCCGATTCCATGCAAAAGCTGCTCGAAGCGGGCGGGCTGGCCCAATACCTGAAAGCAGAACTAGACTCTTCAAGGTAGCGAGATATTTTGCGTGTTGCCCAACCCAGCTCGCGAAGCGAGCGTCACAATTCTAGCCACGCGCGTGAGCGCGTGGTCCAAATTCCTCGCGGAATCAAGTCCCGTAGGGACGAAACAGCACGAATTCTAG